>JAEEGL011617900.1_pt1 | contig 16832 bp, 10 predicted proteins | sample 9134231 | NCBI WGS metagenome assembly JAEEGL01 (sample SAMN16246548, study PRJNA631951) | gut metagenome | biome: gut microbiome; feature: rumen; material: fiber-attached | host: Bos | place: Iran: Karaj | collected 2018-10
AACCTCAGTTATATCATCGCCGTGGAGGAGCTGGCCCGTGTCGACGGCTCCACCGCCGCCACCATCGGCGCCGACCACCCGTTCGGCATCGGTCCCATCAAGGACTACGGCACCGAGGAGCAGAAACGCAAATACCTTCCGCAGCTCTGCAAGGACCGTCTCTGGGGCTTCGGTCTCACCGAGGAAGATGCCGGCAGCGACTCAAGAGGCACTAAGACCACGGCACGCCTCGAAGGGGACCACTGGATCCTCAACGGCTCCAAGATCTTCATCACCAACAGCGCCACGCCCATCTCGCTGGGCACCACCGTGCAGGCCGTCTCCGGCGAGAAAGACGGCAAACCCGAGTTCACCGCCCTGCTGGTCGAGAACCGTCGTGAGGGATTCACCCAGACGCCCATGCATGAAAAGATGATGTGGCGCGCCTCCAACACCGGCAAGCTCGTGTTCGACAACGTGAAGCTCCCGAGGGAATGCATCCTGGGCGAACCCGGCGAAGGCTCTCACATGATGCTGGCCACCCTCGACTCCGGACGACTCTCCATCGCCGCCATGGGTCTGGGTTGCGCCCAAGGCGCCTACGAGATGGCCCTGGCCTACTCCAAGAAACGCGTGCAGTTCGGCAAACCCGTATGCAAGTTCCAGGCCGTCAGCTTCAAACTCGCCGACATGGCCGTCAAGATCGACGCCGCCCGTTACCTGCTCTACCATGCCTGCTGGCTCAAGGACCAACACCGCCCCTTCGGCAAGGAAGCCGCCATGGCCAAGCTCTACTGCTCTGAAGTCGCCGCCGAGGTCTGTGACAACGCCGTGCAAGTCATGGGTGGCCACGGACTCCTCAAGGAATTCGACATGGAACGCTTCTACCGCGACCAACGCATCCTCCAAATCGGCGAAGGCACCTCGGAGATCCTGCGACTGGTCATCTCGAGAGCCATCGGATGCTGATAAAGTGAAAAGTTACCATTAAGACAATATTACAAACTATGAAAAAACTATACTTACTGATAGCACTAATGCTCATCAGCTTGAGCATTGTCTCCGCGCCTTTAAAGAACGTTAACGTCACCTTAACGCAGCCCAACGGGGAGGTGATCCATTGCTTTGCGTCGGGTGACGAATACTACAACTACCTTCACGACGCCAACGGCTTCACCATCGTCCAAGATGAAAGCGGATATTATGTCTATGCCACCAAAGATACCGAAGGCAAAGTCATCCCCACCTCCTACATCGTCAACAGCGTCGATCCTGCCACGGTAGGCTTGCAGCCTTACGCAAAGATCTCTGCCAAAGAATACTATGCCCGCCGCCAGCAGCGCGAGGAGCAAAGTAAAAACCGCATCACCAAAGACGGAGAACAGGTCCCCAACACCACGCTCACCTCCAAAAAATTCCCTAACGGACGAGAGCTAAACCACGGCCTCTACAACAACCTGGTGGTCTTCATCCGTTTCGCGGGTGACACCTACCACAACTCGTCTTTCTCCACTGTCGAAGCCATGTTCAATGCCGATGGCTATGAGGACAACTCGCTGCACAACTACTACCACCGCACCTCCTACAATCAGCTCGATCTGTGGTCGCACTTCTATCCCCAGCCCGATGGCGAGACCATCCTCTCCTACGAGGACATCTATCCCAAACAATACTATCAGCCCTACGACCCTGTGAACAACCCTATGGGCTATCAAGACGGAGAGACCGCTGAACGCGAGTTCTCTATGCTGGAACGCGCTATCAACTATGTGGAAAACATGGTTCCCGACAGCCTCGACCTCGACTATAACGGCGACGGGTTGGTTGACAACGTGGTGTTCGTCATCAAAGGCGAACCCGGCGAGTGGGCTTCCTTGTTATGGCCTCATCGCTGGTGTATTTATGACCGCTATGTGCCGTTGAACGGACTACAAGTATTCGACTTTAACCTACAGCTGGAGGAAGGCGGTTATTTCAACGTCAGCACCCTCTGCCACGAGATGTTCCACTCTTTGGGCGCTCCCGACCTGTACCATTACAGCGATGGCATCGACCCCGTAGGCCCTTGGGATTTGATGTGCGGCACCACCGAGCCACCCCAACAAACCAGCACCTACATGAAATACAAATACGGTAACTGGGTGGACGAGATCCCCGTCATCAACTGGGGAGAACCCAACACCTTCGGCTCTTACGATCTGGAATCCGTCTCTTGGGAAGGCGGTCGCCGCAATGGCTATATGATTCCTTTGAGCAATGAACAATATTTTTTCGTCGAATACCGCGACAAAAACAATGTCTTTGAAAGCGAAATCCCCAACAGCGGCATGTTGATCTACCGTATCGACACAAGATTCGACGGCAACGCCTCCTGGAACGGTTACGACTACCTTGACGAAGTTTACATCTTCCGCCCCGGCGGCGACGAAACCCATGCCGGAGATCTCAATCAAGCCTACTTCAACGAAGAAGTGGGGAGAACCACCTTCAACTACAACACCGACCCTCATCCATTCATCAACAACCAGCCCTATCAGTTTTATGATCCAGGCTTCGAAATCACCAACATCCGCAAAACAGGTGACAGGATGCATTTCGACATCCTGCCTTACGGACAAGAAGGAGGCGGCCCCTTGGTCGAGAATTTCATCGCTCACGTCAATAGCATGGAACACCAGGTGGAGCTTTCGTGGGATGCTATAGAAGGTGCTGATTACTACAAAGTATACCGTGACGGCATACAAATCGCTGATGTCACCAGCACCACTTTCACTCATCCTTACACCGAAGCCGACAACGGATATCATGTCTATAGCGTGATGTTCGTCTCTGGCGGTTTAATGCACGTCTATCACGCTTTGAAAGACACTTGGGTCATCCTTGGTGACTACGAGACCATCCGTCTGAGTTTGCAATGCGACTCTCCTTACGGCACCAAAGGTGGCGAACTGGAGGTGTCGTTCAGCAATCCCTCCATGAAGCAGCAGTACTTCACCCTTTACGACGAAGCCCCCAGAGAAGACGAGTTCTATGTCCCCGCTGGCACCGAAGTCAACTTCCTCTGGAACGCCGGTTTCGATCCCGAAGGCGAAGGCATCCACGTCACTGCCACCCATCTGAGCCAAAACAGCCAAGGCACCATCTTTGACATCGACGGTCCTTCCCAAGGACTTCTCTCCTCTTATGTCGTGGCTGAAGGCAGCCTGGGTATCATCACCCCACAAAACCTCAGCACCACGCCAGAGAACGGCAACACCCGTCTGCATTGGACCGTACCCACCGAGAATTCCGAATTCAAGGTCTTCCGTGACCGCATCTGCATCCAACCGAACCTGTCCGACTACAGCTACCTCGACGAACAGCTGTGTCGTTCAGGCTGTCATCGTTACTGTGTCGTGGACGCCGCCGATGACAACCCGACATGGAGCCATGAGATCATTGCCTCCATCATGACCTTCTATTACGAGCCTCCCCAAAACCTTCAGGGAATGCATGTCGACGGAAGCCAGCCCCATAACGAACTCAGTTGGGAGGCGCCACAGTTCATCGGACATGGCATGTTGGCCTTTGACGACAACCATTTTGAAGACCAGATGGGATCAAAGAAACAGAAGTTCGGCATCAAGATCGAGCCTCAGCATCTGTCTTCCTTCGAAGGTCTGCCGCTGACCCACCTGGAGATGTTCGACTGCTCGGCTGGAGAATACGCCTTCAAGATCTACAACGGAGAAACACCGGAAAACGAATCCCTGCTTTACAGTCAAGACCACACGATGACTGGCAGCCAGACCTTCGTCCGTTTCGCTATGGACGAGGAAGTACCCTTCGACACCAGCCTGCCTCTATGGGTCATCGTCGAGCCCAACAACGTGGAAAAGCCCATCCCTTATGGTGCATTCGTGGGCGACGACAACAGTTGCATGGTCCGTTTGAACGGCAACTGGAGACCCATCACGCATTACGACCAGTACCATTCCTGGCTATTGCGTGCCTATACCCGTCCCCTCGACGCCAAAGATGACTTCAGCTATCAGGTCTATGTCGGTCCCGAAGAAGCCGAAGACCAGGACATGGCTGTTGCCTTCCCCGCGATGACGGCAACCACCCTGACCCATGACACCGACGAGAACCTCCGTTACAATGTCACTGCCCTCATCGACGGCAAAGAGACCGACTTCTCCAACACCATCCTCCTCGGACCAAGCGTCAGCATCGAGGAAAAGACCGTCGCCAACGCCGTGCAGCTCTATCCAAATCCCACCCGCGACCTGGTGACCATCAAGGCCCATGGCCTGAATCGCGTCACCGTGTTCAACCTCATGGGACAGATGATGGAGACCCGTGCCATCGATACCGACGAGACCGTCCTGGACCTCTCGAACTACGAGCCTGCGATGTATCTCCTCCGTGTCGTCACTGAAAACGGAAGTTACACCGAGCGCATCATCAAAGAATTGTAAAAAATCATTCTTAGATTCTTAATTTATTCTTATTTTTGCTGCTTAAAATTTTTATCCAGCAAGATGAAGAATAACTACAAAGAGTATAAGCAGCTGAACCTTACGGAGACAGCGAACACGGTCCGTCAATACTGGATTGACAACGATACTTTCCAGAAGAGTCTGGATACCCGCGACAAAGACAACGCCTTCGTGTTTTTCGAAGGTCCACCGAGCGCTAACGGCACTCCCGGCATCCACCACGTCATGGCCCGTACCCTCAAGGACATTGTCTGCCGTTACCAGACCCTGAAAGGGAAACATGTGGTCCGTAAGGCTGGCTGGGACACCCACGGCCTCCCTGTCGAACTTGGCGTCGAGAAGAAACTCGGCATCACCAAGGAAGACATCGGCAAGAAGATCAGCGTCGACGACTACAACCGCGCCTGCCGTGAGGAAGTGATGAAATACAAGGATATGTGGGACGACCTCACCCTTAAGATGGGCTACTGGGTCAATCTCGACAACCCCTACATCACCTTTACCAACGATTATATCGAGACCCTGTGGTTCCTGTTGAAGGACCTCTACAACAAGGGTTTGCTGTATAAGGGCTACACCATCCAGCCCTATTCCCCGGCCGCCGGCACCGGACTCAGCTCACACGAACTGAACATGCCTGGCTGCTACCGCGACGTGAAAGACCTCACCTGCGTGGCGCTGTTCAAGTTAAAAGTGAATAGTGAAAAGTTAAAAGTTGCCAATCCTAACGATACGCTTACCACCTATGCGATCGCTTGGACGACAACGCCGTGGACCTTGCCGAGCAACACCGCCTTGTGCGTCGGTCCCAATATCGACTATGTGCTGCTCAACACGGTCCATCCCACCACGGAAGAACCGTGCCGGATCCTCATGGCCAAGGCCTTGGTAGGCACGATGTTCAAAGAGGCTCCTGAGGTCATCGCCGAGTTCAAGGGAAGCGAGTTGGTGGGCATCGAATACGAGCAGCTTATCCCTTGGGTCAACCCAGGTGAAGGCGCATTTCGCATCATCCCCGGCGACTATGTCACCACCGAGGACGGTACCGGCATCGTCCATATCGCCCCCACCTTCGGCGCCGACGATAAACGCGTGGCCGCCCAGGCAGGCATCCCGCCCTTGCAGATGATGGACAAAGACGGCAAGATGCAACCCATGGTCGATCGTACCGGTAAGTTCTTCCGCCTCGAAGACCTCGACCCCGAGTTCGTCAAGAATTCCATGGACGCCAAGGCCTACCGTCCCTATGCCGGACAGTTCGTCAAGAACGCCTACGACCCCAACAAGACCGAGAAAGACAAGTCCCTGGATGTTGATATCGTCATCATGCTGAAAGAAGAAGGCAAGCTCTTCAAGAGCGAGAAGCACGTCCACAACTACCCACACTGCTGGCGCACCGACAAACCCGTGCTCTACTATCCTCTGGACAGCTGGTTCATCCGCACCACGGCCATGAAAGACCGTATGATCGAACTGAACAAGACCATCAACTGGAAGCCGGAAGCCACCGGCAGCGGACGTTTCGGCAACTGGCTCGAGAACCTCGTCGACTGGAACCTCTCCCGCTCCCGCTATTGGGGCACGCCCTTGCCCATCTGGCGCACGGAAGACGGCAATGAAGAGATCTGCATCGGCAGTGTCAAGGAGCTTCGCGACGAGATAGAGAAATCCATCAAGGCGGGATTCATGACCCAGAACCCATACGCCTCTGAAGACTATACCAAGTTCGACCTCCACCGTCCTTACATCGATGGCGTCATCCTTTGCTCGCCTAAGGGCAAGAAGATGTTCCGCGAGCCTGACCTCATCGATGTGTGGTTCGACTCCGGCGCCATGCCGTATGCGCAGTACCACTATATGGGAGAAAAGACCCAAGACGGTAAACTGAAGATCGAGGGCGGCACCCTGCCGTTCCCGGCAGACTTCATCGCCGAAGGCGTCGATCAGACCCGTGGATGGTTCTTCACCTTGCATGCCATCGCCACGATGTGCTTCGACAGCGTGGCCTATAAGAACGTCATCTCCAATGGGTTGGTCCTAGACAAGAACGGCAACAAGATGTCCAAGCGACTGGGCAACGCCGTGGATCCCTTTGGGGCCATCGAGAAATACGGTGCCGACGCCGTCCGTTGGTACATGATCACCAACTCACAGCCTTGGGACAACCTGAAGTTCGATGAGGCTGGCGTCGACGAGGTGCGCCGTAAGTTCTTCGGCACCCTCTACAACACCTACGCCTTCTTCGCCTTGTATGCCAACATCGACAACTTCCACTACGAAGAGGCCGACCTCTCCATGGCGGAACGTCCCGAGATCGACCGTTGGATCCTCTCCGAACTCAACTCGCTGATCATCAATGTCAACGACGCCTTCCAGAGTTACGAGCCCACCCGCGCCGGTCGTGCGATCCAAGACTTCGTCGACGCTCACCTCAGCAATTGGTATGTGCGTCTGTCACGCCGCCGTTTCTGGAGAAGCGACGACAACAAGGACAAGCTCTCCGCCTACCAGACCCTCTACACCTGTCTGGAGACCGTGGCAAGACTCAGCTCGCCCATCTCGCCGTTCTTCAGCGAGCAACTGTATCGCGACCTCAACAACGCCACCGGTCGCAACAAGGCGGAGTCGGTACACCTCACTGACTTCCCCGTCGCCGACAACAGCATGATCGACAAGGCCCTGGAGGAACGCATGGAAGCCGCACAGCTGATCTCCTCACTGGTGCTCTCGCTGCGTAAGAAAGCCAACATCCGCGTCCGTCAACCCCTGTCGAAGATCATGATCCCGATCAATAACGACGGCATGAAGAGCCAACTCGAGAAAGTCGCCCATCTCATCAAGAGCGAGGTCAACATCAAGGACATCGAGTTCCTCTCCGCCGACAACAACATCCTGGTCAAGAACGTGAAGCCCAACTTCAAGACCTTGGGCAAACGCTACGGCAAGCAGATGAGACAGATCACCGCCTTCTTCGCCAACATGAGCCAGGACGACATCCATGCCTTCGAGAAGAACAACGGAGCCCATCTTGATGCTGATGGTGTCGATGTCGAACTGACCCTCGAAGACGCCTTGATCTCCACTCAAGATATCCCCGGCTGGGCCGTCACCTCCGAAGGCAACTACACCGTGGCCCTCGACATGAACATCACCGAGGAACTCTTCAACGAAGGACTGGCAAGAGAGATTGTCAACCGCGTCCAGACCCTCCGCAAGAGCAGTGGCCTGGAAGTCACCGACCGCATCGTCATCACCATCGAGGAGAACGAAAAGATCGAGACCGCCATCCGCAATTACAAGAACTACATCTGCACGGAAACCTTAGCCAACGCCATTGAGACGGCCAAGGCTCTGGAAGGTGAGGTGCTTGAGGATGAACTCACGGAGAAGGTTGTCATGAGGATGAAGATTCAAAAAGCATAAAAAACACTTGCATATTTAGAATTTTTAACTTATTTTAGCACTTTCTAAGGACATTAAAAAAGATAGCGTATGGAAGAGAAGAACAAAGTAACACCGACAGTGAGGTATTCTGATGAAGAGCTTGAAGAGTTCAAAGTGTTAATCCTTGAGAAGCTGAAACAAGCACAGGAGAACCTGGATATCCTGAAAGAAAATATTGCTGGTGGAGAGAACAGCACCGATGACACTGCTCCCACTTTCAAGATCCTTGAAGAAGGCTATTCGGTATCACAGAAAGAGGAGAATGCCAAGTTGGCTTCCCGCACGGAGAAATACATCAAGAACCTCGAGTTTGCCTTGATGCGTATCGAGAACAAGACCTATGGCGTCTGCAGGGCCACGGGCAAGTTGATCCCCAAGGAGCGCCTGCGTTGCGTGCCCACTACCACGATTTGTCTGGATGCCAAAATGAAGGAAAAGAAGAAGTGACAAAAAACAAGCGTAAAGGCCTTCTCGCCTCATTCTTGATTATTCTCATCGTCCTTGTCCTGGATCAGATCCTCAAGATCTGGGTGAAGACGCACATGACCTTAGGTCAGGAAATCCCTGTGTTCGGCAACTGGTTCAAGTTGTTGTTCATCGAGAATCCTGGTATGGCCTTTGGCTGGATGGGTGGCGGCGGCATCATGAAGACCCTTTTGAGTCTTTTCAGGATTGTCGCCGTGGTCTTCCTTGTCTTCGTGCTGTTCCGCCTCACGAAGAGAGGCACTAAGTTTGGCGTGTTGTTCGGCATCTCCCTCATCATCGCCGGGGCCATGGGCAACATCCTCGACAGCCTGTTCTACGGACAGATCTTTAGCGAGAGCACCTATGAGACGGTTGCGACTTTGTTTCCTGACGGTGGAGGTTACGCCGGATGGTTACACGGCAAGGTGGTCGACATGCTTTATTTCCCGCTCATCGACGTGGCACGCGAAAGCAACAGCTGGTTGCCCGACTTTTTCTTTGGCCAAGACGGACATTTCATCTTCTTCAGGCCGATCTTCAACTTCGCGGACTCCGCCATCACCATAGGCGTGTTTTACATGATCCTCTTCCAATGGAAATGGCTGAAAAGCCTATAATACAAAAAAAGGCTCCCTCATCGGGAGCCTTTTTTGTTAGCGCTGTTTTGATTATCTTGCTGCCGCTGACATGGCCTCTTTTTCGATGGCTGACTCTGTCATAGGGGCAGGCTCGAAAGTCTTCACTCTCTTCTGGCCATGATCCGGGATCACGAAGGAAATGAACGGTTCGTTTTCAGCTACATAATCCTGACTAATGGGGTTGTACGTGCTTTCGGCACCCACTGGGAAGACCCCACTAGCGGGGTTGGTACCCTGTTGGGTTGCAATCAAGGCTCCGCCATAGAACACCGAAACCACATAATTGGTGGCAATGCTCGATTCGCAGTTTTCAAAGAGGTCAACATAAACCTTATAAAGTCCAGGAGCCACATAACTGGTCGAGTCATTATAGGTGATGTTCTCGTTGTTGATGTTGTCGATAGAGCAACCAGGGTTGGAATCGAGGTCCAACTCACCGCCATTATGGCTAAATCTGTTGCCATAATAGATGTGGCGGTCATAGAAACTCACCGGATTGCCATACTCATCATTGTATTCCGGCTCGATCAAGTGAAGGTCCACGTCCTTGGCATTATCGAAGGTAAGACTCACCTGCAAGGTGCCCGTACCCACGACGTGCAGTTCCACTTCGCTCTCCCAGATCTTGCTGATGTTGCCATCTTGATCCTCGAGGGCTACCTGAATCGTGAAAACCGTCTTGCCATCCGCCAAGTTGATGTCTTGAGCCACCATCATCACGAATGAGCAGTCGTAGCCACGATTTTGGTCAACCGGAACCTCATAGTATCCTAACTGGTCCTTCATACCCACATAGATGGTTCTCGGCTGAGTTTCCGAAGTCAATGAGACATAGGAAGTTCCACCAGGGATGACTTGATTGTTCATGACAACAGCAATCTCTTGGTCAGAGTTTGCTTGAGGCATGTCCTTTGCCACCAACAATCCATCTTCAACAGTAAAGAACTTGTTGATCGTCGGGGTGTTTTCCTCACCAGGTTTGCATGCCACAAATAACATACTTGCCGAGAGAAGTATGCCGGCACAGATTGATAAGATTTTCTTCATGATTCAAAGGTTTTAGTGAATAATAAAGTGTTAATAATAGTCTTTCAAAGGGGATATTTCCCATGCAAATATATATATTTTTAATAGCTTTTCCATATTTCGCGGGTTTTTTTTATCTTTGAGGCCGATTCAGAAGAACGTTATTTCACCTTTTAAACCATTTTTACATGAAAAAACTAATCTTGATCCGTCACGGCGAGAGCCAATGGAACAAACTCAACCTCTTCACGGGTTGGACCAATGTTGATTTGTCAGAGAAGGGCATCCAGGAAGCCATCGATGCCGGAAAAGTCCTGAAAGAGAACGGGTACAAGCCAGAGATATGCTTCACTTCCTATCTAAAAAGAGCCATCAAGACCTTGAACTATGTCCTGGACACCATGGACATGGACTGGCTTCCGGTCTATAAGACCTGGAGGCTTAACGAGAAGTCGTACGGCCAGCTTCAAGGCCTAGACAAGAAGATGACCGCAGAGAAATATGGTGACGAGCAGGTGCGTCTGTGGCGTCGCGCCTTCGACGTGCGTCCTCCGGCGTTGGCGATGAACGACCCCAAGAGTCCTCGCATGGATCCCCGTTACGCCGAACTCACCGACGACCAGATCCCGCTGACCGAAGCGCTGTGCGACACCATCGAACGAGTGATGCCTTATTACAAAGACCACATCATGAAAGCCTTCGATGACCATGACCAAGTGATGGTCGTCGCCCACGGCAACAGCCTCCGCGGCGTCGTCAAGGTGCTCAAGAACATGTCAAACGACGAGATCATCGCCTTCAACATCCCCACGGGCATCCCGTATATTTTTGAGTTTGACGAGAACATGAATCTGCAGAAGGACTTCTTCCTCGGTGACCCGGAAAAAGTCGCCGCACTCATGGCCGCCGTCGCCAACCAAGGCAAAAAATGAACAACTGAACAACTGATAACTGATGAATCGCTGGATCATTCCCGACATCCACGGATGCGCCAAGACGCTGCAATCCCTGGTGGAGAGCTTCCTGAAGATCACCAAGGAAGACCATCTCTATTTCCTGGGTGATTATATCGATCGCGGACCTCATAGCAAGGAAGTCATCGACTATATCATGGATCTGCAGGCCCAAGGCTACCGGGTACACTGTCTCAAAGGCAATCATGAGGACTATTGCGTCAAGGCTTGGGAAGAAGATCAGAAGTTCCATCTCCTCAAACCCGAGACCCAGCGTTCATGGGAGCGGGTGGGTGCCGCCGAAACCTACAAGAGTTTCGGCGGCAAACGTCCGCGCGACATCCCGGAGCACTATATCGAATGGATGCGCAACCTCGACTATTATTTCGAGTTGGACAAGTATATCTTGGTCCATGCCGGCATGAACTTCAACATCGACAACCCTTTCGAGGATCTTAGAAGCATGATCTGGGTGAGGAACTTCAAAGTCGACTTCAACAAGACCGAAGGACGGCGCATCATCCATGGACACATCCCCGTGGACTATAGTTTCATCAACCACGTCATCAGCCATCAGAACAACTACGACTTCATCGCCCTCGACAACGGCGTGTTCCTCACCGACCACACCGACATGGGCAATCTGATGGCCTACAACCCCGACACCAACGCCCTGCTGGCCCAGACCAACCTCGACATGTGATCAGCGGGACGCCACGGCTACCGCATGACGGTAACGCCGGACCGTTCCCTCCAGGTCAAACACCTCCACCACCAAGACATACATGCCCAGCGGCACACGGTTGCCTCGACGGTCCAAGCCATTCCAAACAAAACTCCCCTCCTTCCCGACCAGTTCGCCTTTGACCAGATGACGGACCATCTGACCATCGGCATTGAAGACATAGGCGTTCATCGTTCCTTCCCCTGAATCAAAGGCATAACGCACCACACAAAGATCGTCAAAGCCGTCACCATCCGGAGAGAACACCTCAGGCACGATCGTGAGGGGCTGACCAACGGACGCCTCTACCCTTGCCTTCATGGAGTTCTCATAGCCTGGCGTCCCGAAACGCACCGCTTCCGCCGCCGAATGCCAGTTGTCCGGCAGCGACGAAGGCACCGACCATGAGACCCGCTCCAGCGACACTCCCTTGGTCTCCTTCAGCAAGGGATAATGCATCTCCGGCGAGAAAGCCATCTGATCCACCACCACACCCTGACGGCTCATCAAAAGGGCTACTCCTCCCGAGGTCGGATAACTCGGGAACGACTTCATGTCGACATGATCACCCAGTTCGCAACCATACTGCTGCGCCACCGTGACCCCGTCCGTGGAGAGCAAGAGATAGGTTTGCGGCAAGAACAGGCGGGAATCTTCCGAGATCGCTTTGAGTGTCGTATCCGAAGGATTGGGGAACGACTCCCTGACGACCCCGAGTCGCAACTCACCCAAGTCGAAAGCCTTGTCCGTCGGGTTGAATAGTTCCACGTAATCCACTCCCGGTGCGATGGGGTCAAAGAGAATCTCGTTGATCAGGATCTCCTGCTCGCCGATGGCATAAGGGATGCCGAAATGCGCCTCAGTGCCTTCCTCGATAGGGTTGCCGCTACAGTTCATCACCCCGCTCACCAACAAGGTATAGATCACCCCTTCCTGGAATCTCGTGTCGAACTGCAAGCGCACCGAGGTCGCCTCCAGAGGGTTACAGACCACCTCCACTGGCGACAAATTCAGTTCCAGCACTTGATAATGCTCCGCCTCGGACAGGCTGGCGCGGTCCATCTGCTGGTCAAACCACAGCAAGACCCCATCGTCACCCAACATACTGACCCGTTCCAGTTTCGGGTTGAAGGCGTTCGGCGCGTTGATGGAATTCACCCTGCCAGGCGTCCCTCCCGAAAGATCCGTCGAGGCTGACCAGTTGAACGTGCCGGCGCAAGGATTATAGGGGTCGATCTGTTCCAAAGACCAACCTCCCTCCTTCTTGTCCGCGTCATGGTACCAGGTGTCATCGAAAGCCACCTCCGAGACTAAAGTCTCCGTAGGCGACCAAAGACGGAGGATCGTCCCCGTGTTGGCCACGGAGAAGGAGGTCAAGGCACAAGTCCTGCCGAAAGCCGACAACGCTCCTTCCGCCTCGGTCTTGCAGAGGATGAGATACCCCTGGGGATCCATGCGCACCGAAGGCAGCACCTTGTCGGAGTTGCCGATCGACAGCACCCAACCCGTAAGGTCGATGCTGAAGGGCGTCGTGTTGAACAACTCGATGTATTCCCATTCCGGAAGCCCCACCACCGGTGCCGGATCCGCCATGATCTCGTTGATCACCACATCATATTCGGCAGCCACATAAAGGCAGAAATCCCATGTCGCCTCCGCGAGGACATTGCCCGACAGATCCGCGAGGTCCGTGACCTTCAACTGGAGGTTCTCGTTCTCCGGTAGTGGGGCGGAGAAATCCAGCATGATCTTGGAGGGCCGCTCCAGAAACCGGACCGTGTCGGGATGACGATGCAGCGGCTCCAGCAGATAAAGGGAAGGAGCCAGTGCCATAGCATCGAGCGACTCGTTGAACTGCAAGAGCAGCCTCGAGCCGTCCGCGCTCACCTCCAGCAATTCCGGTGGCTCCATATCGATGATGGTCGGACCCACATAGACCTCATCGAAATAGAACTTCTTGACGTTGCTGGAGGTGTGTTTGATGTAGAAGCCAAAATAACCTGGGACGACATAGGTGTTATCATCGCCCACCAGGTCAACCACGTAGTTGCCAACGTTTTCAGGGTCGATGCTGACCGTCCAGTGTCCCCCACGGTCACGATTCACCTTCACTGCCATCTTGAACGATGTGGCGATGAGCGCATCCTGACCCTTGCAGATCAGTTGCTCACCCAAAGCATCCTTGCGATACAACTCGATGGCGTCCTGGCTGCCAGCCGAGCCAAAACGCAGGAAATAACCTGCTGAAGACGATCCCAGCGCCGCCGAGTCCGCCATGAGCCATACCTCGGCGTAGTTATTGGCCGAGGGACTGAAGTTCTCACGGATCCAGAAGCGCCACTCCAAGGACTCCGGGAGGCTCAACCCTTCCTCGAAAGCCCTCACCGACAGGTAGGCCTCATCTGCCGTGGTGGCCGCCGATTGCAACTGCTGACTGGCGTTGACCATGAAACAGGAATCCATCCCCGACCAAGGCGGATCAGCGGTGAAGTCACCATCCGAGAAATCATCAAAGACCTGTGCCCAACAACAAAGTGGCAGAAATATAAAAAGTAACCCTATCGTTCTCATAATTTGATTATTTTTGCATGAGTTTTCAGCGACAAAGATACAAAGAAGAAAACTATTTTACATATTAATGGAATAAATTTCTAAAGAAATGAAAATAGCAGTGGTCGGAGCCACGGGATTGGTGGGTTCCAAAATGTTACAGGTGCTGGCTGAGCGCGGTGTCGCCATTGACGAGTTGATTGTCGCCGCCTCCGAGAAGTCTATCGGAAAAGAGATCACCTTCAAGGGCAAGGCTTATCGTGTCATCAGCGTCGAGGATGCCATCGCCGCAAGGCCGGACATCGCCATCTTCTCCGCTGGAGCGGGAGCGTCGAAGCAATACGCCCCATTGTTCGCACAGAAAGGTACCTATGTCGTGGATAACAGCTCCGCCTGGCGCATGGTTCCTTCCGTGCCTTTGGTCGTACCCGAGATCAACGCCGACACCATCACCAAGGAGACCCATATCATCGCCAACCCCAACTGCTCCACCATCGAGATGGTCCTGGCGCTGGCTCCCTTGCACAAGGCTTTCGACATCAAGCGGCTGGTCATCGCCACCTACCAAAGCGTCAGCGGCAGCGGCATCAAGGGCATCAACCAACTGAACAATGAAGAGTTGGCCCATAACGATGGTGACCGAGGCAAGTCCATGCGTTATGCAGGAGCGACCCAGCCTGCCTACCCGCACCAGATCTACCGCAACGTCCTGCCTCACGGGGGTGACTTCTGTGAGAACAGCTACACCACCGAGGAGGAGAAACTCGTGAACGAAACCCGTAAGATCCTGAGGGCTCCACAGATCGCCATCACTGCCACCGTCTGCCGTGTACCCGTGACCGGAGGCCACTCCGAGGCCGTCAACATCGAGTTCAACAAGCCTTATGAATTGAGCGAGGTGCGGCAGTTGCTGGAGCACTACCCTGGCATCGTTGTACAGGACGACCCCTCAAAGAACCTTTACCCCATGGCCATCACCGCTTACGACAAGGACGAGGTCTTCGTGGGCAGGATCCGAAGGGACTTCAGCGTCGAGAACGGCCTGAACCTCTGGGTGGTCAGCGACAACATCCGAAAGGGTGCCGCCACCAACGCCGTGCAGATCGCGCAATACCTCATCCAACACATTCTATGAGAATCTTCAAAAACATCATACAAGCCCGTAACATCCCCAACGCCGTGGTCACCATAGGCACCTTCGACGGTGTCCATCTCGGCCATCAGGCCATCTTCGAGAAGATGCGACGCCTGGCCGAGGAAGTCCATGGCGAGACCGTCGTAGTCACCTTCCATCCTCATCCGCGACAAGTTCTGAACATCGGCACGGAGAAACTACGATTCATCTGCTCCCAGGAGGAGAAGATGAAGAAGTTCGAGGAGTTCGGCATCGACAACGTCATCATCATCCCCTTCACCAAAGAGTTCGCCAGCACCCCTTCCGACCAGTTCATCACCAACTACATCATCAACCGGATCCATCCCGCCGCCATCGTGGTGGGCTATGACCATCATTTCGGGAAGAACCGCATGGGCGACTACCCTATGTTATGTGAATTGGGCGAGAGATATGGTTTCAAGACCATCCAGGTGGAGGCTCAGGACATCAACGAGGTCGCCATCAGCTCCACCAAGATCCGCAACTACCTTTGGACGGGCAACGTAAAAGACGCCAACCAACTCTTGGGTTATCCCTATTCGGTAGAAGGTGTGGTGGTCAAGGGCAATGCCATCGGACGCACCATCGGCTTCCCGACCGCCAACCTCGACATCCCCAACGAGTTCATGATGATCAATAACCCCGGGGTGTATGCCTGCCGCACCCTCATTGACGGCAAGTGGTATGATGCCATGGCCAACATCGGCTCCCGTCCCACGATCGGCGACCGTGCCGAGGACGACTTCATCATCGAGGTCAACATCTTCGACTTCGACGGCGACCTCTACGGCAAGACCCTGAAAGTCTGGTTTATCGATCGTATCCGTGACGAAGAGAAGTTTGATGGTCTCGAATCGTTGAAGGTTCAACTGCATTTTGATAAAGAAAAAACAAAGGAAATACTGAAAGAAATTGACACATTAAAATAAAACACCATGAAAAGACTGATTACCGCTATGATGGCCTTGGCTCTCGTGTTTGCCTTCGGCAAAGCCAACGCCTGCACCAATTTCCTGATCACAAAGGGCGCGTCCACCGACGGCAGCTGCATGATCTCCTACGCCGCCGACTCCCACGTGCTTTACGGCGAGCTTTACCACTATCCTGCCGCTGACCATGCCCCCGGCTCCATGCGCGACATCTACGACTGGGACGGTGGCGCCTATCTCGGACAGATCCCTGAGATCCCCCACACCTACAACGTGGTCGGCAACATGAATGAATGGCAAGTCGCTGTCGGAGAGACCACCTATGGCGGCATCGAGGCCTTGTACAACGGCCAAGGCATCATCGACTACGGCAGCCTCATGTATCTTGCCTTGCAGCGTTCCAAGACCGCCCGTGAGGCCATCAAGGTCATGACCGAACGCGGCACCAACTCCGGCTACGTCAGCGAGGGAGCGGCCTTCTCCATCA
>JAEEGL011795774.1_pt1 | contig 16831 bp, 11 predicted proteins | sample 9134231 | NCBI WGS metagenome assembly JAEEGL01 (sample SAMN16246548, study PRJNA631951) | gut metagenome | biome: gut microbiome; feature: rumen; material: fiber-attached | host: Bos | place: Iran: Karaj | collected 2018-10
AAATTCACTAACCGCCAACCACTAAAAAAAACTCTTTCCCCTTCGCGCCATTCGTTACATAACAGTGCATGGGGCTCAAAATACAGCCAGGAGTACGGATCATACAATGAAAGACAACATCATTTATGAAATTCAGCCGCAAAAGGTGTACGCATTCCTTGCCAAACACAATACCTGGGCAGTTTCTGATTCCGACGATTCGGGACTGAACAAAGCCATGCTCGATATCCGGGCAGATACACAGATCAAGCCTGTTCCGGGGAAACCCAATACAGTCCGGAAAATATGGCTCGTACCCAACGACAGGTTCCAGAATATCAAACCCCTGCTGGATACGCTTGGATATACCAATTACAACGCAGCATCCGCACCTTCGGCAGCCTTTCAGGTTCCGTCATCCGGCAAAACCGAGCAGCCTTCCCCCGTTCCCTGTGTGGAACATACCTATTCCATTGCCGAACTGAGCAAAGAAATCAGGGGAACCATCAATGCGGCCTTTTGTCAGAAAATATGGGTAAGAGGCGAAATCTGCGGTCTCAAATCCCCCAATCCCCATCTGTATTTTGACCTCATTGACAGTACTTCCCATGCCAAATCCCCCGACAAGATCAAAGCCATTATCTGGGCCGATACATGGAGGATGTTTGCGCAGAAAATCCAGGAAAACCGGATTCCAAAACTCGCGGAAGGCATGGAAATCCGGGTCGCCGGGACGCTCAATTACTATGCCCCCGGAAGCCAGGTGTCGTTCTGCATCCAGGATATCGACGAGCAATTTGCCGAGGGAGAATTTTATCGCCGAAAAGCCGAAATTGAAGCCAAACTCAGGGAACTGGGCATTCACGACAAAAACGCCGCGATCCCGATGCCGGTTTTTCCAGGCCGTCTCGCGGTTTTTTCGAACCAGACGGCAGCAGGTTGGCGAGATTTTGTCACTGAATTACAGAAAGAGGGATTTCCGTTTCGGATTACGCTGTTTCAGGTCGGCCTGCAAGGCAACCACCTGGAACCCTCATTTCTCAATGCATTCAAAGCGTTAAGCCATATCGGATTCGATCAGTTCGATCTGGGCATCATCATACGGGGCGGCGGCGGCGTCACGGAACTCGGGGGCTTCAACAGTTTTCCGATTGCCGAATTCATTGCAAACTGTCCGCTCAAATTCGTCATCGGCGTCGGACACGAAGAGGACAGGACTGTTCTGGATGAAATTGCGCTTCGGCACAAGACTCCGACAGCCGTTGCCCAGGCGCTCAACGAGATCATGAACTCGCACGACCTTTTCCTGCACACCGCCAGCCAGTCACTCCATACCGAAACGGCCAGAATCCTCACCGAAACTCAGAACGCGCTCCAGCAGCACGCCATGAAATGCGCCAATGCGCTCAAAGACAAACATATACAGGCCAACAAAACGCTCTCCGCCCTTAAGAATGCGCTCAAATCCGCATCACTCCAACGATGTCATGAAGCCGATATCGACATCCGCAATTATCAGGCCGACATCAGACTCGCGGTACACCGCAAGACCGAAGAAAAACTCACTTATCTGCGCATGCTGCAAAACCAGATTGCACAAAATGCGCAGGCGGTCTGTGCCAATGAACGCCAGCATCTGGATTCACTCAAATCCGGTATCAAAACAGCTTCTGATTTGCGCATTCATACAGAAAATGCCGGTCTGAGGCAGAATGCTGCCATTCTGCGGGAACGCACAAACAATGCGCAAAACAATATTAAAATGCATCTGGATATACTAAAAGACAAACTTGCTCTGCTCGATCCGCGAAAACAGTTCGAGCGAGGATTTGTCGTGCTCACGGGAAAAAGCGGAAAAAGCATTTCGAAAATTCAGGATGTTTCTCTTCATGATAAGCTGACCGTCCGACTCATCGATGGCCACGTCGATGTCACCGTCGATTCGATCCGGGATTAGTTTTTATACAGGAATAAGACCATGGCCGCGCAAGAAAACAAAACGCCCCCAGCATCCACCTACGCGCAGGATATTCAGCGCATTCAGACGATCGTCGATCTGCTCAGCCAGAAGGACTGCGATATCGACGATATGCTCAAATACGTCAACGAAGCGACAGAGCTCATCGAGCGATGCCAGGACAAACTCGCACGAACCGGAATCCAAATCAACGAAGCTCTCGAACGGCTCGATGCGGCCAAAGACACATAAGAAGCGCAGGCGTATTGGCACAGCCAATAGCCGGCGCCCGTGCGGTGCGTATTGGCACAGCCAATAGCACCGTTCCAATCCCAATCCAGTCATAAGGATAATTCACGATGAAACTATCAACACTCATGCTCAGCTTCGCAGCGGCAATCTGTCTGGCGATGGGTTCACCTGCTGCCGCCGAGGAGGTCAATATGGCTCAGCAAACACAGGAAAATGTCAAAATTCCGTTCGAACAGTTCACGCTAGATAACGGTCTGCGCGTATTTTTGCTGCGCGACAACTCCCTTCCCATCATCACCGTCAATCTGTGGTTCGACGTCGGATCAAAGGACGAGCAGCCGGGCAGAACCGGATTTGCACATCTGTTCGAGCATCTGATGTTCATGGGAACAGAAAAAGTCCCCAACATCGATATTCTGCTCGAGAGCGGCGGCGGCTCGAACAATGCATCCACGCGCGAGGATGTGACGAATTATTACACAGTAGCCCCCGAAAATATGCTCGAAACCGTGCTGTTCATCGAGGCCGACCGCTTTGCGCATCTGGCGGATGCGATGACCCAGGAAAAACTCGATAAACAGCGGGATGTCGTGCTGAACGAACGCAGACAATCCTACGAAAATCAGCCCTATGGCAAACTGTGGCTCGATTTGCCCACCGTCCTCTATCCCGAGGGCCATCCCTATGCCCATCCGGTCATCGGTTCCGTTCAGGATATCAAAAACGCAACGATCCAGGATGTCACTGACTTTTTCAATACTTACTACGTCCCGGCCAATGCCTCGCTCGTCGTCGGAGGCGATTTCGATTCCGAACGAGCCAAGTCGCTCATCACCAAATATTTCGGTGCCATTCCCAAACGTCCAAAACCTGTCACCGCTGCAATTCCTCAGGTCACAGCACCGGTCAAAACCAGACATACCATTCAGGACGACGTCCAGGTGCCCAAACTTACCCTTATCTGGCACTCCCCGGCGTTCATGGCCAAAGGCGATGCCGAACTCGATATTCTCTCCAATATTCTTTGCAAAGGCCAGACTTCGCGCCTCATCAACCGCCTCGTCTACGAAAAGCAGCTGGCATCCAACGTTTCGTGCGGCCAGATCTCGGGACTTGCATCCGTGTTCATGATCGATGCCATGCCGCTGCCCGGCGTTTCGGTCGAAACGCTCGAAGCCGAAATTCTGGATGAGCTCTCAAAAATTACCAGGGACGGCGTTTCCGAAGAGGAATTTGCCCGCACCAAAAACGGCATCGAAACCGCATTTGTCAAGCAGCTCCAGTCCATCGGTTCGAGGGCCGACAGCTTCAACAGCTACGCATTCTACACCCACGATACGGACTTTCCGGCAGGTGATCTCAGACGTTACCGCCAGGCAACGACCGCGACGCTCATGGAAGTCATCAAACTCATCTTCAGCGATGATTCCCGCAGAAGCGCCCTCATTGTTACCCCCCGCACACCATCCGGAGAACAGCAATGAAACCAGCCCATTGTCTCACTCTGATAATTGCAGCCGCATCGCTGTCGCTGAATGCATGTCAGTCCACTTCTTCCGGCGAACAAACGCCCGTTTCCGCAGTGCAAAACACCATGAATACCGATTTCAGTCTTCCAGAAATTCCCCCCGCAAAACTCTTCCAGCATGCAACACCGGAAATCTTCAAACTCGATAACGGCATGGATGTCTGGTACGTACACAACCCGCTCATTCCGCTCATGAGCCTGAAAGTCGTATTCACCCAGGGCGCATCCATCGATCCTGCCGACAAATCCGGTCGTTCCTCCATGACCGCCATCCTGCTCAAGGAAGGTGCGAACGGAAAATCCGCGCAGCAGATATCCAACGAAATTGAGTTCATCGGTGCCACGCTTTCCCCGGCCATCACTCAGGATGCCGCATCCATCACGCTCCAGTCCATGACCCAGTTCTTCGAACAGGGACTCGATATTCTCGCCGATATCTGGCTCAAACCATCTTTTGAACAGAGCGCATTCGACCGCATCCAAAAAATCGTACTCAATGGCCTCAAACAACGCGAAGATGCGCCGACCGCCATCGCAAAGCTCGCCTCTAATCGGGACTATTTCGGCGAGGACCATCCCTACGCCAGATCCGCCGACGGCTACATCGACACCATCTCCGGCATGTCCCTCAAAGACATTCAGGAAGCCTATCAGCAGATATTCACACCATCGCGCGCAGCATTTATCGCAGTCGGCAACATTCCGGCCGATGAACTCAAAAAAATGCTCAACAGCCGGTTCGGTTCCCTGAATATCACGCCGATTGCCGACGATATGCCCAAGCCAGAAGTCCCCGCGCCCGTCCGACGTCTCACCATCGTCGACAAACCCAACGCCCCGCAGACGGTCATCCGCATCTATCAGCCAGCCATCGTAGCCACCTCGCTCAAAACCCTCCCCTGGCAATTCATCAACATCCCGTTCGGCGGCAGCTTCACGAGCAGGCTCATGCAGAATATCCGCGAGGACAAAGGCTATTCCTACGGCGCAAATGCCGTCGTCGCGTCGCAGAAATTCGCAGGCGTCCTGCTCTCGACCTCGCAGGTCGCCACCGAAGTCACTGGCGCAGCGCTCAAGGAATTCCTCTATGAACTCGATCGCCTCCCCAAAGGAGACTTCACGCAGGAAGAATTCGAACGCGCCCGCGAAACCTGGAAATCCGAACTCGTTCAGTCGTTCGAAACACAATCCGGAGTACTCGCAACCATCTCCAGCCTGTATCTCAATCAAAAGTCCGTCGATGCCATCAATGCCTTCGCTCGAAGCCTCGACAGCTTTACGCTCGAACAGTTCAACGAAATCGCACGCGAATTCCCAACCGTCGATCAGATCAGCATCACGCTCGTCGGCGACAAAAACACCATCCTTGAACAGATTAAGGATATGGATCTTCCGCAACCGACCTTCAGGGATCTCGAAGGCAAAATCATTCCGTAGTTATGAGTTGGGAGTTATGAGTTGGGAGTTATGAGTTAAGCAATCACAAAGTTCCTCGCCAATGAATCAGGTAAGTAAAGTACCAAGACTTCCAACTAAACTCCCCACACCCAACACCCAACTCCCCACTCAATATGCCGCTATTTAACGATTCTTTGCCGCTGCACACCGAACACATTCTCGGGAAACGCTGCGAAATTCTCCAGAATTACGCACCCAATAACCAGTTCTTTCTCGAAACGCTCCAGATCGAAGCCCCCAAAAACAAATCAAGACGACTCAAAAAACTGCATGCGGCCTGTACGACAGACTTTATTTCCCAGATTTTCAGCCCGTTTCAGTCCGGCAATGAAATCAATTCTGAGCTGATTGCGTTCGATTTTGATGAACAAAATGCCCTCTGGCTGCACACCTTTTATCCGGCGGCACAGTCCACGCTATCCATGCGGCTGAGCGCGCTTCCCATCTACTCCACCGCGCTCATTCTCAGACTCGAACGCATATTTACCATCGGAATCCACACGAAATCTCCCGTCGATCTGTGTTTTGATTTCCTCGAAACAGCCGTTCACCTCCTCGAAAATTCTCCGAACGCACCGTCCGATCTGGCTTTCGATGCGACCACGGCATCGATTTCTTTCAGCCCCATACAGGGGCTCATCGATATTCTCAACCTCGACTGTGAATACGATCCCGGACATACAAAAGTCTGGATCGACAAGCATCTGCTCCATATCCAGTACGAAGTGGACACGCTGATCCTCCCTCCATCCAAACCTCAGCTGCCGCAAACCATCGAAGTTACTCGCTTTTTTGATACCAATCCAACCGAATCCCTCGACGAAAATCTGTCCGATATTCAGGCATTTGATTTCGAAGATCCCAGTCTCGAAGTCCAGGATATCTCCAAAAGCGAAGAACTCTCGATGTTCAAGCTGATTCGGGAATTCGGAAAATCCCCCAACGACAAGCGCCAGAATTGGCTGATGTCCGAAGATTCCGATGTCATTCCCACTGCTGCGCTCACCACAAACACGCCACCACCCTTCAATGTAAAAAATATTGATTTGGACTGTCCGACATTAATGGCCATCCATATGGCCATTCATTCCGGCGAGGGAATATCTCCGGAAGCAGCGAAACTCGTTCTCGAAGAAGCCCAGCAACATCTCCCCCCTGTGCTCAGGCCGGCACTTCTCTACATGCTCCACTTCTGGGCACCTTCCCTGGATGAAGAGATCAAGCTCGAAGCCCTCAATGACTCCGCTGCGCCATCGCCATCCCCTCTGATCATCAGTATTCTCAAGGATATTTATCGCACACAGAACAGCGACACGATGCTGATCGCCCTTCTGCAGCGACAGATCAATGCCTGTACGTTCAACATCCATCAGACCATTGCGCTCGAACTCGAAAGCATCGGAATTCTGGCTTCAAAGCTCGAGATGCATACCGTTGCCCTCAAACGGCTCGAAGCGCTCAAATCCACAGTTCTGCAGCATGGCAATCCACAGGAACGCATTCGGTTTGCACTCTGTTACCACCACTCCCAGTATACCGGAATGGCCATACAATATCTCAGACTATGGATGAACCAGGCCGAAGATCCCCAGACGACTGCACTCTATGGCTATCAGCTCGCCAATGTGATGTTCGAACACAATGAACCCATGCAGTCGATCATCACAGTCTGCAACCAAATCCTCGATGCCATTCCGCAGCACATCGAAACGCTGGAACTGCTCGCCAGGTGTCTGGAATCCACAAATCGATTCAGAGATGCATCCGATGCATGGATGCAGTGTTTTGAACGATTTGTCCGTCTTTGGGAAACCGCTCAGCTGCAGTACCAGATGATGCCCTCCAGCGACAATGAACTCTGGCTCCATACCTGCCAATCGAGAGCCATCCATGCCGCAGAAATGATCGAAAAATCGATGGATGATCCCCAGGATGCGTCCATCCGGATTCTCGTACTCAATGATCATCTGCGTCTGGAACCAGGATCTGTTCGCGTCGTTGCGCGTTTGCTCAAAGATCTCGAAGCAACGCATGCTTTTCACGAAATGGCGCACACCTGCCTCAGTTTTTTAAAGCACAACAAAGGCACCATTTCTCCCAAGGATGAAATTGCCATCCGGCTTACCCTGCACAATATCTACGATCGGGAACTGGATCGCCCCTACGATGCCATCGAACAGCTCAACAAAGCCCGGGCGCTGTCTGCATTCGATCCCAGAGTCATCTATACAGAAATTGAACGATGCAGAAAATCCGGACAAAAAAAGGAACAAATCAGTCTGCGCCTCGCCCTCATCGATGCGCTGCCCCCGGCCGAAGCCGTCGAACAAACCCTCGAGCTCGTCAACATCTACGAATCCCTCGACACACCGCCGGAGCAGATCGTCGACATTCTGCGAAAAACGAATGCCAGATCCCCAAACAACCCGCAGATCCTGCTCGAACTCCGTCTGTACCTCAGAAAAATCGGTCAGAACTTCGAACTGGCAACCGTACTGGAAAAACTGGCAAGAGTTACGCAGGATCTCCAAATGCGTAAGAATATTCTGCTCGAAGCCAGCGAAGTAAACGAAAAGCTCGGCAATATTCAGATCGCACAGTCGCAGTACCACGAAGCACAGCTGTGCAGTCCCATTGACCCCGACAATAACGACGGCTTTATGCCGCAGAGTATTCACGGGGATTTCATGACAGACGGCCCTCAGTATCAGGCATCATCGCCGCTTTCCTCCATGATGCTGACCTCCCGATCCCTGTCCATCGTCGAAGATATTTCGGGACTTCTCTCAGATCCATCCATATCCAACGTCGATCAAATCCTCGACGATACCACAACTCCACCGGGAACCCCTTCCTCCCAGAACACGCCCATATCGAATATCCTGCAGAACACGCCCCCGAATGCCCAGAGCGAACCTTCGCCGAATGAAGCATCTCACTCAGGATTTGACAACATGCTCGCGGATGATGCCCCGCTCGAAGACCAAATCGTCGAAGCCCGCATCCGGGGCAATACCCAGGCGCTTCTCGACCGGCTGCTGCTCTCCATCCAATCCATTCCCGAAGCCGAACAACCGCCCAGAGTTCTGCAGGAAATCGCATGCATTTATCTGTATGATCGCCATGATCCACAAACGGCGCGCCAGTTCCTCGAAAGAGCGTCTGCTTTGAATCACGATATCGCGTTCGGCGAGCAGACGCTCAATGCCCTCGAGATAATCTATCAATCCATGAAGATGTATAAGGAACTCGCCGAAGTCTATGAGAAGAAATGCGAGATCCTGACCATCGCAGATGAACGAAGAAAGTACGAAATGCGACTCGCACAGATTCGCTATGAACATCTGGGACAGACAGATCTCGCCATCGAAACACTCAATAATCTGCTCCAGCGCATGCCGAAGAACGAAACCGCCCTTCAACTGCTGGCACAAATTTACATCGATACGCAGAATCCCACCAAAGCCATCGAAACACTCAAAATCATCACGCCGCTGCTGAAACCGGATTCCAAACCGATGGCGCAGCACCTCCTGCGCCTGATTTCGCTGCATATTCAAAACGACAATATCAATGAAGCCAAAAAACTCATGCATGCGCTGCTCGACCACAATAACTACGTCGATAAACTGGCTGTCATTGAGCTCTATAAACGAACCTGCCGCGAACACGACGAATGGAACGAACTGCTCGATATTCTCCTGGACGAACTCGCGTTCTATCTTCGCATTCCCAAGCAGGAACTCAATCTGTTTGAACTCATCCGGACCAACCAGATGAATACGCTCTCTGCCGGCGTCCATACACTTCGTGAATATGCCGATGTCCTCTATCTGAAACTTCACAGAATCGACGAAGCCACCGAAATTTACCAATTCCTGACCAAGCTGCTTCCGGATGATGACTATCCCAAAAATATTCTGTTCGAAATTGCCGAACAGCATCCCGAAAATGAGTCCGTCATTTCCAGAATAGTGGAGCTCAGTGCACCCCATAAAATGGCATCCATCGCGAGCACATCGGGAACCGCGCTTTTGAGCGATAACAAGGATACAAGCGCCATTTATGAGGAAATTGAAGCTGCATTCAAGTATATCCAGACCGGTTCCTCCGATTCAGCCAGCCAAAAGCTGACCCAAATCGAAAGTCAGACCGACGCCATGAAGAGAAAAAAGTACTATGCACCAATTATTTTTGCACTAAGACAGCATTTATATGCTAAGATAGAATCGGGTGCGTCTAATCAGACGATGGATGAAGGTGAAACGATCCCGCCCGCAGATAATGATTCCTAAGTATTGTGTGCCTTTTGATAACATTTTAGCCCAGAGTAAGACGATGAAAGTAAACAAATTAATTTTGGCGATATCGACTTTAAGTACGTGTACTTTCTTTGCCTGCGCTGACAGTGTGGATAATCCGCAGTCAGTTGCATGTGATCCCAATTCGACCCTCTGCGCAGATAATGATTATCAATTGTCATGCGACGCAGCCGGTTCGGATTACAGCGTTCAGGTATGCGAGCACGGATGCAATTCAGAAACGAACACATGCAATCCGGCTCCCGCCGACACGGATACGCATACGCCGCAAAATGCCCCCGGCATCGAAGTAAAGCCGGAATGCCAGGAAGGCGATGCTTACTGCTCCGGCGAGGAACTGGTTAAATGCATCAGTGATGGCTACTATCATGTCTTCAAATGCCCGGAAGACATGGTTTGTGATCCGGAGAGCCAGGCATGCGTGTTGGTGTCAGAACTCCCCGACAGCGCATGTGATTCCGATACATTTGAGCCTTCCTGCGATGGAAACATGCTCACAATTTGCCTGGACGATGTCATTGTACGTCAGGCATGTGATTCCGCTGATTTGTGTGATGCCGAGCATTCCAGATGCCTGCTTCCCGAACCTCCTTCGTGCGGCGACTGCGCCGACGATGAATTCTGTGACGAAAAATCACAGACCTGCATGCCGAAAGAATGTGATCTCGATGATGCGCCCAAATGCGTCAATGGACTTGCCTATAAATCCTGCGATAACTGGCAGTATAAAATCCATTCCTGCGGCGACGGATTAAAATGCAAATACGGTCAATGCTACGATCCCAATGGCACTGAACCTCAGCCACAGCCAGATCCAGACCCTCAGCCTCCGGTCACGCCTCAACCCGATCCCGATGAGACTGGCACCAATGCCGGATATAATTGTCCTACCGGACAAATCTCCGTTTCCGACAGTGAACTGAATAATTTCTGCGTCCTCGATCCCAATCTGCCTCTGGGTGAAGTCAAAGGAAAATCACAGTTTTACTGCACGCCCGGTACCATCGAAGGCCGCTACTGCCGCACCGTTCCCGCCGAGAATCCAGACTCCAGAGTTTCTATGAAACCTGGACAGAAATGTACCGAAGAACAGCTCAATCCCGCAAGCAACACGCTCAGAGTCCATATCATCGACGTCGGACAGGGCGATTCCATCTGGATTCAGACCCCAACCGGACAGAATGTCCTCATCGACGGCGGCGATACCGGTGCCTTCGGAACCGCCGGCGGACCAATCGTCCACGATTATCTCACATTCCACGGCTTCCCCGCCGGCAGTGAATTCGACGCCGTATTCCTCACCCATCCGCACGCCGATCACTACGGCGGTCTGGCCAATATCTTCAATAAAGATAAGGATACGAAAAAAGTTAAATACGCCCACGGGATGAAAAATTACATCGATCCCATGGAACCTCAGACCACAGAAAAAGTCCCGACCGGATATATTAACTGGATTAAGAAAGTTCATAAATATCTGGACAGCAGCCATATCTATATGCCGGCAGAGGATATGTTCAGTACGACCACGCCGATGCCCGAAGAGTTCTTTGGTCCCGAGGCCAAGGCCTACTTCATCAGAAGCACCAAAAAGCTTACAAACGCCGCAGGAAAAGCTGCGAATAACAATCGCGCATCCATCATGTTCCAGCTCACGTATGCCGGACGTTCATTCATGTTCACCGGTGATGCCGAAGTAGAACAGGAAGCAGAAGCTATCAGCAAATCCCCGGATCATATTGCGTCGAACTTCCTCAAGGTATGCCATCACGGGTCGCCTACATCTTCGAGCGTAAAATTCCTCGATGCCGTTTGGAATCCTATCCCCAAAGCTGACCGGTATGCTCTGATTTCCAGTGGTCGCGAGAATTTCGGCAAACCAGCTACCCCCACATATATTCCTGCCGTCCCAATCCTCGACAGACTCATGTCATACCTGGAACCGGATCACCTCTACAGCACTTCCGTCGGTGACGACGATAAAACCGAGGCCGATGCCTATCGCGATGACAATATCCTCATCGTCGTCAAACCCGATGGCGATTATTATGCCTGCTACGCAGGAACCAATTAATATATAACAAAATAATATATAATATCACGCAGCCCCTGTGAATATGACGTGTTCATATCCACAGGGGCTAAATTTTTGTACAGACGTGCGAACCGCAAGTCTCTTCTAAAAATGAATATACAATACCACGCACCTTCAGGGTGTGGCTGATATTAATCCGGGTAATAATCGCGAATCGCACGTTGCTTCTAAAATATACAGACGTGTCGCGACATATTTCTTATAAAATCGAAAACCATCATTTGCGTTTTGGATTGCGGGGGAACCACCCTCGCTCCACGCGTTTTTTCTGATGGTAAAGTTCGACGATGCTCCAGAAAAATGTGCATCCCAGAACACCCAGAATCCCCGAAAGTGCGGTTGATTGAGTAAACAGTGCAAATCCGAGCGCCACGATCCCCATAACAGCAAAGATCGGCCAACATTTTGTACCCCAGTAATATTCTGCCTTGATCACAATCGGATGAAACAATCCAATAATAAAAAATGATACAATACCTATCAGAATACCGCTAAAATTCAGCTCTTCGAACATAAGTCTCCACTAAAACATTTTGTCTGCCGTATTCGCCCCGCGAATAGGCAGACACTGGACGCGTGTGAAACAGCGGCCAACTGCAAAAAGCACTGTCTGCCGTATTCGCCCCGCGAATAGGCAGACACTGGACGCGTGTGAAACAGCGGCCTGCTCATAAAAATATATATTATCCCGGTCCGTAACTGCGTACGAAATTCGGGCGTTCCTCTGCCGGAGCATCTTTTTCCTTGCGAGGTTTGTAGGCTTTCATACCGACCTGAGTCATGCCCTTTTCGGTAAAGATGAACAGCGTATTCTTTCTCGAAAGCAGGTCCGCAGTAAGTTTCGCCGTCGAATTTTTGATATGCCACGGGCTGTCTTCGGTCGGTTCCGATTTCGTAATCTGATCCCAGGGGCACAAATAGAATATTTCCTCGAGGAAATTCCTGAAATCGTTGACAAAATTGACGCTCTGAACATCGATAAATTCAATATTGCCAATATGAGTCTGGCGCATTTCGTCGATCATATCGGTCGCTTCCGTGAGCGGCAAATCCGCCACATCGAAATTCAAATCGCGCTCCAAGTCGTAATAACGCTCAATCTTCGGGATATTGCGCAAAATGAATTGCGGCGTGCATTCGACGACCTGATCATCGACGTCGTTGGGACGTTCGATTTTTGAAGGTTCTGCCGACGATTCGAGCTCCATGCGATGAAGTTCAAAAACGTGATTCGCAAAAACGCTGTAGTCCTGACAGATTGGCTTTTCGATATGTACGGATTTCGGCAGCTGACGCACCGAAAGCGCCATATTTTCATCAGCAAAAGCCCATCTCCAAAATCCGCATTCCGGACGATGATGGCGACTGGCGAGGTCTTCCGGTCCGAGATCTGCAAAAACTATCGTCATATCGACAGACGACAAATCCGGTGTTTTTACGGTATCTTCGGACATGATATGCCTTTTTCAATTATTCATTGGCACAGTCCCCCGAGCGCAGCCATATACTCTCATCTTTTTATTGCTCATGATTACGAATAACCATAATTGGCATTCATTGTAATCACTACGCCGCCATGGATGGCGGCGAGAGGCGAGGGAGGGATGTCCAGGGATGGACATTCGACCCGCAACTGCGATAGCGGCAAAAAGCGTGCGGGGGATGCAAGCGCGTAAGCGTAAAAAATCAAGCACCCGCGCTGCAAAGCGCGAATGCAAAATATATAAAGTTATATATTATTTATCGCCGTCCGACCCGACGCTGACGCTCGTATGGACTTCTTCTTCCTGCTGATAATATTCACTAGTATAATTGCATGTGCGGACGATACCGAGAGCTTCTTCGATCTCCTTTGTCACTTCCATGCATTTTTTTCCCTTAAAACCAACGGGATGAATTTCGACAGAACCATCCGGATTGATGGAAAACTCAATTGACTGTTTTGTTGCCATCTTATGTTCCTCTCTTCGCGATTAATTCTATTCTAGCCCCAGCGCGTTGCCGTCAGTTTGATGACGTTCGTCACCTTGTCTTCTTCCATATCCAGGGTGTAGTGCTTCTTCTTCAGTTCCTTGACGACCTTGTGATAAGCATATCGCTGCTGAAGCTGATTGACGAACTGCTGCTCATTGACACCGCGTGTTGCTTCGACGCCCCACCAGTCGGCGAGAAGTTCACATCCATTTTCATTGATGCGCAAACCGACATCATATTTGCCGCTTACTTTGATAGAAATATCGGCTTTTTCGAGCTGCTGATTGTAACCACGAACATTGACGCCTTCTTCCGAATGTACGCACTCGTAGCCGAGATCTTTAATTGCCTCGAGGATACATTCAAGATCTTTCATCTTGGATTCAACGGTTGAAAAATGACTCATATTATTCCCTCAACTTAAATCAGTAAAAGTCCCGGCAATTTGCCGGGACTGCTCAACTACATCTCAAGATGGCGAATTTGCTTGTCTTCGCTGCTGCTGCCCTCTTCGTCCAGGCTTGCGCGGCGTGCGCGGCTCTTGGCCCAGTCGCGCATGTAATCGATGCGTTCTTTCATCTGATAGGAAAGCGGAATGATTTCGTTGCAGCTGCGAACGACGCTGTCGGTATCGATATCCTTCTTGGCTTCATACGCATCGAACAGAGAAGAAACGATCGCCTGTTCAATTTCGGACCCCGAAAATCCCTGCGTTGCAGCGACGATGCGCGGAATATCAAAATCCGCGACCTTTCGGTTCTTCTTGATGATGTGGATCTCGATGATCGTCTTGCGTTCTGCGGGGCTCGGAAGATCGACGAAGAAGATTTCGTCAAAACGGCCTTTACGAAGCAATTCCGGCGGAAGCATCGAAACATCGTTCGCCGTAGCGATGACGAATACCGGGCTCGTCTTTTCCTGAAGCCACGTAATAAAGGAACCGAAAACGCGTGCGCCCGTGCCGCCGTCCGTCGATCCGGACGACTTCGTTCCCGAAAATCCCTTCTCCAACTCATCCATCCACAGAATACACGGCGCGACTGCTTCTGCCGTTGCGATGGCTTTGCGCATGTTCTCTTCCGAAGAACCGACCAGCGATGAAAACACCTTGCCGACATCCAGACGAAGCAGCGGCATCTTCCACAATGCACCGACGGATTTTGCAGTCAGTGACTTTCCGCAGCCCGGCAATCCGAGCAGCAGAATGCCCTTCGGCAATGGAAGACCGAACTCACGGGCCTTCGAACTGAAGGCAAGATTACGCGTCTTGAGCCAGCTCTTCAGAATCTCGAGACCACCGATATCGCGAAGCTTCAAATCGGATTGATAGAACTCGAGCAGACCATTCTTGCGGATGAGGTTTTTCTTTTCATCGACGATCGTCTCGATATCGAAATCGTGTTTGATGATCAGGCTCTTCGAGAACACGTTCGAGGCTTCGACTGCCGTCAGACCGAGAGCTGCTTCGACGACTTTTTCTCGGAAATACGGATCATTGCGTACCTGCTGGCAGAGATCATCCGGAACGCTCTTGAGTACCTGGAGAACCAGCTCATTGATAACGGTACGATTCGGAAGATCGTAATCGATCACGCTGACTTCCTTTTCGAGTTCCGCAGGAAGTTTGAATGTCGGGCTCAGAAGCAGCACGTGTTTCTTGTAGCGACTCGTTTTGAACTCACGGCTCAAGTCGCGAAGTCGGCGCGTAACCTGAGGATCCGACAAATACGGATGAAAATCCCTAAGCACGAACACGGCATCATTTTCGTAACGGAAAATATGCTCCATTGCGCGCTGCGGATCGCGGATATCGTTAAATGTATCGCCATCGCCCCCCTGGAACCCTTCCGTACACGACCAGGTCACAAAACGACGATTACGGCGTTCACAAATTTTGCGAAGATTATTTTCAACACGTTCTTCTTCCGTACTCGTGACATATAAAAGAGGATACCTTGCACGAATCAGATACTCAATTTCCTCTTCTGAAGAAACATTCGCTCGAATTCCTTCCATTGACGTCTGCTCCTGGCTGCTGGTGAATCAAACATGACCAAAAGTCATGCTAAAATCTGTTTTCGTTTATTAATCAGCCGAATCCGTGCGTTCACAGACCAGCTCAATTCCTACATCTGCAGTACGCTGCGCATATCCTTAAGCTTGTCCTTGATCTCCGCAAGCGAGTTCTGACCGGAATCCAGTGAACTGGCGATATCCTCAAAGATAATTTTGGGATCGTAATCCTTCAGAACGTTCTCGAGGCGCGTTTTTTCCTGGCCCACGAGCTTAGAAACATCGATCTTCACATAAGCCACGAACACGCGCTGAAGATCCGTAATGCTCGCATCGAGCATCTCCAAATCGCTGCGCCACTGGCTCACGACATCATTGATGTCGGAATACAGGCCCTTGACGCGTTCAAGCAGGCCACTGTCTGCGCCGCCCGCCGACTCGCGAAGCGAGGCAATTTGTGCTTCAGCATCGCGAAGCGATTTTTCAAGTGCGGCCTCGCGTTCACTGCTGTCGCCGGACTGCATGGATTCCAGCTCATGAATGCGATCCCTGAGCCGCTGCACATCCTCATCCGAAGCACTTTCTGCAGCACTCAGCTGTTTCTGCAGCAACTCCGCCTCACTCGTCTTGCGGTTCAGACTTTCCCTCACCTGCGCAAGTTCCTGGAGCAATGCTGCACTGTCTCCGCCGCCTTTCGAACGCAGTGAATCCTGCAGCTGCCGAATCTCGCGGGCACGATCATTCAGATTACCCTTGAGCTCGCTGAACATGACCTCATGCTGTTCGACGACCTTCTTCATATCGCGGTTCCGGCGCTGGCTCTCTTCGAGAGATGCATTCAGCGTATCGACATTTTCTTTCAGGCGCTCGACATTCTCGCGCTCTTCCTTGCACGAAAACTGAGCAATATCGAGTTCGCGCTGCAGCTCTTCCAGGAGGTGATTCTTCTTCGTCAGCTGAACCTTCAAATCCGCTATCGCTGTCTCCGCATTCGATGTTGCCATTCCCTTCGATTCCAGCGTTTCCTTCAGCGTCTGAAGCTCCATCTTCAGGGATTCCGCCTCATCCTGCGATGTAACGAGATCGCGGCGGCACTCCTGGTACTGCTCTTTCTGGTGATCGAGCTGTTCCTTGAGCTTGTCGATCATATCCTTCAGACCGGTCACGACCGTTTCATGATATTCATTCCGACGCTCATAATCCGTCAGAATCTGATCGCGCTCATCCAGCTTTTCCTGAAGTTCCTTGATCAC
>JAEEGL013055728.1_pt1 | contig 16831 bp, 17 predicted proteins | sample 9134231 | NCBI WGS metagenome assembly JAEEGL01 (sample SAMN16246548, study PRJNA631951) | gut metagenome | biome: gut microbiome; feature: rumen; material: fiber-attached | host: Bos | place: Iran: Karaj | collected 2018-10
CTGGTCGATATCTTCGTCGTGGGATCCGGGCGTGAGCCCGGCAACGTCCTTCAGCAATTCCTCTTCGGCCTTGCGGCTCTGTTCCATGGCTCTGGTCACTTCGATTCCGAGGCTCCTTCCGGTAGCGGATTGCAGATCCGGACGGTCCCTGTTGACAAGGCAGTCGAATTCGCTCCCAAGCAGCGTCGAGAGTGTTATCTGAGCATATTGCTCAAAGAAACATGTTCCGAATTCACGTGTCGCCATGGCCTTAAATGCTTTTGAATCTGTCCTTTTCGTCGTCGGTTATTGTACGGATGACGCGGCACGGGTTGCCGGCGGCAAGGACTCCTTCCGGGATATCGCGTGTGACTACCGAGCCTCCGGCAACGACTGTGCCGCTGCCGATAGTAACTCCCGGCATAATGGTCACCATACCACCGATCCAAACATCGTCGCCGATTGTTATAGGCAGGGCATACTGGATATTCTTGCGGCGGACCTCCTTGTCGAGCGGATGCCCGGCGGTGTAGAAGCCGCATTGCGGAGCGATGAAAACATTGTTCCCGATCTTGATGGGGGCTTCGTCTAGGAACACGCAGCAGCAATTGATGAACACGTGGTCTCCGCATTCGATGTTGGTTCCGTAGTCGCAGTAGAAAGGCGGTACTATCGAGAAGTGCTTCCCGTGCTGTGGAATCAGTTTGTCCAGTAACTGTTTCCTGCCCTCGAAGTCCGTGATCCTCAAGGCATTATAATCCTGGCAAAGTTCCTGGGCCCGGTAGAGCTCGCCAAGCAGTTCGCCATTGTTTCCGTCGTACAGACGCCCGGACATCATTTCCTCCCGCATTCCCATACCTTATGGATTAAAAATACATATGCAAATATAATCCCTGCATCCGGTAATTCCAATTCCTCCGCCCTGCTGTTCCCGTGCAAATTTCCCGTACAACATCGGAATAGTTGGAATAATTTGAATATCTTTGCGATGAGAAGATATCATTCCATAATAATGAACAATATTCTGGAGATCTCCTGAATATGAGACTATCCGATATGCTTAACCGGAGGTAAGTATGATTGTCTATAATGGTACCAAGCGCCTCTTCATTGAGGATGTTAGAAAAGGGTGCATCGAGGAAAAAATCCTGGACTTGATCCGGAAAAAAGGACTTTCCGGTGGTCAGGAAAGGGAATTCGAGTCTTGGCACAATTCAATGCAGTTTATGCGTAACATCATAGACGACAGTGAAATAGATGACGATGTCCAGGTCGCTATCGAGTACAATATCCCTCAGACGTCTAAACGGGTAGACTTCATTCTCATAGGAGCTGATGGTAATGGCAAGGACAATATTGTCATAGTTGAACTGAAGCAATGGAGTAAGGCTGAGAAAGTCGACGACCATATGCATTTCTGCGTCCGTACCTATGTCGCAAATGATAACAGGATTGTTTGTCATCCGTCATATCAGGCATACTCATACTCTCGCTTCCTCAAGAACTATTCGCAAGTTATTGAGGATAGGCAGATTTCCCTGGTTCCATGTGCATACCTGCACAATTATAATCCGGAGTATAAATCCCAGTTGTCAGATGCCATTTATCGTGAATGGTATACTGCTGCACCTTTTTTTATCAGGAATGAGACTGTACAATTCTCGGATTTCATCAAGAAATATGTGACCAAAAGGTCATTTGGCGGAGATCTTCTGTACCTGATTGAGAACGGCCGTATCCGTCCCACCAAGTCATTGCAGGACGCGTTGACATCAATGGTTAAGGGTGTAAAGGAGTTTATGCTTTTGGATGAGCAGGCCGTGTGTTATGATATGTGCCTCAGGACGATGCTTCAATGTCAGAGGGATTCGAAAAAGAGAACCATTGTAATTCAGGGTGGCCCTGGCACGGGAAAGTCTGTACTTGCTGTCAATCTGCTTATGCAACTTACTGTCAACGGCCTGAATGCGGCATACGTCACTAAGAACAGGGCACCGAGAGATGCATTCCTTTCGTTGTTGACTGAGGGAAGGGCGAACCGGATGGCTGACATCAGCCATATGTTCCGTTCTCCATTTGGTATGAGCAAGTGCGATGAAAACGGATATGACTGTCTGATTGTTGATGAAGCTCATCGTCTGGTAAAAAAAATGTATGGAGACTGGGGAGGAGAGAATCAGGTTAAGGAATGTATAGATGCTTCACTCCTTTCAATATTCTTACTTGATGAGGATCAGGCTGTTACAACAAAAGATATCGGTACGGTGGCCGAGATTCGCCAATGGAGTGAGAGTCTGGGGTCCCATTTTATAATGAACCGTGAAACCAGGCTCTTATCGCAGTACAGGTGCAACGGAAGCGATGCATATATAGCATTCATCGATCGGATTCTTCAAAGGACTGAAGAAGTGATACCGGTTGATATTTCTGAGCTGAATTATGACTTCCGTGTATATGACAGCCCTGTTGCAATGCGGGATGACTTGCGGGAGATCAACCGGAAGAACAACAAGTCCAGGATGGTGGCGGGATATTGCTATCCGTGGAATGTAAGGCACGGCCGCGGAGACATTGACATCGAACTGCCCGGCGGTTTCAAGGCAAAATGGAATCTCGCTCAAGATAGTATTTGGGCAATCAATCCGAATTCGTTTGAAGAAGTAGGCTGCATACATACTGCACAAGGCCTTGAGTTTGAATATGTAGGAGTGCTGATAGGAAAGGACCTGCTCTATGATTCTGCAAGAGGCATGGTGATTACCGACAAGACTGCCATATCAAGGGATGACAATTCTTCCGGTATCAGGACGGCTGCCGACCCGGTGGCAAGGAGACTCATCTTGAATACATATAAGACACTGATGACACGCGGCCAGAAAGGTTGTTTCGTCTACTGCGAAGATGAAAAGCTCCGCGACTATCTTAAATCGATGTTGGCAAATCCGGAAATGTCTTCCTAAGTGTCGAATCCGGCATATATTGGGTGGGTGTGTAAGGTGTCCCAAATCAGGGACACCTTACGCGTTTACGGTGCCTTTTCTCCTGACGACGGCTACATAGGTGAGCAAGACGATGTTCATCATCAGGGAGTATAGGATGGCGGGAATGGCCATTTCTTCATTGGCGAAAATGAGGGGGCTGGAGGCGATGGCTATAGCCTGCGCGGCGTTCTGCATCCCGACTTCAATGACTATCGTGCGGCGCTGGCGGACACTGTTCCTGACGAGGCGCGACAGGAGGGAAGAAATGCCGATGGCGATGAGGATGAGGGCAGTAACGCAGGAACCGAGTATGCCGATATTCTGGATGATGGTCTTGTGGTGCTGGATGTAAAAGATTGTAATCAAGAGTATCAGAAGCGGGAAGGCCATCTTTGTCAACACCTTGTCGGTCTTGGCGGCGGCTTTCGGAGCGGCATAGTTGAGAATGATTCCGAGAATGACGGGGAGGAGCATCAGAACCAGGTTCTGCTTGATCAGGTTGCCGACCGGCAGGCTGATGCCGACACTTTCTCCGACGAGTCTCGTGGCAGCGCTCATTATCACGGGGATGGTGAAGAGGGTAATGATGCTGCTGAGAGCCGTGAGGGTTACTGACAGGGCTACGTCGCCGCCAGCAAGCTTGGTGAAGACGTTGGATGAACTGCCTCCTGGGCAGCAGGATATGAGGACGAGGCCGATGAAAAAGACCGGCGGCAGCCTGAACAGGTATGCCAGGCCGAGCGCAACAAGGGGAAGCAGGATCAGCTGGCCTGTAAGGGCAACCGCGACCGGGCCGGGATGTCTGACGACTTTTCCGAAATCTTCAACGCGCAGCGACAGCCCGAGGTCGAACATCAGAAGCGTCAAAATGGGAAGGACTATCCAGATAGTGTTCATGGCGCATTCAGTTTACCAAACTATTTGCTTTATAGAGATTTACAAGTACGGATAGGGCTTCGGTCCGATATTCCTCGTCTGTGGGCGTGCGACCGTTCTTGCCGGCGAATTTTCCGATGAATGCTTTCATCTCGGTGTAGAACTGCTCGTGGACATGATAAACAGGCTGCTTTTCGTTATGGCTGTTTATCATCCAATAACCTTTGTCGTCCCCTTCATTGTCATAGAACTCCCAGTAGAGGATGAAAGGGCAGCCCCATTCCATCCCGACCCTGATCGTGTTGAGCGCCCTGCGCGCCTGGTCTTTCGGAGAACTGTTCACTAGAGGCAGGGGATACCCGTATTCGCCTATGAATACCCTGCGTCCGGGTATCGACGGTTTCGGTTTCATCTTGGACTCGATATCGTTGAGACTGGCAGTCAGTTCTTTCTTAAGTGTCTGATAATTAGAGCCATTAGTGGTGCCTTCAGCGGTCGACTCCCAGGCTGAGTAGGAGACATAGTCCACGTCGACATTCGGGAGCACGCGGTTTATGATACGGTCATAGCCCTTGTCCATCGCCGGCCTTACGCGGTTGACTTCGAGATACTGGTAGACCGAAGCTCCGGACTGGACTTTTTTCCTGGCGTCTTCCACGGCTTTCTGCCTTGTGTTATACCAGTCTGTCATTCCTTTGATGCGGACATCGTCGATGTGTTCCCTGGTGTTGTCATAGTCTCCGAGCAGCAGCCAGTCACCTTCCCAGTGGCCGATGTAGAATTTCTTCCCGGTCCCTTTGTATTCCGTCAGGAGGTATTCTGCAAGCTTGTTTATCTCTTTGTATTCGGTCTCCTTCTCTTCGGCGGACATGCCGTCAGTCCAGTTGACGCCAGGAACAGTCACCCACATAAGGTAATAGGTGAAATCCATATCCAGCACTTGCTTGAATATTGGATTCCCGCTAGCCAGGGCGCATGGCATGGATTCTCTCCATGAATCCAGGTCGGGCTCATTGTCAGTGGCCCCGAGCATGATCTTTATCGTGTTGGACCCCATCTCACGGATGCGTTTGGCAGTTTCGACGAGGACCGGATCATCCGTGAACCTATATCTGCCGGCAATGGTCTGGGTGCCAATGACAAAGTTGTAATCAGGGAAATCCTCAGCGACATTTACAGGAAGGCCGTTGTTGCAGGCATTAATTGCAGCGGCGGCAAACGCGATGACCGGCAATAGAAGAGCCAGCGAGCGTCTTTTTGGGGTCGATGCCTGTCTTGATGTCATATCTGCCAGTTTTTTTGTAAAATTAAGCATTTTACGTAAATATCCATTGAATGCCGGTATTGAAATTAAATACTTCTGCGGATTGGCAAAGTTTTGTTATTTTTGGAACATGGATAAGGATAATCGACTTCTGGAGGAGATGCTATCCCTCGCCGATCCCTCGCAGGTGGAGGGCCTTTCCCGGTTTTTCAAGACAGGGCCGGGACAGTATGGCGAAGGTGACAAGTTCCTTGGAATCAAGGTGCCGGTGACCCGGGAGGCCGTGAAAAAATACTGGACCGCCATAGACCTTGATGGCGTAGGGCAGTGCCTGGAGAGCGTTTACCACGAGGTGCGCCTCTCCGGCTTGCTGGCTCTGGTCCAGATGTTTACGCATGCCAAGAAGAACCCTTCCAGGCAGCAGGAGTATGTGAATTTCTATCTCGGTCATACCGACCGGATCAATAATTGGGACCTGGTGGACCTTTCGTGTTACCCTCTGCTCGGGGAATGGCTTCTGGACAGAGACCGGTCTGTTTTGTACGAGCTTGCACGAAACGGCAAGACCATCTGGGAGCAGCGGATAGGCATAGTCAGTACCATGGCGTTCGTCCGCCGTGGACAGATTCAAGACACTTTCGCCATCGCCGACATACTGCTCCATCACCCTCACGACCTGATCCAAAAAGCCACGGGATGGCTGCTCAGGGAAGCAGGCAAGCGGGACAAGGCGTCCCTGGTGGCTTACCTTCATTCGCGATTTACTTCTATGCCGAGGACGATGCTCCGATACGCAATAGAGAAGTTCCCCGAAGAGGAAAGAAAGATGTATCTACTTGAGAAATAATGGCTTAACCCTGAGGATTGGCAGCGGGCCGATTCTTCTTCAACTCATCGGCAATCAATGGCAAGAGGCCTTCATCGGCAGGTAGCCATCGTACAGAATGAATCTCCCCGGCACTTAGCCAGCGGGCGGCTTCGTGCTCGTTCAGGTGAGGCATTTCGCCTGTAAGGGAAGACATGAAGCAATGCATCGTGAGGTGGAACTTCGGATAATCCCATTCCACCGTCGCCAGGAAGCTGTCGATGATGATTCCGGTGCCGAGTTCTTCGCGGATCTCCCGTACGAGGGCCTCTTCCGGCGTTTCTCCGGCCTCCATCTTCCCACCCGGGAATTCCCACCAGTCCTTCCATTCCCCGTACCCACGCTGCGTGGCGAATATCCTGTCGTCCTTCCTGATGACGGCGGCGACAACTTCGATCCTCTTGATGCCGGGGGCGCTTCCAGTGCTGTTCATTGCTTGTGTGATTGCTACCCTGCAAAATTAACAAAAAATACTTTTATCGGGACTCCTTGCTCTTGCGGGGAGGATTTTGTAATTTTGAAGGACATCAGACAATAACCATTGATATGAGCCAGATAGATTCCGTTGTCGCGTTCAACCGCGAATATGTCGCTTCGAAGAAGTATGAGGCGCACTTGACAGATAAGTACCCCGACCGGCGCCTGGCGGTACTGAGCTGCATGGACACACGCCTTTCCGTGCTGCTGCAGGATGCGCTGGGCCTTAAGAACGGCGATGCGAAGATTGTAAAGAATGCCGGGGCGGTGATTCCGTCGCCTTGGGATTCTGCGATGCGAAGCCTGATAGTCGCGGTGTATGAGCTTGGTGTAGATGAGATTATGGTCGTTGCCCATACATCCTGTGGGGCTTGCCATATGAGTTTCAGCCATTTCAGGGAAGAGATGCTGAAGCGGGGAATTCCGGAGGCGGAACTTCATCGGGAGGACATCGATCTGGACGAGTGGCTTGAAGGATTCCACGATACTGAGGAATCAGTCCGAAAGACCGTTGCGGCCATAGTCAAGCATCCGCTCATCCCTGCCGGCATCAGCGTCCGGGGCTTCATCATCGACTCCGCCACCGGAGCCTTGTCGGAGGTCGCTGAGTAGGCGGCCTACAGACACCGGACCAGATCGTCGAGGGTGCCGGTGACCGCATCGAAGAGTTTGTACATCAGTTCCGGTTCCTGCATTTCGGGGATGTAGACGATGACGCGGTTGCCCTTGCCTGCCATCCAGCCTGCTTCGGTGTGGGCGCTGCGGCCGCAGGGGAGTACGAGGACGCAGGTATCGGCCCACTCAAGCGCTTCAAGGTCAGCGGCAAACTGGCGCTCTGCCAAGGGGTGATGGATCCCTTCGGCATATTCTCCGAAGGTCCAGTTCGGAGCGCCGGCGTCTATGTCGGTCCAGCGGAAACCGTTCCCGCCGTGAGGAGGATTCCGGAAATCATATACCTCGTGTCCTTCTTCACGAAGACGTTTCACCACTTCAGGGAAGTATTTGTTCCTCCAGCTTGAGGCTACGTAGATTCTTGACATATGATAAATATTTGGACGGTTCAGGGTTTCAATCCTTGTGTAAAACGGTTAAACCTTTGGATTTCAGAGTTCAGCGCCGACTCGGACGGCCTTGCGTCAGGGTGGAAAATATCGATGGAGGGGCCGTGTGGTCCCGGGGCCCAGTTTCCGATAACCTCACCGTCGAGGAGAAGGACGGGCCAGAAGTTGCCGGTACTGTTGTGGGCTCTGTGGCTGAGGTCGGGACGGAGCGATATATGGCGGCTTTTGTATCCGATAAGGTATTCGTCGTAGGGCGGAAGGAGGTGGACAGTACCGCTTCTGAAACCGCGTCTCCGGATGTCCCTGCAGAAGATAAGCTCAAGCCCATTCCATTTTTCGTGTACCAGTTCGTCCCCGAGGGAGGCTGTACCCCTGCGGCAGTCGTTGATAGCGAGGCCGCTCCACCAGGCGAAGTCTTCCAGGGTGGCAGGGCCGTGGCTCCTGAAATACTTCCGAGCCAGGAGGGATAGGGCTTCTTCGTGCGGAAGTGATTGCCTTACAGGAAGTTTGTCGGAAACCAGGGCATAGCTGTTCTTCAACGGGAACAGGTCGCCGCTGCAAATGAGCCCGGCATATTCAGCGAGGCGGATGTGGTATGACAGGCGCTGGTCGCTCATAATCATCCCATTGCCGGCAACAAGTTCTGCGAAGTCGCTTTTGAGCGCTATCCGATGGCCGGACAGATAGTCGGAAAACCGTTGCTGGACTGCATACTGCTCCGCCTCGGGAATGCTGACCTTGTTGGCATTCATCCAGCCAAGAAGACCTTTCATGGCTCTTTCGCGGCATAAGTCCAGCATCCATCCTAAATCCTCACCTGCAACGAGTTGCCAGGTGGTTCGGAAGAGGTGTGTCCGGATAATCAGTCCTTCGTTGAACTCTTTTTCGAAGGCCGTTGAAGAGGGCTTCCCCGTCCTCATCGCCACCGCCCAGCGGACCATCCTGTAGTCCTGTGCCTGAACGGCTCCCATCCACTCGACTGCGTCGTGCGGGGATGTGAACTGCTGGCAGATCAACTGCTGGCTGAGGAGTCTGGCGGAAACTGGATTCATTTGCATATGCAATGTACGAATATTATGGTCTTTCCACGAAATAATCTTTGATTATTTTTGGCTTGTACAGCGCTTTGGCACAATTGATATATATCTTTGTCTCTTGAAAATATTGTTATATGGATACGGTTACTGTTATTGCTATAGCGGCTGCAACCGCTGCCGGCGTCTGGGCGATTACCTGGATATTGCTTTCCAAGCACAATGCCAGGTTGCTGTACGCCAAGGATTTGCTGCTTCATGAAAAGGATGAGCAGCTTCATGGAAAAGACCTTGAACTTCAATCCCGTGACTCTGCGCTGCAGGTCGGCCTGATGCTCAGGGAGCAGGCTGAAAAGGCAGCCCAGGAGCGCCTCGAGGAGACGCGCAGGAACTACGAGAAGACCATTGCGGAACTCAAGGCCGGGCAGGACAGGATGATTGAGGCGGCTAAGAATGAACTGGCGATTGAGAGTGAAAAGATCCTCAAGGCACGTGAGGAGGCCTTGAAGCAGGAGGCTAAGGAGGCGATGGCCGCTATCACCGGGGCTCTCGGCAGGGACATTCAGGAAATGAAGAGTTCCTTCGAAAGGCAGCGGGAGGCGCATATCGCCGAATCGACGGCGATAAAGACCAAGTTCGATGAGACTGTGCGCAATCTCGGGGAGAAGACCGAGGCCATCGGGAGCAGGGCCGAGGACCTGGCCAAGGCTCTCAAGGGACAGAACAAGGTTCAGGGAAACTGGGGAGAAACCATTCTGGAGAACATCCTGAAGCAGGAAGGATTCGTGGCAGGCCGGGACTATGACCGTGAGTTTGTCCTTCGGGACGGCAAAGGCCGGGTAATCAAGAACGAGGATACCGACAAAGGAATGCGGCCCGATTTTGCAATCCATTTTCCTGACGATACGGACGTCATTATCGATTCGAAGGTGTCCCTGACAGCCCTGGCCGACTATTTCGCGGCGGAAGACGACGGCGCCCGGGCGGAAGCCTCAAAGCGGAATCTCGAGTCCGTGCGGCGGCAGGTCGACAGGCTCTCTTCCAAGGAGTACCAGAAATATATCGTCGGACGCGACACTCTGGATTACACCCTGATGTTCATACCGAACTATGGAGCGTACCAGCTTGCCAAGCAGGAAGATCCGGATATTTTCCAGGATGCCTTCAAGCGTAACGTGCTCATTACTACTGAGGAAACCCTGCTTCCTTTCCTCCGTCTGATACGAAGCGCCTGGATACAGAAGCAGCAAATGGAGAATACTGAAGCCATCGTCAACGCTGCTACGAACATAGTCAGGCGCGTCGGTCTGTTCTGCGAGGAAAACGCCAAAGCCGAGGCTCAGTTCCGAACCGCACTCAAGACGATGGAAGACAATACCAGACGCCTGACAACCGGCCGCCAGAGTGTCCTGAAGGCCGCCTGGGAGATTGCCGGATGCGGTATCCGGCAGGACTCACAGCACCCTCTTCCGATGCTTGAGCCGGGGGAGCCCGACCCCGGGGAAGCCGCCTGACACACAGGCTCCATTATATTGTAAATTTTACGCAAAAACAGTTTAAAAGGCACGATTCTTGATATTCTGTCCCCTGCTATGACAAACACCTTTCCTATCACTCCCTCCAAGTACAGGGACTTTGCAAGCAAGGCTGTTTCCTGCTTTGTCAAAAAGCAGTACTCCAAGTTCTTCTCCATTGAAGATATCGAAGATATGACTTCGGAAGTGACTCTCAGGATGTGGAGGGCAAGGGACTCCTTCGACCCTTCCAAGGGTGAGTTTTTCCATTGGGTATGGACCATTGCCAAGAATGTGGTACTCAGCTCGGCACTCTCCAAGCACAACAGGGAGGATATCTCGGGCTCTTTTGAGGACGGAGAGGTAAAGGACGACACATCCTACTCCATCTTCAGGGGCTTTGAGTTCGGGGCTGACAAGGAGGTCCTCCTCGAGGAAGCAGAGGCTTCCCTTTTCTCCAAACTGAGGAGCGAAAGGGACAGGAAACTCCTCAGGTGGAAGCTTGAAGGCTTTGAGCCTCAAGAGATTGCCAAAATGACAGGGCTGTCAGTGCCTGCTGTCTACGTGGCTTTCTACCACCTAAGGCAGCGGCTGTCAGCCGCGGCTTAATGCATTCGGGTATGAAGCAGACCATCACTCCGCTTTTGGACCTGACCGCGGAACAGGAGGATGCGGTCCTCGCTACCGAGGGCCGCATCCGCGTCGTCGCAGGAGCCGGGTCCGGCAAGACGCGTACGCTTGTCTACAGGTATGCTTACCTTATGAATGACATGGGGATTCCGCAGTCGGACATCCTTTGCATGACATTTACCAACAAAGCCGCCCACGAGATGAAGACACGTATCGCGGCGATGTGTCCCGGTGGCGCGGCAGGGGATTTCATTACGACCATCCACGGTTTCTGCGTCAAGTTCCTCCGGGAAGAGATATACCGGATCGGCTATCCGGAAAACTTCACCATTTTCGATGAGGAGGACATGAAAACCGTCATCAAGGAGGTCCTTGAAGAGAATGGGATTGAACGCAGGAGCGGTATTGTCGGCAATTATATGGACGAACTGGCCGCATTCAAGGCAAGTGTTCAGTACATATCACAATTCATCATCCCGACTTCTCCGGAATCTCTCTCTGAGCCAACCCTGTTGGGGAAGATGATCCTTCGTCAGAGAAGGTATTTCGCCCTCGACTTTGACGACCTCTTGCAGTTTACACTGTATATCCTCGACACCTTCCCTGAGGTGCTGGAACGATGGCAGACCCGGTTCCAGTATGTGATGGTGGATGAGGTCCAGGACTGCAGCAATATCGAATGGTCGCTTTTTACACGCCTTAGTGACCGCTACGGGAATCTTTTCATCGTAGGAGACGGTGACCAGTCCATATACGAGTGGCGTGGGGCCGATCCAGATACTTTCGTCAGGTACCGGCCTGACAGGGACATCTATCTTAAGAACAATTTCCGCTCGCTCCCGAATATCGTAGCCTTGGCTGACTGCATCATCGGGAACAACAGGAACCGTCTTCCAAGGACTTCCGTCACGATGCGGCCCGCTTCCGCTTTCAGGACCCGGTTCTATCATTGCAAGAACGAACAGGCCGAGGCCGAAAAGACCGCAATGATGCTGAAAAAGGCAAACCGCGTGGAGCATATGTCATGGAAGGATATGGCGGTCCTGTACCGGGCTACGTACTTGTCCCGAAGCATAGAACAGAGTTTCATGCGAGCGAAGATACCATATGTCATATGGGGAGGCGTCAGGTTTTTCGAACGTAAGGAAATAAAGGATGCGCTCGCTTATCTGAGACTGGCTGTCCTTGACGACGATATATCCTTCAAGCGAATTGTCAATGTGCCTTCCCGCAAGATAGGAAAAAAGAAAATGGCTGTCCTGCAGGGCTTTGCATCATCATCTAAATGCTCATTGTTCCGGGCGCTTAAAGACAGTGACGCCGGCCGCAGCAATATCGCCGTGGCCCGTTTCATAGCAGCCGTGGATGAAGCGAGGAGGAACCTTGAGACTGACAGCATCGCCTCGGTCCTGGAAAAGCTCCTGAATGACAGTGGGCTGCTGGAGCAGTACCGTGTGGATACGGAAGAAGAACGGCTCGAGAACCTGCAGGAATTGATCCAGTCGGTCCGTTTGTATGAGGAGGAGAACAAGGAAGAGGATGGGGTGAGCGCCGCCAATTATCTTCAGGACATCGCCCTTTACACGAACGCCGATTACCGGAAGGACGACGACAAGGTCCGGCTGATGACGGTGCACCAGGCCAAGGGACTGGAGTTTCCGCTGGTCTGGATCTATGGCTTGAATGAAGGCGTGATGCCGAGCCACAGGACCATCCGCGAGAGGGGAGAGGCCGGGCTGGAGGAGGAGAGACGCCTGATGTACGTCGCTTGCACTCGGGCGAAGGACAGGCTTTATTTCTCAGATTCAGAGGGTTTCAATGTGCAGAACTCCCAGTCCAAGTTCCCTAGCAGGTTCATCCGTGAGGCCAGGGATGGATACGTAACATATTATGATATAGTCGGCGATTTCAGCCCTGATCTTTGGAAGGGTACTGACCGGTTGATCGACATGCTGAATCCAACTGAACAGGTCTCCGGATCTCCTTTCGGGACCGGAAGCAGGGTTCATCACAGGGTGTTCGGAGACGGAGTCGTGACGGGGGTGGATTCCGATACTGGTACCGTCTCCGTCAGTTTCGACGGATTTGGCAAAAGGCGGATAAATCCAAATCTTCTTGAGGCCCTGAATGACTTGGAATAGGCTTTTAACAAATGATTTGTTATATTTGCGGTAACTTGATAATAAATATGATTATCATATGACACTAGAACAGCAAATCCAGGAAGCCATCAAGGAGGCTATGAAGGCCAAGGATACGGTGGCGATGAACGCAGTACGGGCCGTCAAAGGTGAGATACTCCTTTTCAAGACCGCCGAGGGCGGGAGCAGGGAAGTGACGGACGGCGACATTCTCAAAATGATCCAGAAACTCGTGAAGCAGCGCAAGGAGGCGGCTGAACAGTATGTGGCTGCCGGGCGTCAGGAACTGGCTGACAATGAGTTGGCCGAAGCGGCCGTGATGGAGAAGTACCTTCCCAGGCAGCTCTCTCCGGATGAGGTGGAAGCCAGGGTAAAGGAAATCATCGCCCAGACAGGAGCTTCATCCATAAAGGATATGGGAAAGGTGATGGGCGTTGCCAACAAGGCGCTTGCAGGGCTTTCGGACGGCAGGACCATCTCAACTGCGGTAAAGAAACTTCTAAGCTGATTTTTCCAAGGACGATATGAAAAGGACCATTTCACTCATCTTTGTTCTTTCGGTATCATTTTGTGTGATGCTTCCGGCTTTGGCCGGTACTAAGAACTCGAAGACCTCTTTTGCCAAAGAGGCTCTCCAGCCGTATGTCGACAGCGGCCAGCTGCCAGGCGCTATCAGCGTTTTTTACAAGGACGGGGTGCAGGAAACCTGCTGCATCGGCTACGCGGACGTCTCGAAGAAACGTCCCATCAGGATGGACAATGTGTTCATGCAGTGCTCCCAGACAAAAGGTTTCTGCGGGGTGACGATAGCCAAGCTCGTGGAGGAAGGCAGGATATCCCTGGATGACCCTGTTTCCAAGTATCTTCCTGAGTTCAAGGAACTTTGGGTGATGGATGAAGATAAGGACGGAGTCCGAAAGATGCACAGGGCGAAAAATGTGCTTACCGTCCGTATGGTCCTGAACCACACCGGAGGCTTCCCCTTTGAGATCAGCGCCAAGCGTAGCGATGTCAGGGGAGGCGGATGGTCGGGAGGAGCCCCTCTCCGCCAGGTGGCATCCATCGCCGCCGCTTCTCCTCTGATGTTCGAACCCGGAACCCGCGAGTCGTATTCTAATACAGGCATCGATATCGGCGCTGCAGTAGTTGAAGTCGTTACCGGCATGAAATGGGAGCAGTATCTCAAGAAGGAAGTCCTGGATCCCCTTGGCATGAAGTCCACCTGGTTCTGGCCCACAGACAAACAACTTAAGACGAAGGTTGAATTGTATGAATACAAGGAGAATGCGCCTGCCGAATGGAGGGAGGAAATGGACTGGCAGCAGCGTCCGTACAATGATTCACACGTTTTCGCATCGGCTGGCGCCGGACTATGGACAACGGCCGCTGACCAACTGAAGTTCTACAAGATGCTGATGAATCTCGGAGTAGGTGAGAATGGAGTACGCATATTGAAAGAGGAGACCGTCAAGTCTATCCTCGCGGTTACCACGAGGCCGGAGAATATGGGCGGATACTCGCTGGGACTGAGTACTCCAGTGAAAGACACTGAGGATTCATGGTTCGGCCACGGAGGCGCCTGGGGCACAAACTGCCTGGTCAATTGGCACAAGAAGGAACTGAGGCTATGGGTTATCCAGACAGCCGGCGGCCCTCAGCCCTGGGGCGCCGCACTCGAGGGCGCCGCTCAGAAATTCTTCTCCCAGTCCTTCAAATCCGATGTAGACAAATATACCGGAAGGATAGGAAACTGATCCTTCCAGGTATTGTCCTTTATCAGAAGAACTTCACTATTTCATCAAGGTCCCTGTGGACCGGTGTGGCAGGATCGCCTTTGCGGTAGCCAAGGGCGATAACAGCCATTACGGTTTCTGAATCCGGGATACCGAATTCTGCGCGGATCGGGTCGCTGTAGCGCATCCCCATAATAAGCGTGTCGAACCCCATCGCCCTGGCTTTCAGGACAAGATAGGCATTGCTCAGTCCGTTGTCATAGGCCCCCCAACCTTCGCCTATCTCATTTGTGGCCGTACCCCGGAAGTAACCTGATTTGCCCTTCTCAAACGTGGATACTATGAGGACTGGGGCATCCGAGACTCTCTCTTTATTGCCCCCGATCATCTCCAGAAGGGCGTCCCGCTTCGCTCCGGGCATTGCGACATAATACTTGGTAGGTTGCTGATTCGCCCACGACGGAGCCTGCTGCACGGCAAGAAGCAGTTCGCGAACCTCGGATTCCGAGATGGTTTTGGAAGCGTCATAACTCCTGACGCTGCGCCGGGTTGAGAGTACATAATCGAAAGAAGGACTGCTCTCACTCTTACCGTTGCCGGAGCAGGACAAAAGAGTGGCGAGGGCTATGGTGAAGTAGAGTAAACGTTTCATATAGAGGATATTAATAAACAACATGGACTTTCTTACAACCATGTGAAATTCTCTTTGCCGGCACCCGCTTCGAAGTGGCATTTTACTATGCCGAGGTCGACGTCCGTGTATCCTGCCATGGAGAACAGGGCCTTGGCCTCAACCTTGCCTCCTTCGTGAAGAATGAATCTGAATTTTTGTTGATTGATGGCGGTTGGAGCCAGAAGGGCAGCTTCCATTCCGGACAGGAACCATTCAGGAGGAATGCTTTCGGATTCATAAAATTGCTCCAACGGTTTTAAAGGATGCTGCTTTCCAGCCGTGGCGCCGTATCCAAGGGAAATGACGCAGTGTACGATGTCTCCGTCCCTAAGTACAAATGTCCCGGGAATCTTTTTGTAAGTGAGTCCGACCCAGCAGGTATTCAGGCCCAGGGTCTGTGCGAGAAGAACCATCTTTTCTCCATAGTACCCAATCTTTTCCGCGGTTTCCTTCCCTTTGGGACCTGCCATCACGAAATAATTCCTGACACCGGAGAATTGGCCATATTTCCACATCCCGGAAGAAAACGCCTTCGGCTCGTCCAGCACCAGCTGTATGTTCAGCCCGCTTTCCGCGTTCAGCCGTTCCAGTTCAGAACGCAGTGCCGCCACAATTTCAATCTCAATCGGTTTGTCTGTGTACTTCCTGACTGAATGCCTTGCTTTAATCGCTTCTGTAATAGTCATTTCCATATTATTTAGCAATTCTATTCCCCGTCACGGCCACGGACCCAGACATGCTCTATTTCCCCGACATACTCGGAGTGGATGCCCATACTCCCTGATGCATAGATATCGGCAGGAACATCTCCAAAACCATTTACATCGAATTGGGCCCCGTAGATCTTGCGGGCTTCGATTACCATATCGGCCTCTTCAAATGAAGGAAGACCGCTGTCCAGCCACTCCAGAGTAAGGCCTGAGTCCTTTATTTTATCTCCGTCCCGGCCAGAATGGCTGCCAAGGTATTGGAGTGCCCTGCGGTATTCAGGCGGGAAGAAGGCCACGGTAAAATGGTCGTATTTTTCCATGAACTCGTGTGTGTACCGGCTGCTGGAAACATAAACGGTTACGACAGGTTTGTTCCACAGTTCCCCGAGAGAGCCCCAGGAAATGGTCATGGTATTAACGTCTCCGGGCATGCCTGCGGTCAAGAGCGCCCATTTCCGGTCAAACAGTTCAATCGCATTCTCCTTTATTTCCGTGGATTTGATATCCCTGGTTTCTTTCGTATTCATATTCGGTTCTTGAGAATTATTGCCACATGAAATCAATGCGGCAAATATCAGCATTACGATAAGTGTCCGTTTCATTTTCAATGCATTGTGCTCCACAAAGTTATATCATCCTTTCCAAATTAGCAATCCCGTTTGGAAGGTGGCGGATCCTGTGGCTGGTTTCAGCATTATCTTCCTACTTATTCGTTATTTCCCAAAACTCCCCATACCGAATCTTTATACTTGCGGGAGACAGGTAAGGATTTACCACCTATGGAGACAATATCGGGAGTTGTCAAAACCGCATCGGCGATTTGAACCAGGAATGAGCGATGGATACGGAGGAAGTCGGGGCCCAGAAGGTTCTCCCACTGGCTGATACCTGTC
>JAEEGL016221316.1_pt1 | contig 16831 bp, 13 predicted proteins | sample 9134231 | NCBI WGS metagenome assembly JAEEGL01 (sample SAMN16246548, study PRJNA631951) | gut metagenome | biome: gut microbiome; feature: rumen; material: fiber-attached | host: Bos | place: Iran: Karaj | collected 2018-10
AGTTTATTACCGGGGGTGGTTTATTACCGTGGGTGATGTATTACCGGGGGTTCACACCCCCGTCTATTATGTATCACCCCTCCGGGGTTTTGGCTACCGAATCCCTTCGGAAACCAAGTCCTGAAAGGACGACACATAATAGACGGGGTGTGTAAACCCCCGGCCGAAAGGACAATTAATATATTTTTTAATTTTAATTTTTTTTACAAAATGAACAAGAAAAACGTGGAAGTCGTAACTGACGTAACGACAAAAAAGAAATACGTCAAACCCGATTTTGAAGTAATCGAGTTGAACATGGAAGCCCCACTACTCAGCGCAAGTGGTCCTAACCCTGGTGCAGCAGCAAGCGGACTCAGCAACGGCTGGTCAGATTAATGTTTAACAATTAAAAATCATTTTAAGGAAATGAAAAGGAAATTTTTATTTGTTCCGATGTTTGCAGCCTTGTTGGTTGCTTCATCATGCAGCAAGGATGATAGTTCAGAAAAACAAAACGAGGAACCGCAACCTGTAACGGTTCAAGTTCAGAAAACTTATCCGATAACAATAAAAGCGACCAAAAAATCGTCAATTTCCAAAATCAGTTTGGGCGACAGTCGTTCAAATGGTTATGAAGAAGTTTTTGACGGAACAGACGAACTTGTTTTGTCTTGGGGTGAAGGCGAAAATGCAGAGACTGTATCTCTCGCATTGACGGACGGCGACGGAACTTCTGAGGCGACGTTCAGCGGCAATATTCCAGTAAGTGCAGACGGAAAAACAATTACCGCTTATATCGGTGAGCCTATTACAGAGGCAAAAACAAAAACTTCTTACGCAAGTTTGGCTGAGGCTGTAAATGCTTGCAGTTATTTGGTTTCAAATACTTCTTTTGAGTACACCGCCGGTGCGGATATTCCCTCAATAACACTTGATGAGCAAAATGCTTTTATTGAGATAACGATGTCTACGATGCAGCACACTTTGTCTTTCTGTGGTAATGATTACACGCTAAATGGAGAAGGTAAAGTATGGGTTGCTGTTGCTGGCGGAACAAATGTATACGCAAACTTTTTTGATAGCAGAGAGGTAACAAAAGGCACGATTAACACCATCAACCGTGCTGGGTTGGTTGACCTCGGCATTTCAGACGGTATTTTGTGGGCAGATGCTAATGTAAGCGGAGCACATTCAGACTATACCGATAATGGTAATTCCTATTATGCTTTTGCCAATGCAGGTAGCGACATTACAAGTCCCTTATCGCTTCCCACTGGCGGATCTTATGGTTCTGGTGATTTCTATAATCTTTATTCTCAATGCAAGTGGGTATGGACTGGTAATGGCTACAATGTTTTCAAGAAAAAAACGACAGATACTTATGATGCCTTAACCGACCCGCATATTTTCTTTCCGTATGCTGGTTACGTAAACGGAACAACAGTGAACGAAGGTGGCTGTTATTGGTCGTCTTCAAGTGCCGAAGATGGCACTGGCTACGCTCTGTGTTTCGCTGAAAGTGGCGTAAGTGCATGGGATCATTGGTCCGGAAGCTTATATACAATTCGTGCGGTTCGTCGTAAGTCATTATAGCCGAAACCGAAACTAAAAAATATCAGGACACTTCAAATCATTTTGAGGTGTCCTGTTTTTGTTTTTTGTAAAAATTTTTCTATTTTTGCCGTCAAACTTTAATTATGTCGAAATATCTTGACCCGAAAGCGGATTTAACGTTCAAGTTTGATTTATTGATTTTTTCCCCCTGAATTATTACTTTTTCTCCGTTTTTCAATGTCGTCGCAAAAAGAAAAATATTGCCGCCGTCTTTGATTTTGAGTTTCTTTTTCAAGATGTCGGCTTTTTCTGGAAAATTTCTGACCGCAAGGTTGGCTGTTTTTATTTCCCGAAAATCTTTTGCAGAACCGCATTTTACAATCTTGAAACGCCGTCCTGGAAAATCGCAAATATCTATCTCTGAGATATATAGATGACTTGACGGGTGTAATTTCTTTACTTTAAAATCTTTCGTCAAAACTTTGAAAGCCCCCGATTTCATCACGGCAACATTCGGCTCAAACAGAAATTTACCGTCTAAATTTTTGCCGTCATAAAATTCCGCCTCAAAATTTCGCTCATTAGACATGTAAAACTCAAATTCTTGATTGTCGTTTACCGTAAAAATTTTCGGCTCGCTTGAAAAACCTTTTTCTAAAACTATCAAACATTCTTTGCACTCGTTTAATGTCGCTACAAAGTGAATTTCTTTAACGTTGTGAAGTTTGGAAAGACAATCTTTTAGGTCAATCATCGGTGAAAGTTTTATCATTACAAAATCCGATTTGTCTGTCATAACATCTTGAAATTCAAGAATATCAGGCTCGCAATCCTCAATTCTGACAGTTTTTTTGCCGTCGGAATTTCTGCGGGCGGGGTCAATAAAAATAAGATTGAAATGTTGCGGAGTGTTTTTTATAAAAGTTACTCCGTCATCGTTCTTAAAATCAGCATTGCTACGCATTAAAACCTTGAAATTATGCCGCACAATTTCACACAAATCTGCATTTTTTTCGTTATAAACAGCCTTTTGGAAATGTTCGCTAATTGCAAAAAAGTCTACGCCAAAGCCGCCTGTTAAGTCCGTAAACAACAAAAAAATTTTCACTAATCTTTCTGCTATTTTTCTCTTATAATCGGCCGTAAACATAGACGAGCATTGTTCTATCGGCAGATGTACGGGGTAAATAATGTCGGGATTTTGAGTCCAAAGCGGCATTTTTTTCTGCATCAATTGTCGGCCTGCAATCTGTTGCAAAACTAATTTCGACCGAATTTCTTTCGTGTCATGCAGTTTTAGAGCAAGACTGTTAACATCGCAGTCTTTATATTTTGTGATTAAATTTTTCTCGGTTTCGGTAAACATTTTTTTGCCTCAAAGGTAACAAGAAAATAAAAATTTTGCAAACTCCGTTAATGTTTTTATCTTTGCCTTTTGTTAATGGAAATTTATTAAAATGGAAAACATAACGAAAATCACTTATCCGAGTAGCAAAAAAGTTTATATGCAGGGCTCGGTCTATCCTGATATAAAAGTAGGAATGAGACAAGTAACTCTCACGCCGACCGTAACGGTGGACGAAAACGGCGAAAAACATTTTCAAGAAAATCCACCCGTAACTCTTTACGATACTTCGGGCGCGTTTGGCGATGAAAATCAAACCGTTGACCTCAAAAAAGGGTTGCCTCGTTTGCGTGAAAAATGGATTCTCGACCGTGGCGGAGTAGAACAGTTGAAGGAAATCACTTCCGATTACGGTAAAAAACGTTTGGCGGACAAAAGTCTTGATTCCCTGCGTTTTGAACATATCCGTCTTCCTTATCGCGCAAAAAAAGGCAGTCAGATTTCGCAAATGTATTACGCTAAACAAGGTATTATTACACCCGAAATGGAATACGTTTCGATCCGCGAAAACATGGACTGTAAAGTCCTCGGCATAGAAACTCAAATTACGCCCGAATTTGTGCGCAAAGAGGTTGCCGAAGGTCGTGCCGTTATCCCCGCTAACATCAATCACCCCGAAGCCGAACCGATGATTATCGGTAAAAATTTCTTGGTGAAAATTAACACTAATATCGGTAATTCAGCAACGAGTTCTTCAATCGAAGAAGAAGTTGAAAAAGCCGTTTGGTCTTGCAAATGGGGCGGCGATACGCTTATGGATTTGTCAACAGGTAAAAATATTCACGAGACTCGCGAATGGATTATCAGAAATTGTCCTGTTCCGGTCGGCACGGTTCCGATTTATCAGGCTCTCGAAAAAACTAATGGTGATGCCGACAAATTGGATTGGGAAATTTACAAGGACACATTAATTGAACAATGCGAACAAGGTGTGGATTATTTCACGATTCATGCAGGAATCCGTTTGAAAAATGTTCATCTTGCCGACAATAGAGTTTGCGGAATAGTTTCGCGCGGCGGCTCGATTATGAGTAAATGGTGTTTGGTTCACAATCAGGAAAGTTTCTTGTATGAACATTTTGACGAAATCTGTGATATTTTGGCACAATATGATGTTGCTGTTTCGTTGGGCGATGGTCTTAGACCGGGTTGTACGGCTGATGCTTGCGATGCTGCTCAGTATGCCGAACTTGACACGATGGGCGAACTTGTGGAACATGCTTGGAAAAAGAACGTTCAAGCCTTTATCGAAGGTCCCGGACACGTTCCGATGCACAGAATCAAGGAAAACATGGACAGAGAAATCGAAAAATGCCACAATGCGCCTTTTTATACTCTCGGACCTTTGGTGACAGACATTGCGCCCGGTTACGATCATATAACCTCGGCAATCGGTGCGGCTCAAATTGGCTGGTTTGGTACGGCTATGCTTTGTTATGTTACCCCGAAAGAGCATTTGGCACTTCCTAACAAGGAGGACGTAAGAAACGGGGTTGTCTCTTACAAAATTGCGGCTCATGCTGCTGATTTGGCAAAGGGGCATCCGGGGGCTTGTATCCGCGACAACGCTTTGAGCAAAGCGCGTTACGATTTTCGTTGGAAAGATCAGTTTAACCTCAGTCTCGACCCCGAAAGAGCGTTGGAATATTTTAAAGCGGGCGGACATACCGACGGTGAATACTGCACGATGTGCGGACCTAATTTCTGCGCTGCTAAATTGTCGCATGACCTTAAAAAATGTGGTAAATGAAATTTGTTTCCCTTTTAATCTCGTTTTTTGTGCTGACTTATTCGTTTGCAAGTTGTAAAAACTATTACGTTTATAATCTTGCAACCGATATGATTTTTTCAACGGACGTTGTTTTTTTTGAGGGTTATCCTTCGGAATTTAGTTTGACGGATTTTCTTGAAGATTCGTTGTCAAAATACGAAGCCGCCGAAATTAGAAGCGAAAAGCCGCGGTTTTCGTGGATGATTTTTTCCGAAAAAGACAACACGTATCAGTTGAAATATAGAATTCAACTCGCCGGTTCTTTGGAAAAGTTAACCGGCGGGAAACCCGATATGTGGGATTCAAAAGACGTAACTGATTCTGTTTCTTGCGGAATCGTTTATAAAGGGAAACAACTTCAACCTTCCACCGTTTATTATTGGCGGGTAAAAATAGAGGACAACAAGGGACGGAAATACGACTGGTCGGAGCCGAAGGCATTTGTAACCGCGCCCGAATTGGACAACGCGCCGTCTGTTTTGCCGCTTGTCAAAACCAAAGAAATGCCCAAAGCCATACGCCGAAACGCTAAAAACGTTTTTGTGGATTTTGGCAAGGACGCTTTTTCGCAGTTGACTTTGCGGTTAAATTCTATGTCAGAAGGCAAAGATACAGTGATTATACATTTGGGTGAGCATTGTACAAACGATTCCGTAGACCGTTATCCGGGGTATAGTATTCGTTATACGAATTATTTTGTTCCTTTGCAGCAGGGTTACAAAAAATATAAAATTGTTTTTAATCCTGATTCCCGTAACACCGACCCGAATCAAAACGAGTCGGGGGTCTCGCCTGTTTTGATGCCGCCTGAGACGGGTGAGGTTTATCCGTTTAGGTATTGTGAGTTAGAGGGTTACAGAGGTGCGTTGCTGTATTCCAACATTATGAGAGAAGTCGTGCATTATCCTTTTAACGATGAATTGTCGTTTTTTGAAAGTAGTGATACAATTTTGAATAAGGTTTACGACCTTTGCAAATGGACTATGAAAGCGACTTCTTTTTGTGGTTTTTTTGTTGACGGCGACCGTGAAAGAATCCCATACGAGGCAGATGCGCTGATAAATCAACTTTCGTATTTTGCGGTCAGCAATGAGTATTCCATTTCGAGAAATACGATTGACAGGCTGATTTATAATCCGACTTGGCCTACGGAGTGGATTTTGCAGGCGTTGATAATTGCTTGGAACGATTACCTTTACAGCGGCGACGGCGCATTGTTGGAAAAATGTTATGTTGATTTAAAGTACAGAACTTTGAATGAAATCCGTAATGAGGACGACAACCTTATTTACACCGGCGACACGCTGTTTGACGTCAACTTGTTTTCAAACCTGCATTTCAAAGGGACAAATATCCGCGACATTGTGGACTGGCCGAGAGTAACCGCCGACGACAGTTTTGAGTTTACGGAGTGCAACACGGTTGTCAACGCTTATTATTATGAGGCGTTGAAACTGATGTCGAAAATAGCCGCCGCAGTTTCCAACAATTACGATTCGCGCTATTATGCCAAACTTGCCGAAAAGACAAAAAAATCGATTAACGAATTGTTGATTGATTCGTTGGGACTTTATAAAGACGGTTTAACTACCAACCATAACTCCTTGCATGCCAATATGTTTCCGATGGCGTTTGAAATTGCGCCAAATGAAAAAGCCTTGAAAATTGCCGACTTTTTGTATTCAAAAGGTATGGCTTGTAGTGTTTACGGTTCGCAGTTTTTGCTTGACGCGCTTTATAATGCCGGCGAGGATTTTTACGCACTTAATCTACTTACCGACACCTCTGTAACCTCTTGGTACAATATGATTCGTTCAGGTTCTACGCTTACTACTGAGGCTTGGGACAATTCCCATAAATGGAACAACGACTGGAATCACGCTTGGGGCGCGGCTGCGTTGAATGTTATCGTCAGAAAACTTGCGGGCATAGAGCCTTTGGAAGCGGGTTTCAAACGTGTCAGGGTTCGCCCTCAGCCGGGAGACCTCGAAAGGCTTACTGTTAAAACGCCGACTCCGAAGGGTGAAATTGGTGTCAATTTTTCCAACAAAGTCGGCAAACATTTTGAAATGAACGTTACTATTCCGCCAAATGTTACGGCAGAGGTTTATCTTCCGGGAAAATTAACGCCGGAGATTGTCGGCAGCGGAAAATGGCATTTTAAGTGTTCTTCTAACTGATTATCAGTTGTTAACATTTAGTAGTGCCTTTAATTTTTTACGAATTTTTCCAACTTACACTAAACTGCGCACCGATAATCTCCCTTACTTTTGCTACAACTTCTTCGTCAGCGGGGGTGGAGATGAAGTCGATGTTTTTCAACACGTTTTCCGGATTGGTAGTGGAGAAAAGTGTTGATGTAATGCGCTTATTGTTAAGACTATACTGCATTGCGAGTTTCTCTATTGGGTAGCCGATTGAATTGCAATATTTAGCGGCTTTGGCGCAGACATCGCGCAACTCTTTTGGCGCAGGATGCCAATCGGGAGCACCGCGCATTGTGAGAAGTCCCATCGAAAGAGGACTTGCGCTTATGACACCAATACCACGGCTCTCGAAAAAGTCAAGAAAATCAGTCAGTTTGTCATCGCAAAGGCAATAGTGGCAGAAGTTCAATACCGACTCTACCGTGCCTGATGGCGAATGTTCTACTACCCATTTTAGGTTTTCGAGTTGGAGGTCTGTGATGCCTACGTGTCCCACAACGCCTTTTTCACGAAGTTCAACGAGTGCAGGCAGTGTTTCGTCTACAATTTTTTGTAGTCCGCCCGGCAATGAAGCCTGAAATTCGATGTCATGGACGTTGATAATGTCAATGTAGTCCACATTGAGACGTTTCATACTCTCAAAAACGCTGTCGTGAGCGCGTTTTGCTGAATAGTCCCAAGTGTTGACTCCGTCCTTGCCGTAACGTCCCACCTTTGTAGAGAGGATAAATTTGTCGCGGGGAATCTCTTTTAATGCCTTTCCCAAAACGGTTTCGGCTTTCAGGTGTCCGTAATATGGCGAAACATCAATAAAGTTGATTCCATTGTCTACTGCGGTATGTACCGCTTTGATTCCGTCAGCCTCTTTTAGCGAGTGGAATACCCCGCCAAGGCTCGAAGCCCCAAAGCCAAGAGCCGAAAGGTTGAGACCTGTATTTCCTAATTTTCGTAGTTCCATATAGAAGTTGAATTGTATACGGCAAAGATAGATATTTTTTTTATGATGTCAAATTAATGGTGGAAAAAATCATTATAAAAAATGCCGTTTCATTTTGTCGTACAAATGAAAATATGTACCTTTGGGCGATAATTTAACCAATACACTAATATTAAAAAAAGATGGCTTCATTAAAAGAAAAAATCGGTTATGCGCTCGGCGATGCTGCTTCGGGCGGCATAACGTGGAAAATCATGTCGATTGCTTTTCCGTTTTATTTTACCAACGTATTCGGATTGTCTTTGGCTGACGCGGCAGTTCTGATGCTTGTAGCGAGAATGTTTGACGTTGTAACCGACCCGTTGATGGGTTCGCTTGCCGACCGTACGCAGTCAAAATGGGGAACCTACCGTCCGTGGCTTATAATCGGTGCGATACCTTTCGGACTTATTTTCGCGCTGCTGCTCTACACGCCTGACTTCGGCGAGGCTGGCAAAAGGGTTTACGCCTACACGCTTTACCTTCTTATGATGGCAATGTATACCGCCGTAAACGTGCCTTACGGCTCACTTCTCGGCGTTATGACAAGCGATGACAACGAGAAAAACCAGTTCTCGTCTTTTAGAATGGTAGGTGCGTATGCCATGGGATTTATAACGCTGTTGTCGTTTCCGTACCTTCAAAAAATGGTCGGAGGCTCAGACCAGCATCAGTATGCGGTTTTAGGCGCAGGTTTCGGAATTATAGCAGCCGTTATGACTCTTGCCTGCGGACTTCTTACAAAAGAACGTCTCAAACCCAAACGCGCTGAAAAATTCTCTTTCAAGCAGTTTGGCGACCTCTTCAAAAACAAACCGTGGATTTATCTTACTTCAATTGGAATCTGTACCAACTTTTTCAACGGTTTCCGTTACGCAGTGGCAAGTTATATGTTTACGTACTGTCTTGAAGGCGACGTTACAACTGGCTCGTTTATAATCAATTACACGGTATTTATGGCATTTGGTGAGGTTGTCTGTATGATTTTTGGCGGCATTTCGCCGGCCTTTACAAAGAAAATCGGCTCAAAACGTATGGCGTTTGTATATTCGGCATTTATATGCCTTGTATGCTCGGTTTTGTTCTTCCTTATTCCTATGGACAAGAGTTATATGTGGTTGATGATTACGGTTGTCGTTTTGACTTCTGTTGGTGTTGGCTTGTATTCTCCGCTTTTGTGGTCTATGTATGCTGACGTTGCGGATTATGCGACAGAGACTTACGGTACATCGTCAACAGGACTTATTTTCTCTTCCGGCACAATGGCGCAGAAACTCGGCGGCGCGGTTTCGGGTTCTATGATTGCGGCTTTGCTCGGTGTTGCCGGTGCAACTATGATTACCGACGAAATGGGAAATCAGACTATCGACCCTGCTTCTGTAACTGACAGCGTTAAGACAATGATTTGGTCGCTGTTCTCGATATTCCCCGCAATAATCGCTGCAATTATGGGATTTTTAGCATACAAATTCCCATTGAAAAAGTAGTAAAATTTTAAAAAAAACGACAAATAAAAAAAGAACCGCAATGTTTTTTATTTGCGGTTCTTTTTTATTGTTGTTAGCGTTGTAATTAAAACTGCATTGTTACAGTTTCTTTCAACTCTTTGTCAGTGAACTTGATAACTATATCAAAAGTGTATGTACCGGAGTTTTCGGGCTGTTTTTCAAAGTTCAAGAAAAAATAGTAATCAAAAAACTCTATATTTTTTTCTGCTATTTCTGATGCTTTGCATTTAATCAGTTCGTAAACATAACTTACACCTTTGGGTAAATTATCGAAACTCCGCTCACCCCATTTGTATCCTCTTTTGATATAATCAACAGGCGTAGATCCGTAAAAAGTCAAAATATCTGACACAGAAGAACCTTTTGGGTGTTCAGCATCGAAATCTTCGTTGCAAACAACATTGATTTCAGAAATTTTATTGACTATAACCCTAAATCCATTAGGAACAGGGCGACCATGCGTATTTGAATATGTCGTATCACCGAGTTGTTCGCTGTACTTTTTGTAGAGAGCCTCATTATCTCTTACCATAGAGGAAAGTTCGTCCGTGTTGACGGGAAGAACTTCATTATTTGCAGTAGTGTAGTGAGATGGTAAAGAACCGACACCTTTGTCATATACAAAAAATTCCGCACCAACTTTACGGGCATAATTGTCATAACCGCTAAGTCCTTTCCAATCATATACCATACCTTCCAAGTGGAAATAAATACAAGGACATAGATTGTCAAATTTTGTGCATTGTCCAACATTAACGGAGTCAGCATCAACATACGCTTGAATATATCCCTCATATTTATTGCTGGTGATGATTTCACCCGAAACTTTACCATCGGGTTTGATTTCTGTATTGTTTTCTGTTGAAAATTCGGAATCCTTGTTGCAAGATCCGAATACGAAAACTACAAATCCAAGTAAATAAATGAATCTTTTCATAATAATTAAAATTTAAGATTGAAAAATAAATGTTTCAAAAATAATATTAAAAAATTATAACATCAATATATGTATGTATAAAAAATGTTAAATGTATAAAATTTAACACACCTTCATTCCATATAATTGGGCGGCGTTTCTAATGGTGGACGGAATATAAGGCTGTTTTAAAATAAAAATACAATCATATTTAACTTTTGAAAAACAAATTTTGATATATTTTTTTACTTTTGAATGACGATTTTTGATGTATTTTTTTACTTTTGAAAGTTAATTTCTAAAAAAAACTTGTTGAAAAGACCCACAAAATACATATTTTGACAATTTTTACCAATGGTCAAAGTCTTAAAAATACATATTTTGATAACTTTTACCAATGGTCAAAGTCTTAAAAATACACATTTTGACAACTTTTACCATTGGTCAAAGTCTTAAAAATACACATTTTATGGACTTTGACCATGGGTAAAAAAAAGAGATTGTCCAAATTGGACAATCTCTTTATTACTATATTTGTTAATAAAACGACCTATTAGAAGAATTTAACTCTTCTGTCGTCAATGTTAACTAACTGATTGATTGCGGTAGAGATTTGATAAGATGCTCTGTAACGCAACTCGTTTTCCATTTGTTTTTTGTCGGTTGTGATGTTGAGCGGCTGAATCTCCTGTGAAGGCGTATACGAAGTATTCTGCAAGAGATATACAGCGTTGTTGCCTTTTATAGGAGCGGAAGTCTGATTTGACTGCAAAGCCGAAGCCGCAGCAATTACTGCCGGCTCAAAACCGATGCCCGGAATCTGAACCATTTCAAAGTTGACAGCGTGAGCCTCCTGAACCGGTTTGCCGAGCGAAGCCGCTGCTCCGTCAACACTCTGTCCTTGAAGTTTTTCAACCAATTTGTCGCCTTTCAAACTGTTTGCAACCTGAGCGGCAACAGACGATTTTACAGCGTCCAAACTTGAAATGCCTTTCTTATGAACACCTGTCAAAGCGGCAACAATGTATCTGTCGCCAAACTCCATAATCTGAGAAACCTCTTTTGATTTGTCGTTGTCGAAAGCCCAGCGTACAAGTTCGCGTGAATTTTCTATACCCGGAATCTGACGTGTGTTTGAAGTCAAATTCGGAGCAATTCTGCGGATAAGTTTCTCATCTTCAATTGCTTTTTCAAACTCTTGGAGAGTGCGGTTTTTGCCCGCAAACTCACTCGCTTTAACGTATGCTGCCGAACGGGTCTGTTTGCTCGGACGGATTTCTACGCTTACAAAACCTACCGAGGCTTTTCTCTTAGGCTGTGTTTTGTCAGTAACTTTTATAATATGATAACCGTAAGTAGATTTTACGATTGTCGTTTTGCCTTTTTCGGTTTCAAAACAAGCGTTTTTGAACTCAGGAATAAAAGGCGTAGACTCAACAATCCAGCCCAAGTTTCCGCTGTCGCGTGCCGAACCCGGATCTTCCGAATTAGCAACAGCCAACGCGCCGAAGTCAATGCCCGATTTCAAAACGTTCATCAAACTGTCCGCTTTTGCTTTTACAGAAAGCGAATCAGCAGGATTTCTGAACGCCAAAAGTATGTGAGATGCTTTTACAGAGTCAGCAAGAGTCTTAAAGTCAATAAGTCTTGCTATTTTGTAAAATTCGCCGTCAACATACGGACCATAAACCATACCGGGTGTGCCGCCGTTGAAAATCATATCGTCAAGACCGACATTTTGAATTTCACCCTGATTGTAGTGGTAATCGCTATACGGAGTATTAGAACGCGAATTGATAAAATCTTGAACCTCAGAGGCTTCTGCTTCTTGAAGACCTACTTTAAGTTTTTCAACGCTTTCTCTGATAACAGCAGAGTCTTCTTTTGTGGGAATAACGTCAAAACTTACGTATGCCACATCGCGGCTTTCTTGTAAGCGGAAAAATGCGTTCTGATTTTTTGAATAATAATCTTTCAAAGCCGCATCGGTAACCGAAATTTCTTCGTCTTTAACCTCTGAAAGGGGCAAAGCAACGTATTTGAAATCGGAAATGTGTGTGCGGTTTTTAAATTCGTTTTCAACTTCGGCGTTTGTAACGTAAAGTCCCGCAGAAACCATTGAAATGTATTTTACATATTCGCGTGAATCTTTGAGTTCGTTTTCCAAATTACGCCAAATAAAACGGCTTTCGGGATCATTTTGAGCCGCGTATGCCTTAACCCTTGCAGGCTCAAACATTCCCGTTTCGGGATTAGCAAAAGCCTGACGCATAAACGGGGTAACGTTACCCGTTTCTATCATATAAACCAATTCATCGTCAGTTGCCTGAATGCCTTGTTTTTCAAGAAATTTGCCGATAGTGTTTTCTCTTACAGCCTGCTCCCAACAATAATCGCGAACCTCGTCTGAGGTCTGTGCGTCAAGAGTGCTTCTGCCGGTAGCGAGTTTCATAAAGGTTTCCCTTTGTTCAACTCTGCCCATAAACTCGTTATAATCTATTGAAGTGCCGTTAATATCACCGATTTTGGTTTGAGAAGCACCGAAAATCGTTGCACCGGAATTGATAAAATCGCCTAATACAAAAGCGAGCAAGGCACCACCTACGCATATTGCAATAAGTTTGCCCCTGCTTCTGATAGATTGTAATGCTGCCATTTAGTTTTTCTCTAACAATTTAATTAATTCTACAAATCAAAAAACCCCAATCCCGCTTGTGAATTGAGGGCTTTTTAGTTTTTTTAGAAAAAATTTTCTTCTCAGTTTCCTATTTTTTTCTTGCGTAAGGTTTTGTATTCATGTGGTTGTCATGATTGCTGTGGTGATAATGACCTTTACAAGTAGCCTCATCGGATACAGTAAGTTTTTTTCTACCTTTTTTGCGTCTTGCGGCCAAAACCTTTCTACCGTTAGCGGTTTTCATACGCTCTCTGAAACCGTGTTTGTGTTTACGCTTTTTAATTGATGGTTGAAATGTGCGTTTCATTTGATTTATGTTTTTAAAATATGTTTTAAAATTAAGTTACTTTGTTAATCCGAAAAAACGTTTTTTTTCGGTCTGCAAATTTACGGTTAAATTTTTATTCTAACAAATAAAAAATCAATTTTTTTTGTTAATTTTTTTTCAAACGTTCATATAACTCAAAAGGGCATTGTATCTTTCTTCCAGCATTTCGGAATATTTACTATCGCCTTGATAAACGTTTTTGACATTATAGCCGTGTCTTTCGAGCCCCTGAATCACGCTTGTGGTATCTTGACCGTTAAGTTTTATGATTGCCCTCATTGTTTCTATGTCTTTTGGACGGGTAAGAAGGCTCATTACTTTCAGCGAATTATTTTCGGAAATTCCGGTAATCAGAGCCGGCGAAAAATTTTTCGTATCGGTCTCGATTTCGATAATTCCGCCTTTTATAGAAGCCGAAGTTTCCTCTGCCATTCTTTCTATAATGTTTTTGTAAGTTAATGCGCCGATATATTTTCCTTTTGCGTCAACGACCGGCAAAAGCGAAATCCGCATACTTGAAACTATGTCCAAAACCTCCAAAATATGTTTATCCTCGCTGACAGAAAGCCTTTTAAGACAATTCGTTTCCATAATAGGCATTTTCGGGGCAAAGTCTACTATATCGTCCTCAGAGATAAGTCCGATATACATTTTATCCGCAGAATTAGCAACCGCGAGGTTCGACACTTTAAAAGCGGTCATTATCTCAACGGCCTTTTTGCACGTATCGTAAGGTTCAAGATACGGTATTGTTTTGTTAACTAATTTTTTCAATGACATACCGATATAGTTTCAGGGTGCAAAGTAAATATTTTTTTTTGTCTTATAAAAATTTACAGCAATAAAATTAATATTTTTTAAAAACAAAAGCAAAAAAATCATTTTTTTATTTTACTTTTGAGCCGGAAAGTAAAATAAGTTTTTCTTTATTGTAGAAAAGTAAAATAAGAATTTTGTTATTTTACTTTTAAGTCGAAAAGTAAAATACAGACTTGAAAAAGTAAAAAAATGAATATAGAAAATTTTAATCCCGGACATTACGAGGAAAACTGTGGATACAAATACTTTGTTCCGGAAAAAATAAACGATGTTTGGAGTTGCAATTCTCCCGAAATAAACAGCCTCTTAGAAAAAGCGGCAATTAAACTCGGCGAATTAAACTCGTTTTCGAGGCTTGTTCCGAACATTGATTTATTTATTCAAATGCACGTCGCAAAAGAGGCTGTGGTTTCGAGCCGCATAGAAGGGACAAGAACACAAATCGACGAAGCCCTTATGCCTGTTGAGGAAATCAGCGAAGAACGTAAGAATGACTGGAAAGAGGTAAACAACTACATTTCAGCAATTAACGAAGCCATAGAGCAACTTGACAAACTTCCTGTTTCGAGCCGTCTTATAAAAAACACGCACAAAATCCTATTGCAAGATGTCAGGGGAAAGTATAAAATGCCGGGCGAATACCGCACAAGCCAAAACTGGATAGGCGGTGCAAGCCTTGCTGATGCCCGTTACATTCCGCCGCACCACTCGCTTTTAAATTCTCTGATGAGCGATCTGGAAAATTTTATAAACGCAGATGACGGTACGCCGGATTTAATAAAAATCGCAATCGTTCATTATCAGTTTGAAACTATTCACCCGTTTTTGGACGGCAACGGCAGAATCGGACGCCTTTTAATAACGCTTTATCTCGTCAGCAAAGGCATACTCGGAAAGCCGCTTTTGTATCTTTCTGCATTTTTTGAAAAACACAAAAGCCTTTATTATCAAAATCTTGCGGAAGTAAAAGATAAAGGTGCAATGACACAATGGATCAAATTCTTTTTGGTAGGAATACAGCAAACCTCGTGTGAGGCGGTTGATACACTGTCCAAAATTTTGAAATTCAAAGAAGACACCGAAAATACAATACGCAGTATTTTCGGCAGAAGGGCGTCTAATGGTGTAATCCTTTTTCACTCACTATTGGAAAAACCGGCAGTCAGCATTGAATCAGTTATGGAAAAATGCTCTTTGAGTTACAAGTCCGCCAACGATTTGGTAAAAGATTTTGTCAAAGAAAATATTTTGGAAGAAACTACGGGACACAGCCGGAACAGATTTTTTAGGATGAAACCGTATTTGGATATTTTCAATGGTTAGCCTGAAACGTAATTTTTCCGAAAAATACGTATTAAAAGCAACGAAAATTTAATGTAAAAAAAACATAAAAATTTTTAATATTGCACTTTCTAATTGATATAATTTTAGCACAATGAAAACAATCAAATTTTTAGTTTTGACACTTATTTTATTAGTGTGTTCAAATGCTGTTTTTTCTCAGGTAACGACTTCTTCGATGACGGGTGTCGTAATAGGTCCTGACGGTGAAACGTTGCCGGGAGCAACTATTATAGCCGTCCATACTGAAACATCTTCGCAATATGCGGGAATTACTAACGCCGACGGAAGGTTTTTTCTGCAAGGCATGAAACCCGGAGGCCCGTATAAGGTTACGGTTCAGTTTGTGGGAATGTCGCCTTATAATCAGGAAGGAGTTTATCTTTCTTTGGGAGAAACTTTTAAACTTAATGCTACACTTCAAGATGAAACAAAAGAACTTCAAGAAATTGTTGTTGAAGCAAAAAACAAGTTTGATGCCAACAAAACAGGCGCATCAAGTCGCGTAACGTCAGAAGACCTTGAAAATATGCCTTCAATTTCTCACTCAATAGCCGATGCGGCAAGACTTAATCCACAAATTGCAACAAACAACAATGGAGCAATCAGTTTTGCAGGTGTTCATAACCGTTATAACTCTTTTCAAGTAGACGGCGCAATGAACAATGACGTTTTCGGTCTTACTGCTAACGGCTCTAACGGCGGTCAGGCGGGTGCTCAGCCTATTTCGATGGAATCCATTGACCAGATTCAAGTAAGCGTTGCGCCTTTTGACGTGCGTCAGAGCGGTTTTACAGGCGGTGCAATCAACGCTATTACAAAATCAGGTACAAACGTTCTTCACGGAACGGTTTACGCTGACGGTCTCAACCAGAGCCTTATCGGTAAACGTTACGAAATGATGAACGGCGAAAACAGCGACAAATACGAAGACGAGACGGAATACCGCGCAGGTTTTACCCTCGGCGGTCCGATTGTCAAAAACAAACTTTTCTTCTTTGCTAACTACGAACATTCAGACAAAACATATCCAAACAATTACGGAATCGGCTCTACGGCTTCAAAAGTGGATGCCGAAGAAGCACAAAAAATTCTTTCATTCCTTCAATCAAAAGGTTATACGGGAGATTTTTCAAACCCCGATAACTATGTAAAATCAGACAAAGCAGGTTTGAAACTTGACTGGAACATCAGTACAAAACACAAAGCCTCAGTAAGTTGGCGTATGGTTAGTGCTAAAAAACTCAGCGGCAAAAGTACGGCTGCGTATCTTGACGCTTCTGACTACGCATACGATTTTGTTTCAAAAACCAACACTTTGGCGGCAGAACTTCAAAGCCGTTTTTC
>JAEEGL016222871.1_pt1 | contig 16831 bp, 9 predicted proteins | sample 9134231 | NCBI WGS metagenome assembly JAEEGL01 (sample SAMN16246548, study PRJNA631951) | gut metagenome | biome: gut microbiome; feature: rumen; material: fiber-attached | host: Bos | place: Iran: Karaj | collected 2018-10
CGGAGGTCATCTCCGACAAACTCTTTACAAACGATTTGCAAACACCTTATGTCGCCCGACGGACGCGCGAGCGTACGGCGCGCACCCGAAGCGAACCTCAGAGAGCGGAGGGTGCGGGCGACAGGGGCCGTGGCGGCGTGGCGCGTTGGGCCGTGGACCAGCGCCCGCCGACCGGCCTGCACACTTCTGATAGCATTCCCAACAATAAGATCGGAGTCTTTCCGTATCCTGCCATATATGTACCATGCTGAAAGATGGTACACATAATATGAACTAATCGGTTCATAACGAGATAGGATGTACCATGGTGATAATCATGAGAATTTGGCTATCATCATACCCTGTTGAGTTAGTTTAATGTTATTAAAGCGATAGTTGATAGATTGACTATTTGGATCACAGACACCATTGCTTGTTGTAATCAGACCTTTGTTTCTGAATACCCGGATGTAGTACGAGACCTGGTTATCACTCATCTTGAATTCATTTTTGATATCGGTGTTGGTAACAAATCCGTTGTTCACCGTTTTTCTATAAATGAATCTCAGGATCTCATTCCATTTCTTATTCGTAGTTTCATTGGCCGGAGCTTGTGTTGTCATCAATGTTAGCAGGCGCTCATCGTAAGGTATATCGTTCCTTTCCTTTACGTAATAAACCGTTGCTCCGATGAAATATGCTGATGAATAGGCTGCAAAGGCCATAAGTTTGGTACCTCCAGTCACATTCAATGAATATTCATGATGACCAACCTTTCTTTCATCCTCAACTATCTTCAGGATCATATTACTGGTTGATTGAAAATCATATTCATCTACAGCTTTCAGATAACAGGGAGTATCTCCCTTCAATAAGTATTCTTGAACAGTTACAGCACTTTGTTTGTATTTGGAGCTATACAACAGATACACTTTCTCTATTCCTGGAATCAGTTTTAATCCATTGAGGACTGCTTCTGTCCTTTCTCCGATTGTAGCGATGTGGATATGCATGTTTCAACCTCAATGCTAGTAGTGAATAGTTTGTATAATACAAAAATAATTTGTATAATATGAAAATATTGTAAAGATATTCCGCATCGATATAACATACAAGCATCTCACTTAAATAGCAAAGATATGAGTGATTGTTGCTTAGCGATATAATCGGTAGGTGGAAAATGGCTGAAGAGCGTCTGTATTTGGATTTGAGCTCCAATTCTCAGATAGATGAGGAAAGGAATAGAGATAAGCTGTATAAGGTGGGTCTTAAAGACCAGTTTGAGAGACTCCAGCTCAATACAGAATTTGAACATTTTTTCTGCAGGGTGCTCCCGAGATCGAATGTTACCGTCGGAATCTCATTTCCGAACTTTGATAGGAAAGAACCGTCCGTATCATCTAACAACAGATGGTTCAACGTTGCTGTGAGGATTCCGATGGAGAACTCAACATCTGATTTGGTACTGATGTGCGATATCGACGAATACACGCCGAAGAACAAACCCAAGTTTCGTTTCTTCAAAGTCAAAGGCTTCACTCTACTTGATAAGAACGCAGTAACCTGTGGAGAGATTCAGAAATACTGTGATATCTTTACACGCCTTTATTTTGGGGAGGATTGGTACAATACCAATTATGATGACAACAAGTACCTCTCAGAAACAGAGATCGACAGTTCTTTGTTAACCATTGATTTCCTAAGAAAACTGTCTCAGAATTATGTTGTAAAAGACCACGATAAGGTCATGGGTAGACTGAACAAGTGGGGTCAGTATCTTGATTTCAAAGAGGAGATTATAACCAAGGACTTGGAAGATTCATATTCGGTTGACAATTTGGACTTCCTCATAGCCTATTTCAGGAACAACTGTCCAGAAGAATATCGCACAGCTCCAGTCAAACATCTGATTTTCAAGGATAGGTCTACATTCTGGAGTGCTGAGAAGATACCGGAATCCGATGAGATTCCTCTTATCCACATATCTCATGACTTCTTGAAGAAAGATGTCGATTCGGATCCTAACATCAAAAAGAAGTTTGAAATCTTTACCAGAAGCCGGTCTTTGCAGGTATCGGAAAAAGTAATCATAGAGGAAAAGACGAACGGTAACAAGACCGAGTACATCCCTCGGTACAACTCGAGTCTACAATTCATGGATGAATCTCGTGTTTCAACTGAACCCTCGTTAGAAGAGATTCAGAATACCGCGAAAATAGATTCCATAATCGCATCCAATAGATCGGAGATCGAATCGATCAAAAAAAGAACCCAGAACGAATACGATTCAGAGGAGAGATCCAAGCTTGATTACTACAAGGAACACGAACTCGTATCCGAGATAAACACTTTCCACGATGAACTGGCCACCAGATACCGCGAGGACTGTAAAACTAAGCGCGAATCTATGATTGCCGAAGATACACAGAAACTCGATGACGAGGTAGCAGCTCTCAATGAAAAGATCAAAGAGATGAATTCCAGGATCGATGTCCTAAGTCGTGAAGTGCAGACAGCGGATTCATCTAATCTGGATGACAAAGGAAAGAAAAACCTTGTATCCAAGAAGAACGAACTTGAAAAACTCATGCTATCCATATTAGATATTGAGAAAGAAATAACCGCCAAAACCTTCGAAAAAGAAAATCTCGAGGATCGCTATAAGCTCGAGGACATCGTGGATGAGACAATCAGGCCCTTCGTTGATTCTAAGAGAAACCGGTTAATCGAAGATAAGCTTTCTTCGATAAAGGAAGAGATCGGTCCAACGTATGATAAACTGCTTAAGACCAGAATAGCAGCTCAGAACGAGAAAACCAAAGTCGCAGTCGAATCAGTCAAGTATAACGAGACCCGCTTGCGTCTTCATATCTTCTATCGTCTGGACATCGATTCACAATCGACTCCCGAAGAGATCATCAAGAACAGTTCCCTTAAACTCAAAGGAAAGAAACTGTTCATCTACAAAGATCATACAGGCGACAGAGCGATCATCAAGAGGCAGAGGACGGCTCTGTTCTATCTCACCCACGGTTATGTGATGAATCCTTTCTTAGCCACAGCACTTTTCAACAGTTCTAACCAGACTGCACACAGCGAGATATCCGTTGAACATTTCTACAGCAGGAAACTCAATGATAAGCAGAAGGAAGCCATACGCAAAGCGGTCTCCTCCAACGGGATGTTCCTCATAAGAGGACCTCCGGGTACAGGCAAGACCGAAGTCATTGCAGAGATCACCGCACAACTCGTCACCAGGGGTAAGAAGGTGCTCATCGCCAGCGAGAACCATAAGGCTGTCGATAACGCATTTCAGAGGCTACCGGAGATCCCTTCGTTACGTCGCCTCCGTCTCTTTGGCGGATATGCTGCCAAGAAGAATGAGAAGAACCCTTATTCAGATAAGTTCCTGACACGTAATCTTTATCTGGATATCGCAAAAGGCTTAGAGAACGAGATGAAGAAGACATCTTCGTCTAAGGCATATGCTGACAGTCTGGACAGGAAAATAGCCGATCTAAGGGCACGTGCAAATGAGGTAGATGATCTCAAGAAAGAGGCTGATTCCATAATCCAAAACATGGATAGGATATCCTTGGAAATCAAGAAACTGAACGATAAAATCTCCGAGGATCGTGACGAGAATAAGGAAACCGAGCTGAAGATCTCTGAAATCCTGGAAGACATCAGATGCATCAAGGAGATCGAACGCAGCAGATTCGATCAACTTACCTCAAAGATATCTGTGGAGTTAAACGGAGCGGTCCTGTCTCCCGAGGTCGTCCGTTCTTTGTATGCTCTCAGAAAACCGGATATCAGAAAGGAATACGAGACGATCACCAAACATCAGGCATTCTTCGATAAGTTCTCAGAAAAGGCTGAGGCAGACAACGAGAGATCGATCGCTATTGAAATGGAGATGCTCCAATACCAAAAGGACAATGGATTCGATGCTTTCGAGTTCAACATGGTGAAATTGTTCCCCAACGGAATCCCTGAACTGGATCAGGTGATAGACCTCAAAGAGTCCATCTCAGACCAGATCCGTGACATCATATCCGACAAGGAGATGGAAATCGATGAACTTCGCTCGTATTGCAACGATACCGATCGTTCAGAACAATCCCTCAGAACTAAAGAGAAGGAACTAGAGCAGCTCCGTAACAATCCCGTGTTCAAGAGATATGATGATGCCAGGGAATCGCTTGACATCGATATCAGAGAGATCCTGAACGATAACAACATAATGGGCAATTACAGAAATCTCGAAGAAGGAATCGAATTCATAGAGCAGGAGAAAGAGCGTATCAAGAGATCGGCATCTAGCGGCCTCTCTAATGAACTGATGGGCGCATACAGGAAAATGTCCACTTATCTCCGTGATGAGAACGTCATCGAGAATGATTCTGAGAAGCTCAATGAGCAAATATTGGATTATGTCAACGTGATAGGCCTGACCTGCACCACAGCAGATAACATCACGACCGATTCCGGTACCGTGGACATAAGAAGGGCCAACATCGATGTTGTGATCGTGGACGAGGTCAGTAAAGTATCCTTCCTGGAAGTTCTGTACCCCATTCTGTTCGGTAAGACCGTCATTTTGGTCGGAGACGATAAACAGTTGCCACCGATGTATCAATCCAGTCTTTCCGAGAAGAATCTAGATCGCTACGACCCCAGCTTAGTCAATATGGATCTGGACAGGGAATTCAAGCATATGTATGAATCCTCGTTCTTCAAAGAATTGTACGAGACTATGCCTGCGTGCAACAAGGTGATGCTCACAGTGCAGTACCGCATGCATCCGGACATTATGGATGCCGACAACATCTTCTATTCCAATCAGCTCACCTATGGCGGAGCCGACGGGAACAGAGAGCACTACCTTCAGATCAAGGGGGGTGCTGGAAGGAATATCATCAACAAAAACTCTCATCTGCTGTTCATCGATGTCGATGCCGTGGAAGAGGATAGGAACGACAGCAGCACATCTCGCAGCAACCAGAGAGAGGCGGACGTCGTCATCAACATACTTCAGAAACTCCAGAACAGCTGCAGGAAGGACAGATTCGGAAAAGAGATTGGGGATCGTTCCTTCAATCAGGATTATGATTCCCGTCTCAGCCTCGGAGTGATCTGCGGTTACGCAGACCAGGTCAGGATGATCCGTAGACGTCTCAAAGGATTCAAATCCGATTCATTCAACAGAAGAGAGGACGAGAAGTTCATGGTGGACACCGTGGATAACTTCCAAGGGGACGAGAGGGACATCATAATCCTTTCCTTGACCGCGACCAGGAACCTTAACAAGAGCTTCATGAAAGAATTCAACAGGATCAATGTGGCGATAAGCCGCGCAAGATGTCTCCTGATCATAGTAGGGAACGGCAGGGAATTTTCGGCGGTTAAGACGGATCTGGATGGAAGACATGAATTCGTATATCGCAGGATCGTCGACCAGGCAAAATTCCATCATGGTTACTTTACCGAGAAGGATGTGATGGGGGAGTAAAAATGGCCAGACATACTGCATCTATCAAACTACCGGTACTGCTTCTGGATGTCAGCGGGGAATACAGCAGATTCAAGAAACCAACCGGATTGGAGAATCTTATACTCACTGCGATCGGTACCAGGGGCCTATCAGAAGATACCTGGGAGAAATTCCTATCCAGGTTGTCGATCCCGGAGACTATGATCCCACTCTTTGAGAACATCATCAAGGATCTGGACGAGAACGGGGTCATCAGGAACGACTACTTTGACTTTAGTTTCAAGAACGCAATAATGTGCACCACATTCACGGATACGGGTCGCGACCTTTTCGTGAAAGGCCGCATAAAACAGGATCCAAAGACATTCAGCACGAGCGTCTATTATCATCCCTCAGCAAGACTTTCGGAGAATAGATTCCAATTCACACTGCAGACCTCGACCATGGAAGGCTTCGAACCCGATAGGTTCTCATCCATCTGTGCCGATGAAGATAGCCTTATGCAATTCATCATCAAAAAGAAGAATGTGATAGGGGCTGGTGCAGAGGATGAGATATTATCGATTAATCAGAGCCTGAATCCTGAGATGTTCTGTATCAAGAGTGACATCGTCCTAACATTCGATGAGGTATCCGGTGATTTCTCATTCGATACCAATTTGGACTCGAACTTCATCAAGAAGTATTACACCATCCAGGATATACTGCCTCAGAAAAAGGAACTCTTTGTTACCAAAGGCATGGAACTGGAGGTCTCAGATTCCATTCCAGCAGATTGGGAATCATACAGATTCCATCTTCCTATCGACTTCTCATTCAAAGGCAAGTTGAAGATATTCGATCAAAACACTCCTGCGATAGGGGGCGCGTATTCTATCCCGAATCTCGGATACTCCTTCGTGGATCTGATCAGTTCTTCTTCTGGAAGGGGCTACATCTTTGTAGACAAGGATGTACACATTCTCGGAATGGATGGTTCTATCGGCTGTCATCTTCTTGTTTCACGTTCACTTACCGAGGAAGAGATAATAACGATTGTCAAGAAGCTGGTATCCTCCGTAGACACAAAGGATTTGAATGCCCTGATTGAACTGTTAGCCTCCTCAGAAGGCATCTTGGACAACAGCAACAAACTGTCATTGATCAGAAGGCATCTTGAATCGTCCGATGATGTCGTATCTTCGATCGTCGATCTGAAGAAATCCAGGGCCATTTCAGCTTCCGAACTTTCCGCTTTGTTGGAATCCATCATTGTTGAATCGGATAAGGACTTGGTCAAATCAGTTGAAACCTTCAGGGCCACAGGTCTGAATCCAATCTGTGAGTCACTGGCCAGAAAATACGATACCAAGAATCCGGATGAGAATCTGGCAGTTGCGGATAAGCTATTGACAGTATCATCATCCCCAAGGACTGTTTCGGTCATTCTGGGAGTGAACGAGAGACTTCCTGAGTTCATAATTGATGGCCGTCAGGGCAGCTTTGTATCCAAACAGCTCCTTGCAGCAAATGCTGCATCCGCTTCTTTCGAGAAACTAAAGGGCTATTTCCATATCGAATCCCCCAGTCAATACGATCTCACGGTATTCAACGAGTCAGAACTCCAGTCCATGAAGGATGCATATACAACATTCTCCAAAAGCATGGATGTTGTGAAGACAGTTCTGGACAGCAATGACCTAAGTGATCTTTCCAGATATGTCGATCTTCTCCAGAATCTAAATGAGATATATGGGAAGGATGCCCCGCTGGAAAGCCTCAATGGTTATCTCTTCGGTATCGGCATCCGTAGGAGGATGGAGGGCAATCTCCGTTCGATACTCAAGAATAGCGACAATCTGGCTACACTCATCAAGATAGCTCTGGATGAGCAAATTGTCACTAAGGAGGAACAGCAGGTTCTTCTCGAGATCAAGGACTACGGAAACCTCTGCGCCCATCCTAAAAACGATTCCGCTATTCCGCCTGTAAATTCAACGACAAAGAAGAACTGGATCCGTATCGTCAACGAATTGCCAAAACGCTCAAAGAAACCTATGAAGAAAAAGTGAAACCACTTCGAAAACTCTTTAGAAGGGGGCTGTCGCCCCCGTTTTATCATTCGGAGAATCCGTGTTCTCCAAGCCACTCCTGGATGCTGTCGAATCCAGGATAGTTCTGGATTGTTTCTAGTCATTTATGCACTGTGGAAAATCAATTGAACAAAATAGACTCATAGAAAGTAGTGTGTTAGACATGTAGCAACGATTTGAACAAAAAGAGGTTATACAAATTGATCTAATGTAACGTATTCTTTTCCTTTACAAACAGGACATTTACCCCTTCTATTGATTTTCTCCTTCCAACAATACCCGCATATATGGCATTTCCACGAAACAATCTTACCAGAACCTGCAGTGACATCTTTTGGAGAGATATCTTGGTTGTTATCATAATCCCAATCGATTGCGATATCTGGCCTATTGTCAAACAAACTGCCTCTTTTTGCTATTCTTTTTCTGTTACTAGCTTCCTGTGAGCGTTTTATTCCGCATTTAGGGCATCCGTATTCATTACAACTCCTGTGAGCAATAGAAGTCCTCCAAACATTACCACAGGTTTTACAGGTCCACCATACGTATTTTCCAGAACCTGAGGTTACTTCATCTGGCTTTAGTTTCCCGTTTAATTCATAATTCCATTCTTCTGCAAGATTAGGATAGTGCGATGCAAAATCATTACGACCCTTCACTACTTTCTTTCCTGCACAAACGCCACAGCCGCCTCCTTGCGCACGTGTATATATGGGAGACTGCCACTCATGACCGCAATTTCTACACTTCCACCATATGACACGATTTGACCCTGACGGAAGATTAGGTATGAATTTGTAGTATTCATTGCGATTGCTTATTTCTGGAATGATTTCTGGATGTTTTACTTTAATCGAATTAGCGGTTGCAGTTGAATGTTTTATGATGTCGAACGCAAGCCAGTCACGTTTTGTGTCGATATCAACAGAAGTCGTTTCAGCCAAACGGGAACTGATTATCTTGATTACGGATCTAATCGCTTCATCAAACGCTTCGTGATATCCTGGAGTACCGCCTTTTGGAACCCATAAGATTGTGCAGCCATCTATCTCAGGGTTCTCTTTTTCACGTATACGGATCAGTTCGATACCATTCTCTGCACATAGCCTGTTTTTACGAGTGTCCCTTTCGATTCCTTTGTCATGATGTGGCCCATCATATTCAACGGCGAGTTTTAATTCCGGAATATAAACGTCAAGCTCCATTGTTCCAAGAAAGCTCTCATGATGATGGCTTTCTACTGCTACGACCTGACTGATGTATTTGTTAAGAGCAATGTCGGCCGTAGACTTTTTCATCATAGCACGACAAGCTGGACAGCCACGTCCTTTAGCCCTGTTCACTATCGTAGATTGCCAACTGAATCCACATATACGGCATTTCCACCAGATCTTCTCATTGGATCCGTATACCACATCTTTAGAGGTTATCGAGCCATTTTTTTCTGGATCCCATTCAGCTGCTAGTTCTGGATGCGTTGTTGCTAGATCATTAACCCCCTTGAATACCTGATGATGAGAACATGCCGGGCAATTCTGATTGCGTTCGGTTCTATGATTAATTGTTGCACGCCAGCTGTATCCGCAATCTTTGCATTTCCACCAGACTTTCCTATCCGAATGAGCAATGACATCTTCTGGGCTAAGAGTTCCGTTTTTATCATTATCCCATTCAACAGCAATTTCGGGGAATTGAGAGGCTAGATCATTCTTACCCTTGAAAACCACATGATTAGAACATGCTGGACAACCGTCCCCTCTATCACTCCGGTGAACGATCGTGGTCCTCCAAACATATCCGCATTCTTTACACTTCCACCAGACCTTTCTGGCAGAACCTGCTGAGATTTCTGTTGGTGAAACATCTTTGTTCCTTTCATAATCCCATTCAGCAGCAAGGTCTGGACGAGTGGTTACTAGATCATTTATCCCTTTTACTGTAACCTGATTTGCACATACTGGACAACCCACATTACGTAAGGCTCTATGGGCTACTCTTGCTTTCCACTCGTGTCCACACTCAGAACACTTCCACCATACAACCTTGTTAGAACCAGGCGTTACTGTTTCGGGCAACAGCCCATCATTCTTATCAATGCTCCATTCAGCTGCCAACTTTGGATAATTAGATGCAAGGTCATTGTAGCCAACCAACACTAACTGATTACTGCAAAATGGACACCCATTACCACTCATACGGTTGTTGACGGACGCTTGCCAGGAATGCTGATGCTCTCTACATTTCCACCAGACTTTCCTACCAGAACCTCTAGCAATATCTGTTGGTGTCAGACGTCCATTCTTATCGTTATCCCATTCTGAAGCAAGTTCTGGATTTGCTTCCGCCAGAGATATTACACCTCTTTTCAATCTTTACCGTCCCATTTTTGTTCAAAATCGTTATCGGATAACGCGAGCTTTGTTGTGAATCCTTTAGGTTCGGCCTCTGCCAGATCATCCTGAATAATGTCTATGATTGCTTCGGTGATGTCTTCTAAGCATTGATTGTTTTTCACCCAATTATCGACGATGAAGGCTTTATCCTTTCTTTCAGCACGTAGTTTTGCTTTTCTGTACGCTTTGTTAAGTGCGCTAGCCGTTTTCTGGATGACGATGGGCATCAATCCGCTTTCATTCAAAACGTTCAGAGCCTTGGATGGCTCAGGCACCAGACTGCTCTCATTTGATTGCCCAACAAATATTGAAATTGCATATATGTGATGGTAAACAACATACCTAGGTTTCTGAAACAGGGTTGTGTCAATGCTAAGAGGATTCTTCTTATCGTCCCATTTGTTCCAAACCATTTTGTAAAACTGGATTAAAGAATGAACGTTTTCCGGAGTATTGTCGTTCATCCTCCTTCTTCCGAATATCTGATCGAAATAAACGTCGAAGATTTTGGCCTCGCTATATGCAATGTTTGGCCTCTGGAGATACCAAGACATCATAGTCTTACCAAGGCCAACTATGTCTATGGTGCCATTCTCGTCACAATTCTTAGGTTCAACCTCCCCCCTCTTGGTAAGGAGGTAAGCGCCAGGATAAGCAGCTTCATATTTGTTCTTCAGTTTTATCACATTTGGATCGATACTTCTCAGATCACGCGGTTTAACAGCTGATTGTGAATTAGTAGCCTTAGTGATCGCATCAGCCTTATCATCATTATCGATCTCATAGAATCTGAAAAGAACGCAGGCTTCAGATCTGTTTTGTATTTTCATTTTGTTATTGAAGAACGTGGACATCGATTGACATCCATTTACTATACTCAGACCTTTCAACAAAACAGTATTGTTGTCTGGGTTTAATTCCATCTTGGAACATATTGCAGTTATTCCATTATGCATGAAAAAGAAATCTTCTGGAGCATTGCTGATTGATCTTGCCATGCTCTTGTTGACCTTATTGTTGCTTCCAAGAGACTGTCTTACATTCTTCTTGAACAGTCTTCCATCCCTGATTCCATCGAACCGGACACATTCTGACAAGGGAATAGTTGCAACGATAACATTGACTCCCGATATATTCATGGACATGTATTTACCGGCTGTAAGCTGAACAATCTGATTAATCTCTGAATCATTTTTTCCAAGTGCCTGATCGTATCTCAAGGCCAGTTCAGGAACATCAACAACCTGCATTTCAGCAGTAATGTCTTGAATTTCTGAGATCTTTGTTTGAATGCTCATTGCTTCTTTCATCACATTTTCTGGTATGATGCCTGTTGTGATGAATTCCATAATCACTTTGTATCCATCATTTAGTCCATCATTCAAAGATAGCAGATTGTTCTTCAGTTTCTGATTGGCGCGTTCTTCCAAAGATTCGAGATCAGTAAGTTGGTGAACGGCAGATAAACATTCCATCAAAGGTTCAGAAGAAATGGGGCGATTTGGATAATGCTTTCCTTGAATGATGTGAATCGATTCATTTTCGTCATCGACATATATCGCATCGATCTGCTTATCATCCTTCCCATCTGTAACATAATTGACTACATCGTCCTCTGACAGCGAATAGATGGTCTTGAGATACCATGCAACAAATCTGTTTCCATCATTCGAAAATTGTTTGTAAAAGTCACCTTTGATTGATTCTTCTATAACCTTAATTATGTCCGTTCCCGCTTCAACCATTCGATTCGCCTAAATGACGCATGCTTTACACCGTAATAATTGCATCCCCATCTCACTACCGAGGGCTTTCAGATTGTTTGTTGTCAGAAAAATCATGTAAAATGTTTAAAAGGGGGGTTTTACCCCCTGTTTATCATTCAGAGAATCCGTGTTCTTCCAACCATTCCTGGATACTATCAAATCCCGGATAGTTCTGAACAGTTTCCAGAACAGCTTGCTTCCTGTCCTCGTTGTTCGTCCTGAAATCGCTGCTGATGTACGAGATCTGACGAAGGATCGCATAATCGAGGATCTCGTCGGGAACATCATCGGAATCCAAGGCGCTGTTTACGGTCACCACCTTCATGAGCATAGATGACCAGGAGCTCTGTTCGCTAGAGGTCTTCTTCGACCAGAAGAATCTGGCCCTTCCCAGATCCTCTGGGATTAGCTTCCTGTTCTTCAGTCTGCTCAGAGACTTTTCGATGCTCTTGTGCTCTCCTTTTTCCGAACCGATCCTCAGATCTCTCGAGATGTATGTCGACTGATTGAGGTCCGCGAACTCGTCCGAGGTCAGCCATTCTACCGTCTCGTCGGAGTACTCATGTTCGTTCCCTTTGATCTTCGAGAAGATCGTTGTTGCGATGTCCTCGATTACCTCCAATGGAGCCTCCTTGAGGAAGTCACTCACAGTGAATTCGGCCCAGTTGTAGGTCCTCGCCCAGCGGATCTTGAGGTCGCGGAATGCCGCGAACTCTGCTTTTGTTTCGACTCCGAAATCGTTTCCGACCTTCTTGAAGGTCAAATCCAGTTCTTCCGATGTTACCATCTTCTTCAACTCCTTTTTCTTAGGGGCTTCTTGAACCCCGGAACGGAGTTCGAGCGAGGGGATTATGCGGCCTGCGGTGAACAAAAGAGAATCGTTCAAGCAGAGAAAGGTGAACCGCAGGACACAATATTGCCCCCTCGCGATGAGTGTAGGGGGAAGGTGCCCCCTAAAAAAAAGTTACTTAATTGTCTTGAATATACTGGATTTCTTCTTCATTCAACCCATATAACGAATAAACTATGTTGTCAATCTGTTCTTCGAATTTTGTTGTATCTTGATTGTCTTTTTTCAATGTCAGAACTTGTCTTGCGAGTTCTTCGATTTTATTTTTGGTATCATCCGGACACTCTGGAATTGGAACTTTCTCTACAAACATTGGTTTAAATTCGTAATATCCGCCAGATCTCACCACTGCAATATTTCTAATGAACAGATCCGCCGCTTTAGAATTGAGTATTGCAAGCAGGTATAGCGATCCCGGTGCAATCATATTGGCCGGCGCACTGATAACATATTCTGAGTCGTCATAAGCGAATTGAGAGTGTTGGCAGAGGTTCCCCCATATTATCTTGTTCTTATGGAAATCCTCAACGTAATCACAATTTCTTAAATTGTATTTAGTATCGCCTTTGTCAGCTCTTTTTTCTATAGCATCTTGATAATTGTCCAAATGTTTCTTTATTTCTAGATAATTATTCACATCGATGCGAGGGATATTTTTCTTCTTGGATCCATTATGTGTTTCAATTAACCATAGGTTACAATAATCCACCTTATACCTTTTCAAATCACGACCGCGTAAAATCGGACGAAGTATTTCTGAGGATTTTGGATCATTTTTTATTAAATTTTCGTAGACGTCTTGTTCAATGATGAAGGCATCATTACATCCAGTTTTTACACCGTAACATATTGTTATTTTTCTGTCTTTGATTGATGGTCCAGATATCTGCATTTTTGATATTATGGTTCTGAGAATTGGCGATTCCATTGTCCAAGCTGAATTACTTGAATATTCTGCATCAAATGATTCGTTCTCTATATGTTTAGCTAGGTCTGTCAATTGATCTCTGCTTTTTATCCTGAATGTAGGGATAATAACCGTTTCAAAGTCTTTCTTAATCTTATCCGCTTTGAAAGTTATAATCGAAGACTCGACTGTTGCGTCAGCAAATATTTCGACCCCTGAAAAGTCAACTATTCTTCTCGGTTTTGTTCCTTCGATAAAGAAATGTCTGGTGTTTTTGCCGTAATCGCCCCTCATCCACTTGTTTGATGTAATATACGATAGGATTCCACCTTCTTTCAATAGTTTTTCACTTCTTTCATAGAATAGACAGAAAATATCGCCCATTTTGTCATAAGTCTCGAATCCACAATCTGCATAATATTTGGGTGCAAGTCCATCCATTGTTTGTAGTTGAATGTATGGTGGATTTCCAACGATAACATCGAATCCACCTTGTTCGAATACCTCTGGAAATGCGAGCCCCCAGTGGAAGGGCCTTAGCATCAAAAAATCAGTTAATGTGCATTCTATACTGTTTGCATGGTTTTGATAATATGAATTTGATAATCTCCCATCCAGTTTAATGCTGAGGTTGTCTATTTTAACAGCATACTCTTTAGCTTTTTGCCCACTCGATGACTTGTATTTAGCAACTAGATCTGTCCTATCCTTGAGTATCTCTTTAACACTTTTTTGTTCTGCAGTGTAGTCGTCAATGGTTATCGTCATTGTTTCCATTTCTTTGAAAGTGATGTAACCTAACAAAGAATCTCCAGAACGTACATTATAGTCTACATTAGGCAAAGCTTCTGTTACGTTCACTCTGTATGAATCGACGATCCAAAGCCACATTCTCAGTTTAGCAATCTCAGTTGCATTAGCGTTGAGATCCACACCGTAAATGTTGTTGTTTAAAATCAATTTCTTCAATCCTATTTCACTAATATTCATGCCAGATTTACTTGCAATGTTGAAGTAAACATTGAATAACGTATCTGCAGCTGCAAGCAGGAATGCTCCTGAACCGCACGCATTGTCGCAAATCCTCATTTTTAGAAGGACGTCATTGAAAATAGACCGTAATGTCAACTCATTCAGTTTTTCATAAATGTCTTCAACATGGCTCAACTCTTCCAGATTCTTATCGGTATATCCGTGTTCAGTTTTCAGATATTTCTTCACATTCTCAAGGAAAACCGAATAGATTGCATCATCCGAAATGTATGATGTAATTTGCCTGGGCGTATAGAATGCTCCAGTTCCTTTTCTGTCAGTTGCCATCATTGACATCTCGAAGATATATCCCAAGATTTCTGGATCCAATGAATCTACTGATTCGCCGGATGAATTGTTGAAACTGAATGAACTCAGGAAGTCAAAAATTCCTTTCAAAATCTTCGCTTTGATAGTCACTCCGTATTTCTTTTCAGCTGGGGTTTCAGTAAACAAACTTCCATTAAGATAAGGTATACTCTCATAGACAGGGTTCACATTAATTCTATCCACAACAGGAGTGTTCATTACTGTAAAGAATAGGTCCCTCATCTTCGAGTAAACCTCATAGTCCGATAAGGATGCCAGATATTCTATCACTTTATTTTTGATGATGCCTCTTGATTCCAAGAATTTAATGAAAATTAGTCTATTCATGACCACAGTTGCTACATTCTTGCGTTCACTTGGATCCGGAACTCCCACGATACTTTCTTCCAGACATTCTTCAACAGAAATACTTGCCTTCTTTCCGTTATGGTCCTTGTAATCTCCCCCATGGACCAATGCAGAATACCATTTGTAGAATTTCTTCGAGATTTCTTCCTTATCATATTCAGGAACTAGGCGATCTTGTAGAATATCCTTTATTTCGAGCAGATTGTCATCGACGTTTAAATTGGCGACGATCTTCCTATCCTCATTCAGGAACACCCATCTGTATCCATCCGTTGCAATACCCATTTTGAAGATTGATACCACATCATGCAGTTTGAGTGCATCAATCACCTGATTGATACATCCGTCATCGCTGTTTGATGCTAGATCTGCGTTCAAAGGTTTTGCTTCTACTAATATGCGAGTGCCGTTCACTGTTCTGATTGTGTAATCGATATTACGTCTATTCTTTCTCAGCGCTTCGAACTTACGTTCAGTTCTGTCAACAGTACATTCGCAGTAGTCAAAGATCTTCTCTATGAGGTTATCTTTCGTATAAGGTTCTGGTAGTGATTCCTCAATCAGATCAGATGAATCCAATTCTTTTCCGTCTTCAAAAACACGCTTATATCCATTCAGTGTCAACCCTTCTTTAAATTTGTCTACTATTGTTTTTAATTCAGGGTTGCTGAGCATTTTTCTGCTCATTTTACTGGTGGATCCCATTTTTTCACCTCATATCAAAGAGAAAAATCTACTTCGGGATTGAGGTATGTCATGATAACGATTTAATAATTCAGAAAAGGGGCTTTCGCCCCAAATGTTTAGTATTCGTCTGAAAGAAGTACTGTTGTAACTGATCTATCACACTCTGTTATGATGTAGATCTTTCCAAAGTCGGTCTCGTATGAGCTGAAGAGGTTCTCGTAGGTGTATCCTTTTTCCCTTTCCTCATCCAGCGAATCCTGGTTCAGCTGCTTATCATCATCGCAGAGATCTCCCCAATCCCCTGATGTATGGCGATCCAGACATCTCTGTATCAGCTCCGCAGCATCGCTTCCGGTTCCAATGATATCCCTTATCCCGGGAGTCATCACCACAGGTCCGGTCCTGAAGAGGCTCATGATATCACCTCATCCACGGATCTGATGGACCTCTCCCTTCCACCCTCATCGTTCACTAGTATGGATTCCGAACCGTCCCTCCAGACGAATCTCGGTACAACCATCTCCTGTCCGTCGATGTCAATAACCGCATTCATGTACTGCTTATCCACAATCCTAACGATGAATCTCGAATCCTTCTGATTGGGGGAGTAGTATTTCCCGACCTCGAAAGGCCTCGCTGCCTATCCGCTCTCTTCCCTCTTGGAGATCTCGTAGCTGTAATTCCAGCTGATCTGGGAGATAACCTTCCCATGATGGATGAGCCCTTCGATCATCTCCTTGCCGAGCTTCTGGGCTTCCGGCGGACTCTCGTCCACCGCTTCCAGGAATGTCATCAGGGGGTAGTCCTTCTGTTCCGGATGCTCGTTGAACTTCCTCCCGACAATCTTCGAATCCTTGATGAAGTAGGTTCCGTTGTCACCGTTGTTCACGTCCAGATTGTCGATGTCGTCTATCCCGACGGAGCATCCATCTGCTCCCATGAAGTTCCCGATGACCTGGCAGAGCCTGGC
>JAEEGL016579985.1_pt1 | contig 16831 bp, 11 predicted proteins | sample 9134231 | NCBI WGS metagenome assembly JAEEGL01 (sample SAMN16246548, study PRJNA631951) | gut metagenome | biome: gut microbiome; feature: rumen; material: fiber-attached | host: Bos | place: Iran: Karaj | collected 2018-10
AAAATCTCCGTGGGATAATACAGGCTCATAATCCGGCTGATGTTCTTCCAGCCATTTTAAAAGTTCCTTTGGATTTTTAAATCGTCCGCCTTCCCCAAAGGTTGTCGGTTCCACATGATCCACATCCACCAAATCATTCTCAACTCTGTATTTCGCCTCTCTTAACTCCACCTCTAGATTTCGGTTTCTTGGGCAATCCGATACATCAACACTCCACAGTTTTTTTAATGCATCAACCAGCAGTTCCACCTGTTCCTCAGGGCGTTCCAAATAATACGCATCACATGCCATCTTGCCCTGAATGCGGCTCATTAAGGTGTATTGATTGGTTCCATCTGTTTCATAGGCGATAATCTTTGGAACCGGAAGTTTTCCTTCCAACCATCTCATCACACGAACGGTTTCATCATTTTCCTTACGATATTTCTCTATCTTTAAAACATATTCCTCAAACATCATTACTCTGGAATCAGACATTCCTATCTTGTCTTCTGTATAAGGCTTATCAAGAATAATGTTTTTTATTTTATCAGGTATCAATACGCCTTCACCTCCTCTCCCAGACTATTATACATCTTTCTGTTTTTTTATGTAGTGCACGTTTTATAGTGTTTCGCCTGGGTTTGGTACATGTTTGCATAAAATCCACCTTTGAGTTTCATCAGTTCCTCATGGCAACCATCTTCGATAATACCTCCACCATGGAAAACGATGATTCTATCACAAAATCGACAGGAGGATAAACGATGTGAAATATACACCGCTGTTTTTCCGCCTACCAGATTGTCAAAGTGCTGATAGATTTCATATTCTGCTACCGGATCCAAAGCTGCTGTAGGTTCATCCAAAATTACCATTGGTGCATCCTTGTAGAGTGCTCTGACAATTGCAAGTTTTTGTGCCTGACCACCGGATGGTTCTACGCCGGATTGGTCAAACATTTTGTAAAGATTTGTATCTTCCTTTTTGTCCAGTTTTTTAATCCAATTATCCAATTCAACAATCTCACAAAGAGCTTTTACTTTCTCGCGAACTTCCGGATGTTCTGCTTCTTCCATGGCAATATTTTCCAAAATAGAGAATGCCATCAGACGGTAATCCTGAAAGACTACAGAAAGCATTTCTATATAGTCCTTATAACGGTATTGATTGATGTTCTTTCCATTCAGAAGAATTTCTCCATCCGACACATCATATAATCTGCACAGCAGTTTAATAAAGGTTGTTTTTCCTGCTCCATTTTTCCCTACAATTGCCAGATGTTCTCCAGCGTGAATTGTCACATTAACATTTTTCAGGATATAAACATCCGTATTCGGATACTTAAAGCTTACATTCTTAAACTCAATGGTTGGTGCTTCGAGAATTTCCTGCGGACTCTGCAGTCCCTTCTCTTCCGCAACCTCTTCATCCACCTTTTCCATAAAGTCAATGTAATTTCTTAACAAAGAGGATGAATAACGAAGTCTGAAAAGGCCGTGGGAAACATTTTCCATCGACTGTTTAAATCGGATTGTCGACTGAATCAGGCTACTAAAATCTCCAATTGTCACGGTTTTCGCCAACGTCTTTATTCCCAAAATTAAGTATATTGCCACATTACCTGCCTGAGACATGACACTATCCCATTGAGTATATTTCCATATCTTCAGATTATATTTCTTGGCAACCTGATAAATCTTTTCTCCCATGATTCCCTGATTTTCCAGAATCATTTTTGATGCCTTGTAAATTCTGATATCCTTTGCGTATTTGCTTTCTGTCAGATTCTGCATGTAATAATCCTGCTCTCTCATTTGGGCGGAATATACCTGATAATACTCTTCTTCCAGTTTTGTGCGCTTCATCGTTGCCCAGGTACTTACCACAAAACTTAAAACAATCGGTATAAGCAACCAGAAAGAACAGGTTACCACCAGGTAAAAAACTCCTGACAATACCAGAATACCGGAAATAATCTGAACCATTCCCTGCATGATTTCATTTACATCTGCGTGTTCAAATGCTCTTTCTGCCTTTTTAATACTGTCCAATACTTCCGGATTTTCCGTATATTCGAACTTCATTTTCATTGTGCGGGTACTCAGTTTTAAGCTGACTGCTCGGTCAAAACGGTCAGCGCAGTAGTATTGCCTTTCGCTTGCAAACTTCTGCAAAGAACGATAGAGTAGTGTTCCAAAGCAGATAAACAACACCCAGAACACGATAACATTCATATTTCTTTTTTCCTGATATGCAATTTCATTAATCAAATATTTGGAACCGATAATTGTTATAAACGGTCCTATACTTTCAATCAGAATTCCCAACCCCAGGTAGAAATAGTAGACGGGATATTCTTTCCAGGAGAACGCTGCAAAATATCTGATGCAACGAACAATATTAGCAATTTCTTTTCTTGTGTTTTTAAGCATACTCAACCTCTCCTTCCCGAACAGCCTCGTCCCCCTCATTGGAGTTTTCCTGATAGTACTGTGCCTGTACCTGATACATGTATGCGTACTCTCCGTTTTTCTCCATCAATTCATCATGGGTTCCCTGTTCTTTTATTTTTCCGCCATCAAACATTACAATCTGATTGCAGAAGCGGGTACTGGATAAACGGTGGGATATAAAGATTGAAGTCTTCCCTTCCACCATTTTATTAAATTCCTGATACATACGGTCCTCTGCCAATGCATCCAAAGCTGCTGTGGGTTCATCCAACACAATAACATTTCGATTTTGATAAAGTGCTTTTGCCATCGCCAGACGCTGACGTTCACCACCGGACAAATCAATTCCGTTATTATCAAAAATTCGGAGCAACTGCGTTTCCATCCCCTTTTCGTATTTGGAAATTTTCTCATCCAACCCACTACGTCTGATTGCTTTTTCCACCAACTTCATGTCGGTTCGTTCCCGTTCACGCATAGAAATATTTTCCCAAATCGGGAACGCAAAAATTTCCACATTCTGGAATACCGGTGCAAAAATCTCATAGTATTTGCTTCGGTCATATTGTCTGATATCAATTCCATTTAAAAGAATTCTTCCATTCGTAGGTTCATATAATCTCATCAACAGTTTTGTCAATGTAGTCTTTCCCGCTCCATTGATTCCAACCACTGCCAGTTTCATCCCCGCCCGAATAGTCAGATTAATATTCTTCAACACCTCTTCTTTATGTCCCGGATAATGGAAGGACACATTTTCAAAAGTAAATTCATAGCGGTCTAAAGAGATGTCCGTGATTTTTCCTTCTCCCCTTTCCTCATCCGGCTGTTCTTCTTCCCAGTCCATAAAGGTTCGGTAATCATCCATTTGCAACTGATTCATATGCATCCAGACAAGATTGCTGAACAGGTCTGTCATTGCCTGTGAGAAGGTTGCTACCATCCCCAGGTACAATACAAAATTGGAAATACTCAGGTTCTTATACAGCACCAGATAAATCAGCACTACATATAAAATCCCATTCTGGATCAGATTCAGCAGACTGATTTTCACTTCACAAAGTGTCCATTGATTATGGCGCATTTTACAACGTTTTAAAAAGACAATATTAATGTCTTCCCAAAGGTTCTGAATCCACTTTGTCATTCCGAACAATCGAATATCTTTTGCATAACCAAAATCTCTTGTACTCTGTGACAAATACTCATGCTTTCTCCAGTTTCCTGCCATAGCGTTGTCGTAGTGAATTTTATTCCACTGCATAGTGTTTTCAAAAAAACGGTAACTCAGATAGGATAACACTCCTAATGCTACAACAATCAACGGATGAATAAATAAAATCGTAATCCCGGAAACTACGGAAAGCGTCAGTGCATTCAATACCCACTGTACATTAGTACAATATCCCTGGAATCCTCTTCCGTAATAAGTTGCTTTTCTTGCACGCTCCGTCAAGTCCAGAAAATCCGGATTTTCCATGTTTTTAAAATCCGTAAAAAATACTTTTCTTAAATAGTCTCCCATCAGACGATACTGCACTTTATCAAATCCATACTCCATAACTATTCTGGATTTTTCTTTAGCAAAACTGATAAGAATTGAAAGAATGCCAATTACTAAAATTGACGCAATCATAATTTTCGTGGAAATTTCTTTTTCCACCAGTCCCAAAACCACCTTCGGAATTACTACCCCTACCAGTTCAAACAAGGACATTGCAATACTGGAAACAATAACTGCAACAATATAAAGTTTATTAAACTTCCACGAGGTCTTTACCGCATAGGCAAAGTTGTTTATAAATCCGTACTTGTTTGCCTGTATTCCCTTCTCTTCGTTTTTCACTTCATTGGAAAAAAAATCTTTAATCTTCTCAATTAGTTTTTTCATTATGCCTCCTTAAATTGTTTCTCTCCTAACTCCCTTAACAACACATTGATTTCTCCAATGTGATTTACCCCTGCATCCAACGCATATATAACTGCCAGGTCTCTGGCGTTATTGTTTGCAAAGCTGTAACCGCAGATTTTCAGCAAATCACTGGCTTCTTCTGCATTCAATCCGAACCCGACACATACCGCCATACAACTCTCCTTGGACGGATGATATTTTTTGTCCGATACAAATTTTGAAACCAATTTTCTGTCAATCCCGGCTTTCGCACACAACTCTGTTGTTGAAATCTCCTTTTCACAAAAATAATAATTAATCATTTTTCCAAATGTTCTACAGTCATAATTGTTATGAATATATTTCGATATTTTTTCATAGTTATAATTTAATTGATTCATCGCTCTACCCTCTATTGTCACTAATGTCTACTTTATGCAAACCCGAAACCGCTACATCTGTTTCGGGTTTGTCCCACGGTCGTCAAATACTTGCAAGCAAGCTTTCAGCATTTTCCTCGTCGTGAGCACAAAAAAGCGCTTTAGGAATAGGACTCCTAAAGCGCTTCAAATTTCTCTGATTTTTATAAGCACGTTAATACGCACCGTAACAGAACATCTAGAAACTTCTTTGATTTATCAAAAGATTTCCGGAGGTCCCAAATGGCACGTGTCCTTTTTTCCCAATCCAAATTTTATTTTCATGGTTTCTATTCAAATTGACGTTACGTCTTAATTTCTTATACATCATTTATTTGGTCCTCCTTTCTTCTAATTTTTTATTAACCTTTACAAGTCTAACATAGTAAAACTATAAAAACAACCCATTAATAAAAATGTCGCTTAAAAAGCGAAAACCTCCTAAGCGACATTCATTCTATTTTACAATTCCAATTAAATCATTAATGTCCGAAACCTGATGTCTTCTCATGTAATCTTCAATGCCTTCAACAATCTTTATCGTTGCTGCAGGGTCATGGAAGTTTGTTGTTCCTACAGCCACTGCACTGGCACCAACCAAAATCATTTCCAAAGCATCTTCTGCAGAAGTTACACCACCCATTCCGATAATCGGAAGATTCACAGCATTTGCTACCTGATAAATCATTCGTACAGCTACCGGATGAATTGCAGGACCGGAAAGTCCACCGGTCTTGTTTGCCAAAACAAATTTCTGACGTTCCACATCAATCTTCATTCCGGTAATTGTATTGATTAACGATAAGGCATCTGCCCCACCGGCTTCTGCTGCTTTTGCCATTACGGTAATATCCGTTACATTCGGACTCAGTTTCATAATTACCGGCTGCTTTGCCACCTTTTTAATTTCTCTTGTGATTGCTTCAACTGCCTTTGGATCCTGACCAAATGCAATACCGCCTTCTTTCACGTTTGGACATGAAATATTGATTTCCAATAAATCAACTGCTTCATCTCCTAACTTTTCAACCACATCTACATAATCTTCCGTTGTTCTTCCGCAAACGTTTACAATAATTTTTGTATCGTACTGCTTTAAAAACGGAATATCTCTTTTCGCAAATACATCATATCCCGGATTCTGAAGCCCTACTGCGTTAAGCATACCGCCGTAAGTTTCCGCCACACGGGGAGTATTATTTCCTTCCCAAGGAACGTTAGCAACACCTTTGGTTGTTACAGCTCCCAAGCGATTTAAATCTACAAATTCACCGTATTCCGCACCGGAACCAAATGTTCCTGAGGCAACAGTAATCGGATTTTTTAATTCTACACCAGCAATATTTACCTTTGTATTCAATTCCATTACAGTTCTACCTCCTCTGCTAAAAATACAGGACCATCTTTACAGATTCTCTTGTTGTTTACGTTGGAATGGTGATCCTTTTCCTTTGTCTTGCAAACGCAGGCAAGACACGCACCGATTCCACAAGCCATACGTTCTTCTAAAGATACCTGGCATTCGATTCCTTTTTCCAATGCATATTCTTTAATTGCACGAAGCATTGGCATTGGTCCGCAGGAATAAATCACAGCGCCTTCTACCGCCTGTTCTTTAATGGCGTCAATAACGGTTCCCTTTGTTCCGGTACTTCCGTCTTCTGTAGCAATATAAAGGGTTCCGCGTTCTTCCAGTTCACCGGTCAGGAACAGTTCGTCACGATATCCCGCAACGATCTGAACTTCTGCCTTATCCTTTAATTCTTCTGCTAACTGAACCATTGGTGGAATACCGATTCCGCCGCCGATTAAGATTGCCTTCTTTCCTTCTCTCTGCATAAAACCATTTCCCAATGGTCCGATAATATCAACAGTCTCGCCGGCCTTGTAGGTAGACATTTCTTCTGTTCCACCGCCTGCAACCCTGTAAACAATGCGCAATGCACTTTTTTCCTTATCCACCTGACAAATACTGATTGGTCGTGGAAGTAACTTTGTCTTATCATGGCAATAAACAGAAATAAACTGTCCTGCTACCGCTTCCTGTGCAGCCTTGGTTTCGATCCACATGCTGAACACGCCGGTTCCAATACATTCCTGACTGATAATCTTCGCTGTTTCTTTTTCTCTCATAGAATTATCCTTTCAACTGTTACTTTTTCTCTTCATGATATTCTTCATCGGTATTTACATTCCATACGTTGGACTTGTCAGCTACATTATTTACAATGTTTTTCACTGCTTCAAAAGAAGTAACCATGGAATGGTCCATATTGTTGTAACGATGCTGACCGTTACGTCCGATACAATATAAGTTCGGAATGGTATTCAGATATTCGATGATTTCATCCATATGTGCATAACCGTCAAAGTAAGCCGGATACGCCTTCTGAATGCGTTCTCTGTGGGAATCCAAAACATCTTCCCGGGAGATTACACCCATAGAAACCAATTCATTAATGGCAAGTTCGATACATTCCTCGTCAGAAAGGTTCCAGAAATCGTCCCCTTCGCGACAGAAATATTCCAAACCAATCCATACGTTCTCTTCCGGTTTTTCCACCATGTATGGAGACCAGTTGTTGAACACCTGAATTCTTCCCAGTTTCACTCCGGTATCCTGTACATAAATCCAGCAATCCGGAACAATATTATTTAAGGTTTTAATCTTTGTTTCATTTTTCAGATTTAATTTATTCAGCAACAATCCAACCGTTACAAAATCTCTAAACGGCAAATCTGCTGCTGCTTCCTGTACCTGCTGCGGAATGGCACTTCCGTCAATACTTGCAATCAAATCATTTACCGGCATGGAAGACAATACAATGTCTGCCTCGTAAACCTTGTCTCCGGATACAACGCTGACAATCTTTCCATCCTGCACATTAATTTTCTGTACTTCTGATTCCTGAATGATTTCTCCTCCCATAGCACGAATTTCGTCTGCTGCAGTTTCCCACAACTGACCCGGTCCGAACTTTGGATAGATATATTCTTCAATCAGGGAAGTTTCCACTTTTTTATTTTTTCCCGGAGTAATCTTCTTAAAGATATCCTTGATTACCGCAGAGATAGACAATCCTTTCACACGCTGGGAACCCCAATCCGCTGAAATTTCTCTTGGATGTCTTCCCCAAAGTTTTTCTGTATATCCTTCAAAGAACATTCCGTATAATACTTTTCCAAAACGATTAATGTAAAAGTTTTCCAGATTATCTTCCGGCAATTTTCTGATGACAGAATGTAAATAACTGAATCCTGCCTTCATGGTTGTTGCAAATCCCATGTTTTTGATGGTAGACCACTTCAACGACACCGGATAATCAAAGAAATGCTTCGCATAGTAAATACGTGAAACTCTGTTTCTTACAAGCATCACGCGATCTTCTGTTTCCGGATCCGGTCCCTGTTCCGGAAAATTCTTTACAGTTCCTAAAATTTTATCATCGTAGGAAGGCTTGCTCTGTGTTGGCATCATGTTCTGCCACCAGGCATTGACACGGTCATCCTTGGAGAAGAAACGGTGTCCGCCGATATCCATACGATTTCCCTTATAACGAACGGTTTGGGAAATTCCGCCGATGCGATCCGTCTTTTCTAAAATAAGGACTTCATATCCCCCCTGCTTTAATAATTCATACCCTGCTGTCAATCCTGCAGGCCCAGCTCCGATAATAATTACTTTTTCCATTCAATTTTCTTCCTTATCCTACAGATTAAAAGATTGAGTTAATATCTTCAATCATATCAATTACAGCCTGGCGAGATGCATCTGCGTAGTTTTCTTCTCCAAACTGTGCATACTGTTCCTGCTTATACGCACAAATAATTCCACGGGAAGAGTTTACGATTGCACCCAATCCATCTTCATTAAAGTATGGACGAAGACCTTCTGCTGTTCCACCCTGTGCACCGTATCCCGGTACCAAAATGTAACTCTTTGGCATAATATCTCGCAGGATTTTACCCATTTCCGGATAAGTTGCACCAACAACAGCTCCAATGTAACTGTACTGGTCTCCCATATGTTCGCTTCCCCAACGATCTACCTGTTCACCAACCCATTCATATAATGGTCTGCCGTCAATGAGACGATCCTGGAATTCACCGCTGGATGGATTTGAAGTTTTTACAAGAATAAAGAGACCTTTCTTTTCTTCTTTACAAACATCTACGAAAGGCTTTACACCATCTGTTCCCAGGTAAGGGTTTACAGTAGCAAAATCTTCATCAAATAAAGAATAAGTGTTGCTTCCGACCTGAATTTTTCCTAAATGACCTGTAGCATATGCTGCTGAAGTAGAACCGATATCTCCACGTTTTACGTCACCGATAATCACCAAATCTTTTTCCTTACAGTACTGTACTGTTTTCTGGAATGCCTGAAGTCCCGGAATTCCAAACTGTTCGTACATAGCAATCTGTGGCTTTACAGCAGGAATCAAATCATAAGTTGCATCGACAATTCCCTTATTGTACTGCCAGATTGCTTCTGCAGCACCTTCTAAAGTTTCACCGTATTCTGCAAAGGCTTTATCCAAAATGTGCTTTGGTACATAGCTAAGCATTGGATCCAGTCCTACGACAACCGGTGCGTTTGTTTTCTGAATTTTCTTTACTAATTTGTTAATCATCTTTTCTACCTCTTTCTTGTTTATTCTGCATCACTGTATACAATCTTTCCATTTAAAATGGTGTATTTTACTTTTCCTGAAACGGTTGCGCCATCAAAAGGTGTATTCTTTCCTTTGGACTTGAACGTATTCACATCTACCACATAGGTTTCATCCGGATTAATGACTACAATATCCGCAACCTTTCCGATATTCAACGTTCCTTTATCAATCCCCAACACTTTTGCCGGATTGTAACTCATTTTTTCTGCCATCTGCATTGGTGTCAGTTTTCCGGTCTTTACCAAATTGGTCATGGTAAGTGCTACTGAAGTTTCCAGTCCGACAATACCAAACGGAGATTTTTCCATTACCTGATTTTTCTCTTCAGCACTGTGTGGTGCATGATCTGTTGAAATCACATCCATCACATTGTCATGAAGTCCCTGCACCAATGTTTCCATATCTTCTCTTTCTCGAAGAGGAGGATTCATTTTGAAGTTTCCTTCATTGGCTGTAATATCCTCAGTACACATTGAGAAATGGTGCGGACAAACTTCACCGGTTACATCAATGCCATCCGCTTTTGCTTCCTGAATCATTGTAACGCTATCCCTTGTGGAACAATGGCAAAGATGAAGTTTTGCTCCGGTTTCTTTTGCAAGGAGAATATCTCTCGCTGCAATAATATCTTCTACTGCGTTACTGATTCCTTTCAGACCCAACGCTTCCGCTTTGGCATCCATATTCATCACGCCGCCTTCTACCAGATTAATGTCTTCACAATGTGCCATTACCGGAAGTCCCAATCTTGCAGCTTCCTTCATTGCCTTACGGTACACTGCAGAATCCATAACTGATTTTCCGTCTTCGCTGATTGCACAGATTCCCGCCTTCTTTAAAGCTTCGAAATCATTGACTTCTTTTCCCAGCATTCCCTTTGTTACCGCACCAACCGGCAACACATTGGTAAGCCCTGCTTCTTTGGCCTTTTCCACAATATAAGTAACGGTTTCCGGGCTGTCCACAACCGGCTTTGTATTCGGCATACAACAAACGGTTGTAAAGCCACCTGCTGCCGCTGCCGCACTTCCTGTGGCAATGTCTTCTTTATAGGTCAACCCCGGATCTCTGAAATGCACATGCAGGTCAATCAGCCCCGGCATTACATAACAACCTTCCGCATCAATTACCCGGTCTGCATTTACTTCCAGATTTTTTTCTTTCTTTTGGATTATGCCATCATCCACAAAAATATCCAGTTTTTCCATCTGGTTTTCCGCAGGATTGATGACTGTTCCGTTTTTTATCAATAAACTCATTTAATCATCTCCTAAAACAATGTAAAATCCGTCTAAAATTATAGCAAAAATCCACGGTACTTTCAACAAAGGCTCAGTACCCCGAAAGATACTGAGCCTGTTTTTTACTTTTTCAATGGAAGTTTCAATTCTACTGTTTTTGCAATCAGATAAGTTCCATATGCAGCAAAGAATGAAATCAGCACAAAATAAGAGACACAATACTGACTCTTTCCTTCAAAGAATAAATGATACAGGAATCCACCAATCAAAATCAAAATTAAAATCATGGTTTCCGCATTACATCTTTTACGGATAAATGAAATCATTGCCACGCTGAACATCACAAACATTAACATCTGGTAAATATTGAAGTACGCATCCAGCTTCTTTCCCCAGCTTCCATCATATACCGGATTGCCGTCCTGATCATTCTGTCTGTAAACTTTATTCAACCAGGATTCCTTATCCACTTTTCCATAATAATGACCTTTCACCTGACTTGCCCAGATGGATTCATAACTTGGTTCGTTCCACTGAGACAAAATCTTCTTGCCAAAGAAATCTCTTCTGTACGTTGCATCTGATAAGAATTTATCAATTCTTTTCGAAATATCTTCTTTTGCTTCTTTTGTCGCCGCTTCACTATCACCATTATGCTTTTTGTAGAGAATGATTGTTCTTCCGTTATACCATCCCGGTGCCATGCCGGATTCATTTAGTCCCATATCCAGGAACATCATTTGTGTTACTCCCGGTTTCAAGACTACACCACTTTTATTTTCATAATGCATCACAACAATGCTCATACTGTTAAAAGCCACGATGCAGAACACTGCAACTAATGCGAGGGATATCCATTCCTTTTCCCTAATAATATAAACAACCAGACCAATTGTAATTGCCACAACACAAATTAAGTTATTATATTTTGCTAACACTGAAAAAACCATTAAAAATGTAGCCGGCAATATATATAATGCTTTTTTAGCATGATTGCTCTGCATAAAGCAAAGAATGAAATAGTACGACCAGATTGCTGCTGAAAATCCTATAATTATTCCGTATGGAAATGCTGTCATAAACAGAGGTTGAAGGCACAGTGCCAAAATAACCGTTAGAATCAATACAACCCCTTTACTGTTGAAAAGTCTTTTTGCTATTTTTTGGAGTCCCAAATACATCAATGCCAAACATACAACATTGAATATTTCTACCGGTAACGCGGTCTCAAATCCACAGATTTGATATAATTTCTCACAAATAAATACTAACCCTAATTGGTGTGGAAATGGCTGATAATAACTCATATCTTCAAATAAAGATTCCCACGTTGAGATTGTCATCGGAGTCATATCTCCTTTTACAAACATCGCAGCCGTATCGTATATCTGCCCTGAGTCAAATGCCGGAACACACTGTACTTTTATTACCCAAATCATACCAACAACGATAGTATAAACAAACAGTCCAACTTTCAGTTTACTTTCCGGTATTTTCATAAAGATATCTCTAAAGTAATATAGCAATACAGCAATTGCAACAAAAAGAAGTATAAATAAAATATTCAGGAAAACATTATCTTTTTCGTATAATATATGTTCTCCGGCATAACTATTTTGATCAATCACAGATGTAAAACCAATACTTGCAATAGCTACCATTCCGAAAAATATCAAAGCTAATACCGATGTTCCAATTCCGCAAATTTTTTCTATCGGATTATTAATATTTTCTTTTTTCCATAGTTCTTTGTTAAATTTAATATACTGCATTTTCACTCACTCCATCAAAAATATTATTTTCATAAATCAGGATTTTGAAATTTCCACAATCCTTCGCTTGAATAAACGAATTTACCCCGCTTGTAACATGTTCAGTAAACTCGGCCTGTGTCATTAAAACAAAACATTTTCCTTTTTTACCGTCTTTGCCATACCAGTTTCTGTTGGTTTGGTAATAATCCGGGCTGATTCCATTTTCTGTAAATTTAATACATCTTGCCTCCACAGCCGATTCAGAAGTCATAGTAATAATATTTGCATTCCAGAAGGTCGCATATCCATAGGAAATATTTTCATCTTCCAGTATCTCAATGACTTCTTTAATTGCTTTCGTATTGGTGTTTTCACTTTCAATCGTCAGGCACTGATGTACTGTAAGAATTGACATCGCCGCAAACGGAATCAGAATGATTGCCGCCAGACGTTTTCCATCGGTATTCTTCATAATTCGATTTACCTGAATCATGCAACACAAAACTGCTGTAACAATCATTGGAGACAATCTCCAGTCTGCCGCATTCAGTCTTCCGAAAGTCCATCCAACAATGATAACTGAACTAGCAAAATGATGAGTCAATAAAATCACCTTCTGCTCTGCTTTTTCTATTTTTTTGTACTGGAACAACATTACAATCGGAGTTCCGAATAAAATAATAGTTCCCACAATACGCAACAGGATGCTAATTCCTTCTCCAGAAAATAGAATGGTATTTTCATTCAATGTTGCACCCATAATCGTAAACAAATTCTTCGGAATATCTAAAAAGTTTGTTGTCCAATCATCGATTGCCGCAAATTTTGAATAGGCATTTGCATATCCTGCCTCCACACCCCCGGTAAACTGCTTAATGGAAACAACGCCCAACAGTACTCCCATAGTAGCCACACCAATGACTATGTAACGAGACACATTTTCTTTACATAACAATTTTGTCTTTGTTTCAAAAAACAAATATGCAAACAGTGCACCTACTACCGGAATCGATGAGATCGATGCAATCTGAACACCGTTCACTCCACTGATAAATGTAAGTACAATCATCAGTAATCCGTAGCCAATTGTTCCTGGGGTAAGGTCTTTTCCCTTTCCCCCATTATCCTTTACGACTTTATACAATTTAAAACCTGCAGCTAAAATTGCCAAGGTCATTAACGGTCCGAAACTATAATATATAATGTGTCCCCAAAAAATTTCTCTGAGTTTTTCACCGGATGAAAGTAAAAACAAAAGAAATCCAACGGTTAACGCTGTCATTTCCGTACTAAAAGAAATCTGTCTACACACTGCAATGAGTGCTGCAATGAACAGTAAAAAGAAAATGACCATTCCGATAATCTGTGCTTTTAATCCCAATCCAAAGATTGCAATCAACGGCCACATAATTATGTTCGCTGCAAATGGCATCATTGCCGCGTAGCAGAAATCCGGGTTAATTAATTTTCCCGCATCATATGACGCTCCTGCCCACATAATTGAATCCGTACAATCCGCGTGATAATATCCCGGTTCTAACATAACGATTACATACAGCGTAAACAACACTGACAATCCAATCAGAACGCAGGACAATATGGTTTTTAAGTCTTTCTTAGCCATAGTTCAGTCTCCTTTCACAACTCCTAAGATTATAGCAAAAAATCCAATTTCAGGCAATGAGCCCCGCACTTCGTGCGTAATGGCAATGAGCCGCCATTCATAGATTCGCTCTATAGCCCGCTACCTCGATTCCGCACTTCGTGCGTAATGGCAATGAGCCTCCATTCATAGATTCGCTCTATAGCCCGCCACCTCAATTCCGCACTTCGTGCGTAATCGCAATGAGCCGCCATTCATAGATTCACTCTACAGCCCGCCACCTCGATTCCGCACTTCGTGCTTCATCTCGGTGGGTGGCTGCGCCACCCACAAAAAATAAAAGGAAGTGCCCGATAGAAAGCTAGCTTTCTACTGGGCACTTCCTTTTATTTTTTATGCGGGCTTTGCTTTAGCCAAAGTATTCAACACCTGATTCGAATACCTTAAGATCCTGTTCGCCGTAAATGTTCTTTGCTACAGATGAGCCCTTTCTTTCGATGTGAGCCATCTTACCGAAGCAACGTCCGTCCGGACTTGTGATACCTTCGATTGCGTAGTATGAACCGTTTACGTTGTATTCTTCGTCCATGGTTGGCTGTCCCTGTTCGTTTACGTACTGAGTTGCAACCTGTCCGTTTGCGAAGAGTTCTTTAATTGTTTCTTCCGGAGCTACGAAACGTCCTTCACCATGTGATGCCGGGTTTACATATACACCGCCAAGTTCTGCCCTCTGTAACCAAGGAGACTTGTTGGAAACAACCTTTGTATATACCATCTTTGATACGTGACGGTTAATTGTGTTGTATGTCAATGTTGGAGACTGATTTGTCTGTCCTGTAATCTTTCCGTTTGGAACTAATCCTAATTTGATTAATGCCTGGAATCCGTTACAAATACCTAATGCCAAACCATCTCTTTCATTTAATAACTTGTGTACCGCTTCTTCAATCTTTGCATTTCTAAATGCTGTTGCAAAGAATTTTGCAGAACCGTCCGGTTCATCACCGGCACTGAATCCACCTGGGAACATAATAATCTGAGCCTGTGAAATTGCATCTTCAAAGATGTTTACAGAATCTCTGATATCTTCCGGTGTAAGGTTTTTAAATACCTTTGTAATTACGTTTGCTCCGGCATTTTCAAATGCCTTTGCTGTATCATATTCGCAGTTTGTTCCCGGGAATACAGGAATAAATACGGTAGGTTTTGCAATCTTATTCTTGCATACATAGATGCTTCCCTTGTCATATACCGGAGTATCAAGTACTGCTGTATCCTTATGACTTCTTGTAGGGAATACCTTTTCTAATGTCTTCTCCCAAACCTTCACAGCTTCATCCATAGAAATTACATCATATCCATATTCGAATGTCTGCTTATCGTTTGTTTCACCGATTAATACATAGCTTGCAGAGATTTCATCCAACTTGTCTGCAGGAACTTCAGCAACAATATCACCGAATCCAGGAGCAAATAAGTCTGCACCAGGAATGCTACCGCTTACGCTGACACCGATCTTGTTACCAAATGCCATCTTGCTGATTGCAGGGATTACACCCTTTCCGTCTACAGCGTAGGCAGAAATGATTACACCCTTCTGAATCATATTATGAATTTCATCATAAAGCTTCATGATTTCACCGTATACCGGCTTATCATACTGGTCTTTACAAATTTCAAATTTTACAATCTTGCTTCCCACTTCCTTCAATTCAGGAGTGATGATATCTTTTTCTTTTGCTACATCAACAGCAAAAGATACTAATGTTGGAGGTACGTCAATATCATTGAATGTACCTGACATACTGTCCTTACCACCAATTGATGGAAGACCGAATCCCATCTGTGCATCATAAGAACCGAGAAGTGCAGCAAATGGCTGACTCCAACGACGTGGGTCTTCTGTCATACGACGGAAGTATTCCTGGAATGTCATACGGATTTTCTTATAATCACCACCAGTAGCTACAACCTTTGCAATAGAATCAACAACTGCATACATTGCACCATGGTATGGGCTCCAGCTTGAGAGATATGGATCAAAACCATAACTCATTAATGTTACAATATCACACTTTCCGTTTAATACAGGAAGTTTTGCTACCATTGTCTGTGTTTCTGTCATCTGGTATTTTCCACCGTGTGGCATAAATACAGAACCTGCTCCGATGGAACCGTCGAATTTTTCAACAAGTCCCTTCTGAGAACATACATTAAGGTCTGCTAAAGTTTCTAACCATTTATCTTTTACATTGGTTACTTCTTCTTTCTTGAAGAAATTCTTTTCTTCATCAGGCATATCTACTGCAACTGCAGTTTCCTGATGCGCACCGTTTGTATCAAGGAATGCTCTGGAAATATTTACGATTTCCTTACCTCTCCATTCCAATACAAGTCTTGGCTCTTCTGTTACTTCAGCAACAACTGTTGCTTCAAGGTTTTCTTCATTTGCATACTTTAAGAACTGTTCTACATCTTTTGGATCTACAACAACTGCCATTCTTTCCTGTGATTCAGAAATCGCGATTTCTGTTCCGTCAAGACCGGCATACTTCTTAGGTACTTTATCCAAGTTTACATGTAAGCCATCTGCCAATTCACCAATGGCTACAGATACACCACCTGCACCAAAGTCATTACATTTCTTAATGAGATAACTTACTTCTTCTCTTCTGAACAATCTCTGAAGCTTACGTTCTGTAGGTGCGTTACCCTTCTGAACTTCTGCTCCACAAGTTTCGATGGATTCTTCTGTATGAATCTTTGATGAACCTGTAGCACCACCACAGCCATCACGACCTGTTCTTCCACC
>JAEEGL011543874.1_pt1 | contig 16830 bp, 13 predicted proteins | sample 9134231 | NCBI WGS metagenome assembly JAEEGL01 (sample SAMN16246548, study PRJNA631951) | gut metagenome | biome: gut microbiome; feature: rumen; material: fiber-attached | host: Bos | place: Iran: Karaj | collected 2018-10
CATATTATAGTTTGCGTTTTCCGAAAAATCCAGTCTTTTTCTCGACATGGACGCAAATTTGAAAGATTCTACAAATTTCCGGTCTTGCAGTCTTTTAGACCTGACATTATAATGATGTTCAAGAGGAGTGGAACCATGGATCTGAAACAGTATCGGCACTATCATTTCATCGGGATCGGCGGGATGAGCATGAGCGGCCTGGCCGAAATGCTGAATGCGCGCGGAGCGGAAGTCTCGGGCAGCGACCGTACGGACGGGCCCATGCTGGACAAGCTGCGTTCGGAAGGGATCCGCTGCTATGTGGGACATGAAGCGTCCCAGGTCCACGGCGCGGACGCGGTCGTCTACACGGCTGCCATTCCCAAAGACAACTGTGAACTGAGGGAAGCCGAACGCCTGGGCATCCCCCTGATCTACCGCGGAGATCTTCTCGGCGCCTGGATGCACGAATATCCCGTAAGCATCGGTGTCTGCGGGACCCACGGTAAGTCCACGTGCACCAGTATGTGTGCAACGATCCTTCTGGGTGCCGGGAAAGATCCCGGCGTCCACATCGGGACCGAACTGGACCTGATCGGAGGAACGACCCGGGTAGGCGAGGGATCCGTTTTCGTCGCGGAGTCCTGCGAGTACCAGGACAGTTTCCTGGACCTGTTCCCGACGGTCGCCGTGGTCCTGAACATCGAAGAAGATCATCTGGATTATTTCTCCGGCATCGACCAGATCAGGGATTCGTTCGTCCGATTCATCCGGATCTGCCCGGAAGACAGCGGACTGGCCGTTCTGAACGGGGACGATCCGCAGACGATGCGTGCCGGAAAGGAAGCAGGACGCAGATACGTCACGTTCGGACTGGGAGAAGTCTGTGATTACCGTGCGGATGAGATCGTCCTGGAAAACGGGAAATACTCCTATACACTGTTCAGAAAAGGCGAAAGGGTGACACGCGTTTCCCTGAGCGTTCCCGGAAGACATCATATCTACAACTCGCTGGCTGCCATTGCGGCCTGCGAAGCCTGCGGCGTACCCGCGGAAGAAGCAGCGGAACACGTGAAGGAGTATCACGGAGCTGCCAGACGATTCGATGACGGGGGATTCTGCGGAGGGGCAAGGATCGTCCACGATTATGCTCATCATCCCACGGAGATCCGTGCAACGCTGTCTGCAGCCAGGGACAATGCTCAGGGACAGGTCTGGTGCGTTTTCCAGCCTCATACCTACACGCGTACGAAGCAGCTGTTCGATTCTTTCGCCAAAGCGTTTTCCGATTCCGACCATCTTCTGCTCGCGGACATATATGCCGCCCGTGAACCGGATCCCGGCGACATCAGTTCCGCAATGCTGGCGGAAGCCGTGAAGAACCAGGGACACCCGGATTCCCGTTACGGCGGATCGATGGAGGCGATAGCGGACACGCTGAAAAAGGAAACGAAGCCCGGAGACCTGATCCTCATACTCGGAGCAGGCGATATTATTCGGATCCTCCCCATGCTCAACGGCGAAAAGAAAGCCTGATGGTCCCGGTTCCGGGAACGTCCGTTCAAAAACAGAAGCACGGCAAACGCCGTGCTTTTTGCTGACTTCGGATCTCCCGTTCATCTCTGCCAGAAAAACCGTTTCTTTTCGTAAGGCGCGGATTCCACGGACAGACATTCATAACCTGTGGCATTGACGGCTGCTTTCAGGCTTTCGGGATCGATGGTTTCTTCCGAAAGGAAGGAAGCTTCCTTATTTCGGCGGGATGCCGTGACCCGCTGCGCTCCGGGAACCGCTTTGCGGATCGTATCGCAGATATGTGCTTCGCACATGCCGCACATCATGCCGTCGATCCTGAGTGTGGTCTTGATCATCCTGTATTCCTCTCTTTCTTCTGTACGCAGACAGATGCAAACGGGTCTTTGGTTTGGAGTTAGATTAAACTAACACCGGCATTATTATAGCCTGCAGAGAGAAAAATCTCAAGAGTTTTCCGAAAAATCCGTACGATCCGTGAACAGCCGGGAATGGGCTCTTCGTTCATGTGAAGCAGCAGATCCCGGACCGGGATCATCCCATGCGGAACACCGGCGCTCGGATCGGAAACGCTTTTCCCCTTGCGGCTCCGAAAGGATTATTGTAAAATAAGTATGGGAATAAGGGTAAGGGGGAAACCTGCAATGAATCAGCATGGCTGCATTAAGATCTTATGTGGAAACGCGACCCCGGAATTGGCAGCAGAAATCGCAGGACACCTGGGACTGTCCCTGGCAGCCTGCAAAGTAGGCCGTTTCAGCGACGGAGAGATCAGCATCGATATCAGCGAATCCGTCCGCGGCTGCGACGTATATGTGGTACAGTCTCTTTGTCATCCAGTCAACGAAAACCTCATGGAACTCCTGGTGATCCTGGACGCCCTTCGCCGCGCCAGTGCGGAACGCGTCACTGTGGTCATCCCCTATTTCGGCTATGCGAGGCAGGACAGAAAGTCCAAGGCCCGCGAACCCATCACCGCGAAGCTCGTCGCCAATCTGATCACGACCGCCGGAGCGGACAGGGTCCTGACGATGGATCTTCATACGGCGCAGCTGCAGGGCTTCTTTGATATCCCCGTCGACAATCTGCAGGGCGGAGCGGTGCTATACAACTACTACAGCTATCTCGCGGACGAGGACGACGTATGCGTGGTCTGCCCGGATCTCGGATCCGTCACAAGGGCACGCAAGATCGCGGAACGTCTGAACGCTCCGATCGCCATCGTAGACAAGCGCCGCCCCCGCGCGAACGAGAGCGAGATCATGAATCTGATCGGTGAAGTGAACGGGAAGACCTGTCTTCTTATCGACGACCTTATCGATACCGCCGGAACGATCTGCCATGCGGCTCAGGCACTGAAGGACAGAGGCGCAAAGAAGGTCCTCGTCGGAGCGACCCACCCTGTGCTTTCCGGACCTGCCGTCGAGAATATCCGCAAGGCTCCGATCGATGAGATGGTCCTCCTGAATACGATCCCCATGCCTGAGAGCAAGATCCTTCCCAATATGCGGATCGTGTCCGTCGCGATGATATTTGCCGAAGCGATCGAGCGCATCTACCGGCAGCAGCCGCTCTCCTCGCTCTTTACGGACGCGCCGACCACGATCGAGCCTCTTGCCGTACAGGAGCGCATGCATAATCTGGGGACAGGCGTATGATCCTGATCGCCTGTCTGGGCAATCCGGGGGCCGCCTATCGCGGAACAAGGCACAACGCAGGTTTCTCGGTGGCCGAGAAGCTGTCCGAGCGCTGGGGCATCCGGATCGGTACGCGCGGTTTCTTCGGACTGTACGGTACCGCGGTCATAGGCGGGGAAAAGGTGTTCCTGCTGGAACCGCAGACTTATATGAATGATTCCGGCCGGAGCGTCGAAGCGCTTCGGCGGTATTACGGGATCCCGCTGGACAGGGTCTGTGTCGTTTATGATGACATCGACCTGGATGAAGGACGGCTGAGGATCCGGAAATCCGGAAGCGCAGGAACGCACAACGGGATGCGGTCCGTGGTGCGGGAACTGGGAAGCCAGGCATTCCCCCGGCTCCGCGTAGGCGTGGGACATCCTCCGCAGGGATGGGATCTTGTGGATTATGTCCTGGGACGGCCGACACCGGAAGGTCGGGAAAAGCTTGAATCCGCAGCCGAACGGGCTGTGGATGCATTGGAAGCGCTCGTCAGGGAAGACATCGACGCGGCCATGCGCATCGCGAATCAATAGCAACTCTGCGGGCATCCGCTTCTGATGCGGATGTCCTGCTTTTTCGATCAGAAAGACAGGTAATATGTCAAACAACAAAATCATAAGGGATCTGACCACGGGACCGGTGCCGAAGACACTGATCAATTTCGCCATGCCTCTTTTCCTGTCGGGCCTTCTTCAGATGGTCTACAATATGGTGGACATGGTCGTGGTCGGACGTTTCGTGGGAACGGAAGGCCTTTCCGCGGTAGCGATCGGCGGGGAAGTCCTTCAGCTGATCACTTTTGTGGCCATGGGTTTTTCCAACGCAGGTCAGATCCTGATCTCCCGTTTTGTGGGAGAAAACAGATATGACCGTGTCGGCAGGATGGTCGGGACCCTGTTCACGCTTCTTCTTTCCCTGGCCGTCGGCATCTCCGTCATTTTCCTGTTCACGTACAAGGGGATCCTCACCTGGCTGAATACTCCGGCCGAGATTTTCGAATACACCCGTCAGTATGCCCTGACCTGCATCATAGGCACGGTCTTCATCTACGGATACAATCTCGTCTCCGCGATCCTGCGAGGCATGGGGGATTCCAAACATCCCTTCATGTTCATCGCGATCGCGTCGATCCTGAATCTCATCCTCGATCTGATCCTCGTAGGTCCCCTGCACATGGGTCCTCTGGGAGCAGCGCTCGCCACGGTCATAGGCCAGGCATCCAGCTTCCTGTTCGCACTGCGTCTTCTGTACCGCAACAGGGATTCCATCTATTTCGACTTCAGGCCTACGTCCTTCCGCATCCATAAGAAAGTGTTCAAGCCTCTGATCTCCCTGGGCATCCCCATGGTGATCCAGTCCGCTGCCGTGACCTTCTCCATGCTCTTCGTCAATTCCTATGTGAACAGCTATGGAACGACCGCCGTCGCTGTGACGGGCGTTGCACGCAAACTCGAGATGATGATCGGCGTGGTCTCCCAGGCAATCTCGTCCGCAGGCGGTGCCATGGTGGCGCAGGCACTCGGAGCCGGCAAGGTGAAACGAGTGCCTCAGATCCTCCTCTGCGCACTCTGGATCGTCGCGATACCCGCGGTCATTTTCGCCGTCGTGACGGCGCTCCGGCCGCAGTGGCTGTTCGGCCTCTTCTCCACGGACGAGGCTGTCCTGACCATGGCGCTGACCTATGTGCCCGTTGCCATGATCCAGTATCTGGGCTGTGTGCTGCGGCCCGCCTCTTTTGCGTTGATCAACGGATCGGGCAATTCGAGGCTGAACCTGACGGTCGCTCTCGTGGACGGCATCATCAGCAGGATCGGCCTGGCTCTGCTCCTCGGTGTTTACCTTGCGTGGGGCATCCGGGGTTTCTGGTACGGAAACGCATTCTCCGGCCTCATGCCCTTTGTGATCGGGGGAAGCTATTTCCTGTCCGGCCTGTGGAAGCGCCGTGCGTCCACAGAACGCAGGGACGCCGAAGCGAAGGCCTGAGGCTGAAAGAAAAACAAACAATGAACGATACCGGGGATTTTCGGATCTCCGGCTTATGGCGTGTCCGCGAAAGGAGAGAACATGCGGTTTCAGGAAACACTGACGGGGTCTCTGACCCGCAGCAGGGACTGGAAGCTTCTTGAAGAAGCCTGCAGGGACGGAGGACTTCCGTGTCTGCTGTCCGGCATTCCCGAAGGGATGAAGGCTCTGGCTGCCCAGATGCTCTGCGAAGCCCTGGGAAGGCCCGTGCTGCTCGTCTGCGCTTCGGATGAGGCTGCTCTCCGTAAAGCGCAGGATCTGTCCGCCCTGACGGGAGACGCCGTTTCATCCATGCCGCCCCGCCCGCTGACGCTTTTCCGTTCGGATGCTCTGGGCAGAGATATCACCTACCGTAGGATCGAGATCCTCGGCAGAACGTCTTCTGCGGGCCCATATGTGCAGCCTGTATCCATCGACTCGCTCATGGCGCCTCTGTCGCCGCCGGAAGACTTCCGTTCCGCATGCATTCGGCTGGAAAGAGGCAGCCAGGTCGACAGAGACGATCTGGCGGCCCGTCTCGTATGGGCCGGTTATACCCGGGAAGAAAGGGCGGAAGCGCCTGGACAGTTCGCCGTACGCGGAGGCCTGATGGACGTGTATCCCGCAGCCGGCGCGGAACCTGTCCGAATGGAATTCTTCGGAGACGAGATCGATACGCTCCGCAGTTATGATCCCGTGACCCAGAGAAGTACCGGGGAACTCGATGAAGCCGTATTTTTGCCGGCTCAGGAGATGCCCCTCAGTGAAAAGGCGCTGGAGAGAGGCTGCGAGCGCCTTTTGGAAGAAGGGAAAAAGGCGGCCGACCTGCTTCGCAGGAGAAGCGCCGGGAAACCGTCCGGAGCTCCTGCAGGCTTCCTTTCCGCATCTCAGGAGAGCCCCGCAAAAAGGGTGACGGATCTTGCGGTGTCTCTGCGGGACGAACTTCTGTCTGCCGGGTATTTTCCGGGGATGGAAGCCTACGCGGACTGCTTCTATGAGAAACGCTGGACGCTCGCCGACTATATGAAGGATCCTCTTATCATCCTTGACGAACCTATCCGCATCCGTGAACGCAGTCAGAACCTTGCGCTTGAATACCAGCAGACCTATACGGACGCGCTGGAAGCGGGGAGAACTCTCCCTGCGGCAAGAGACCTGATCGAAGCGTGGGAACCTTTCCTGCTGCATCTGGGCATGGACCGCTGTGCAGCCTTCCAGACCATCCTGACGGGAACTTCGTTCGAACCCAAAACGCTTGTGCGGATGATGGGCATCGATACGGCTTCCTTCCGGGGGCAGTTCGAGATCCTGAGGAACGACATCCAGCGCTGGAAAAAGGACGGATGGAGGGTACTGCTCCTTTCCGGAGGTTCGAGACGCGGACAGCATCTGTCCGAATCCCTGAGGGAATACGGCCTGAACGTGCCCTGTCTGGAGGAAGACCGGCCTCTCTCAGAAGGGGAGATCGTGATCCTGCCCCTGTCGACCGTGCAGGGCTTCCAGATCCCCGAAGAAAAACTTGCGGTCGTTTCCGAGCGGGAACTCTTCGGTGCCGCCAGGACACAAGGCCGGCGCAGGAAAGCTGTCCAGAACCGGAAGATGGATCTGTTTTCGGATCTGCTCCCCGGAGACTACGTAGTGCATGAGATCCACGGGATCGGACGATTCCAGGGCATCGTCAAACTGGAAGCGGATGGAGCCGTGCGGGATTACCTCAAGATCCTGTACAGAGACGAAGATGTCCTTTACGTTCCCGCGGAACAGATGGACAGAGTGCAGAAGTACATCGGGAACGCGGATACGCCGCCGAAAATGAACCGGCTCGGCGGGTCGGAGTTCAAGCGTGCGAAGGCCAAGGCAAAGAAGGCGATCGTGGACATCGCGGACGATCTTCTGAAACTGTACGCTCAGCGGGAGTCTTCCAAAGGGTATGCGTTTTCTCCGGATACTCCGTGGCAGCAGGAGATGGAAAGCAGCTTTCCCTATGAAGAGACGCCGGATCAGCTCCAGAGCATCGAGGAGATCAAGGCCGACATGGAATCGTCCCGTGTCATGGACCGCCTCCTCTGCGGAGACGTGGGCTACGGAAAAACGGAGGTGGCTCTCCGCGCCGTCTTCAAGGCCGTGATGGATCATAAGCAGGCGGCGATCCTTGCGCCCACGACGATCCTGACGCTCCAGCATGCCCAGACGCTGAAAAAACGTTTCGAAGGTTTCCCCATCCGCGTGGAGACGCTGAACCGCTTTCGGACGCCCGCCGAGGCAAAGGCCGTGCTCAAAGCCCTGCGTGAGGGAGAGGTGGACGTGATCATCGGGACGCACAGGCTGCTGTCCGCGGACGTGGCTTACAAAGACCTGGGTCTTCTCGTCGTGGACGAAGAACAGCGTTTCGGCGTGACGCACAAGGAGAAGATCAAGCGCATGCGGTCGACCGTGGACGTGCTGACGCTGTCCGCTACGCCGATCCCCCGCACGCTCCATATGTCTATGGTCGGGATCCGGGACATCTCGGTCATCAACACGCCGCCGGAAGAAAGATATCCCGTCCAGACGGTCGTCGCGGAATACGACGAGGGCCTGATCCGGGATGCGATCCTCAGAGAACTCGGAAGAGGCGGTCAGGTCTATTTCGTCTATAACCGGGTGGAATTCATCACCTCCATGCAGGGCCAGCTTTCGTCTCTCATTCCCGAGGCGCGCATCGCGGTCGCACACGGACAGATGCCGGAGCATTCCCTGGAACGCGTCATGGCGGACTTCATGGACGGGCAGTACGATATCCTCCTCTGTTCTACGATCATCGAATCCGGATTGGATATCCCCAACGTGAATACCATGATCGTCTACGATGCGGATCATTTCGGGCTGTCCCAGCTCTATCAGCTCAGGGGACGGGTCGGCAGATCCAACCGTCTGGCGTACGCGTATCTGACCTACCGCAGAGACAGGGTGCTGTCGGAGACTGCGGAAAAGAGGCTGTCCACGCTGAGAGACTTTACCGAATTCGGAAGCGGCTTCAAAGTCGCCATGCGCGACCTGGAACTGCGGGGAGCAGGCAATCTTCTCGGCACCGAACAGAGCGGACACATGTCGGCCCTTGGTTATGGGATGTACTGCAAACTGATTGAAGAGACGGTATCCGAGATGAAGGGCGACGAAGAGATCTCTGCACGGGATCCCGTCCTGGAAATCCGGGCGGAAGCCTATCTGCCTGATGACTATGTGAAGGACGGTCAGGACCGTATGGATCTCTACCGGCGCATCGCTGCGATCCGGACGGAGACAGAACGGATGGATCTGACGGACGAAATGATCGACCGGTTCGGAGACCCGCCGCCCCAGGCCATGGCACTGCTCGACATCTCCATCCTGCGTTCCCGCTGCATGGCCTGCGGGATCGAGGGCATACGGCAGACAGGATGCACCGCCATGCTGCGGTTTTCTCCTTTGGCACAGCCGGATCCTCTGCGCGTGATGAAACTGCTTGACCTGTTCCCCGGACAGCTCAGACTGCATAATTCACAGCCGCCCCGGGTCCAGCTCAGGCTGCGGGAGGAGGAAGAGGCCGAGATGCTTCGCCGGCTTCTTCTTCTGACCGGTGTGCTTTCGGGGGAGGAAGAACCGGAAAAACAGCGCTGAACGGCCTCGGAAAGGGATGTGCCGTGCTTCGGTACGGAATGCCGAAGCATTGTCAAACAGGGCAAAAGGTGTTATCATATAAGAATCCGCATCCATAAGGTTTCCAATGAGAGCGGACAAGTGCTATGGGAGGCATACATGAAAAGATTTATGAGCCTGACGGCAGTTCTTCTGGCGTTCCTGATGCTTCTGTCGGGATGCTCCATGATCCGTGTCAACGAAGAACGGGACAATGCAGTCGTTGTTGCGACAGTCAACGGCAAGCCGCTGCTGAAAGGTGATTTCAAAGAACTCTATACACAGTATCTGCAGTACCTCGGCGTCACGGAACAAACCGCCGTTGCAAACGGCGTCGACCTGAAAGCCGTGCGCGAGACGCTTCTGGACCAGATGGTGCAGCAGGAGATCGAATGGCAGATGGCCGAGAAGTTCGGATTCACGGATCTGACGGAAGAACAGCTCGCGGAAGTGAAAGAGAACTTCTACAAGGTGATCGACCTTGCGACGGCTTCCTATCTCGTGGATGACGAAGGCAATCCCCTCGAGGATCCGACCCCCGAACAGAAGGATGAGGCCCGTCGGAAGGTCATCGAGGACTTCGGCGTCGACGAAGCGGGTTATATGGAAGAACTCACCCGCAACAAGGTGACGGATCTTCTGTTCGAAGAGATGACGAGCATGGCTTCCGTCACGGCGGACGAAGTGACCGAACGCTACAACGAGATGGTCGAATCCGACCGGACCACTTATCAGGGAAACGAAGCGCAGTATGAACAGGCAATCAACAACGGATCGGTCGTCCTGTACGTGCCTGCCGGTCTCCGTTACCTGAAGCACGTCCTGATCGCGTTCTCCGATGAAGCGTCCGATGAACTGAAGGAACTGCGCAGCGCCGAGTCCGCTGCCGCGGATCCCGAAGCAGCCCAGGCTGAAACGAACGCACGCCGTGCGGAGATGGCCAAGGAGATCGAGCCCCTCGCGCTCGAGGTCCTGGAAAAGATCCGTTCCGGCGAACTGACTTTTGAAGACGCCATGAGAGAATACAGCGGAGATACGCAGGATCCCGACAGCGAAGGATATGCGGTCGCATCTTCCGGCAGCGATTACGACACCATGTTCGTGACGGAAGCGTTCAAGCTCCGCAGTGTCGGAGATATCTCCGATCTGATCCTGACCGACTTCGGTTATCATATCATCCTGTATGCCGGGGACGTCAAAGCCGGTCCCAAGACCCTACAGGACACCGTAAAATACGGCTATGACGACGATATGAAGGTCAAGACGGTCACCGTTTACGAGTATGTGGAATCTGTTCTTCTGGATGAAGAAAAGAACACACTGTACACTGAGGCTATGAAACTTGCCAAGGAGCAGGCCGAGATCAAAACCTATCCGGATCGGGTCAAGGACGTAGGCCAATAAAACAGGAGCGCCGCTTGAAAGCGGCGCTTTTTTGAAACCTATTTTCGAAGAAAAGGGTGGAGGACAGGATGGAATACACACTGTTGTTCATGGCTGCGGGCATCGGATCCCGCCTCGGTGCCGGCAGACCCAAACAGTTTCTACCGCTTGGAAACGAAACGCTGCTGACGCACAGCCTGGCGATCGCGGCTTCTTTCCCGGAGGTCACGGAGATCGTAGTGGTCGGACATCCGGATCATCTGGACGAGACCCGTGCACAGGCGGAGTCCGTATGCCTCGGCAAGGATCTTACTGTCGTAGCCGGAGGGGATCCGCGCCAGGAAAGCGTGTATTTGGGGCTTCTGGCCTGCCACAGGGAAGGGATCCTTCTGCATGAGGCCGCGAGACCTTTCGTCCGCCGGGAGGATTTCCGGCGGATCCTGGACGATCCTGCACCGAACGCGACCTATGCCAGCCCGGTCCCCTTCACGATCCTGGAAGGAGCGGAGAACGTGGAAGGCATCCTGGACAGGAGCCGCCTCTGGAACGTGCAGCTCCCGCAGAAATTCCAGCGTGAACCTCTGACGGAAGCCCATCGGATTGCCCGCGGGAAGGGAATGCTTTTCACGGACGACTCTTCCGTGCTGTATACCTGCGCGGGTCTGCCCGTTAAGATCCTGCGCGGCAGAGCAGAGAACATCAAGATCACGACTGCCGTGGATTTCAGACTGGCTGAACTGCTCTGGCCGGACTGGATCCTGGAGGACGGGAAATGAGAAAGATCTTTTCCCGGGCGGACCTGTGGCTCCTGATCGCTCTCGTGATCGTGATCGCGGGCATTTGGCTGCTCCGCAGGAGCGGCAGCGGACAGACTGTCTGTGTGCGAGTGGACGGGAAAGAGGTCGCCAGACTGGCTCTGTCCCGGGACGGAGAGTATCCGGTCGAGAGTGTGTACGGCCGCAACCTTGTGAAGATCCGGGACGGTTCGGCCTTCGTTGCCGAGACGGATTGTCCTAACGGGGACTGCCTGCGCGGAAGCATTTCAAAGTCAGGAGACAGTCTGGCCTGTCTTCCGCATCATCTGACGCTGACTGTGGAAGGGGAGGGCGGCATAGACGCCGTGAGCGGGAAATGAGCCGTTCGAGGAGGATCGCCCTGGCAGCTGTGTGCACGGCTCTGGCACTGCTCCTGTCCTATGTGGAGAGCCTGTTCCCCCTTCCCGTACCTGTTCCCGGCGTAAAGCTCGGACTCGCCAATACGGTCGTTCTGGTCCTTCTTCTGAAGGAAGACAGGCTGTCTGCTTTTTTTGTGAGTGTGGTACGGGTCATGCTGTCCGCGGCGCTGTTTTCCGGTTTTTCCGGTTTTCTGTATGCTCTGTCCGGCAGCCTCGTCAGTTTCTTCATCATGCTGTCTGCCCTGCGCGTCAGCCGGCTGGGATCGGTCGGCGTCTCTGTGCTCGGAGGCGTCAGCCACAGTCTGGCCCAGCTCTGCGTGGCCGTGCTCGTGACTCATACGCCCCAGCTGTTTTCCTATGCCGGGGTTCTTATGGCGGCAGGTACGGCGTCCGGTGTCCTGACTGGACTCATCGCCGGAGCCGTGGCGAAACTGCTCCCGGGTTTTACCGGGATGAAGAAGGAATGAACTTTCTCGGTATGGAACTTAATGCATATAAGGAAAAACAAAGGAGGAGCCACATGCAAACGAAGCTGACCATTCAGACACGCCGTGAGATCGGAACAGCGAGTCCCATGATATACGGACAGTTCCTGGAACACTTCCATCGTCAGGTCTACGGAGGCGTCTGGGAGCCCGGAAGCCCCCTTTCGGACGCCGACGGATTCCGCAAAGACGTGCTGGACGCGATGCGGGCCATCCATGTTCCGGTGATCCGCTGGCCGGGAGGCTGTTTTGTTTCCGCCTATCACTGGGTAGGAGGCGTGACCAATCCGCGCCAGCCGTATTACGACAAAGCCTGGCGCGTGGAAGAGCCCAACGATTTCGGCACGGACGAATACGTCGCGCTGTGCAGGAAGATCGGCGCCGAACCCTACATCTGCTCCAACGCGGGCACAGGAACGTCGGAAGAGACGTCCGACTGGGTGGAATACTGCAATCTGGATCATGAGGGGCCCTGGGCCAAACTGCGCCGCGCCAACGGACACGAGAAGCCTTACGGAGTCAAGTACTGGTCCATCGGCAATGAGAATTACGGAGCCTGGGAGATGGGCGCGAAGACGGAGACCGAATGGGGCCGCTACGTCGCAGAAACAGCCAAGATGATGAAGCGCGTCGATCCCACCGTGGAACTGTTCGCGGCCAGCATCATGGATCTGTCCTGGAACGTCAATCTACTCAAGGAAGCGGGCCGCTATCTGGACTGGATCAGTGTGCATGGGTACTACGGAGGTACGGATCAGAACAACAATTATAATGGATTCGAACGCTCCATGGCGCAGAGCCTTCTGCCGGACAGACAGCTTGCCCACACTCGGGGGATCCTGGAAGCAACGGGCTATCTGGGCAAACTGAAGATCGCCTTCGACGAGTGGAACCTGAAGGGCTGGTATCATCCCAACATCATGAGCGGCTATGCCACGGATCCCAAGGACTATATCCTTCCCAGAAACGGGAACGATATCAACAGTCTCTACACCATGGCGGACGCTGTGTTCACAGGCGTGTTCCTGAACGCCTGCCTGCGCAACTGCGATACGGTAGGCATGGCCAACTTCTCCCCGGTCGTCAATACCCGCGGCATGATCTTCACGCATAAGGAAGGTATCGTCCTCAGGCCCTCGTACTATACCTTCCTGCTCTATACGAACCATCTGCAGGACGTCGTCGTGGACGGATACCTGGAACAGGATGCAGGATTCACCGCGCTGAACGTCGCGAGGGATCCGGTCGAGACCTTCGTTCCTGCACTGGATACCGTGACGACCCGCAGCAAGGACGGCACGATCCTTGCGATCGGTGCCGCGAACCGGGATCCCGAAAACGCACAGACCCTGAAGATCGATCTGGGAAGAGACGAATCCTATGCTTCCGGCACCTTGTACTGGATCGAAGCCGACGACAAAGATGCATACAATGACATAGACAGGCCGGACCGGGTCGGCATTGCGAGCAGGGAACTGCCTGCGTGCACCGATTTCCTCAGCGTGGAGATCCCGCCCCATACCGTGGCTGTCATCGAACTGAAAAAAGGAGACAAGGCATGAATGCGGAAGGCTTGAAACAGAAAGCCGCACAGCTCCGCAGAGACCTGGCCAGGATGATCGGGCCGGGCGTACCGGGACATCTCGGAGGCTCCGCATCGATCATGGATATCCTGACCGCGCTCTACTACGGGGAAATGAACCACCGCCCGGAAGACCCTTCGTGGCCTGACCGTGACAGACTGATCTTTTCAAAGGGACACGCGGGCGTGGCCCAGTACGTGGCGCTTGCAGATTGCGGATATTTCCCCAAAGAGGATCTGGCGACGCTCAAGCAGCTTGGTTCGCGGCTGCAGGGCCATCCGGACATGCACCGTGTTCCCGGTATCGAGATGTCGACAGGCTCTCTTGGTCAGGGATTCTCCGTAGCCTGCGGCATGGCGGCCGGAATGAAGCTGGACGGTCTGCCCGGACGCGTTTTCACGGTCGTGGGCGACGGCGAGCTCGCCGAAGGACAGATCTGGGAAGCGGCCATGGCGGCCTCCAATTTCCATCTGGACAATCTCGTGGTCATTCTGGACAACAACGAGATCCAGGCGACGGACAGAATCAGCGCGACGTTCGATACCCATCCCTATCCCGAAAAGTGGGCGGCATTCGGTTTCCACGTGATCGAACTGAACGGTCATGAATTCGATGAGATCCTGGATGCCTTCACAAAGGCCAGAGCGAACCGGGGCAGCGGGAAGCCCACGGTCCTGATAGCGCACACGCACAAAGGGCAGGGATTCCCCTTCGCCCTGGATACGGCCGCCTTCCATAACGGATCGATGACGCCGGAACAGTATGCGGCCGCCGTAGGGGAGGTGCAGGCATGAAAATGAGCAATATGCGGATGCGGTACGGACAGACCCTCCTCGAACTGGGAGAAGAAGATCCGCGCATCGTCGTACTGGAGGCCGATCTCGGCAAGTCCACTCAGACTTTCGGCTTCAAGAGCAGGTTCCCCGAACGCTATTTTGAAATGGGCATTGCGGAAGCGGACATGACGGCTTTCGCCGCAGGCCTTTCGCTTACGGGAAAGGTGGCTTTCACCAATTCCTTTGCCGTATTCGCGCTTGGGCGGTCCTATGATCCGATCCGTCAGGACATTGCCTATCCCTGCCTGAACGTGAAGATCGTCGGATCCTCCGCCGGGCTTTCCGACTACGGCGACGGTTCTTCCCATCAGTCGATCGACGACCTGGCGCTGGCCCGCGTCCTGCCCAACATGACGGTGCTCGTGCCCGGAGACGGAGAAGAAGCCGCGCGCATGACCCGCTGGGCGGCGAAACATGACGGTCCCGTATATCTTCGCATCTGCAGGAACGACGTGCCTTCCGTGATCCCGGAGGATGCCGGCGTGCTGGAGCCCATCGTTGTCAGGGAAGGATCCGACGCCGCCGTCCTGTCCGCAGGCATCATGACGGCGCGGGCTCTGCAGGCCGCCGAAACCCTTGAGAAGGAAGGCCTTCAGGTGAGGGTGATCCATGTGCCGTGTCTGAAACCTCTGTCTGACGAAGCGGTCCGGAATGCTGTCGCAGGCGTACGTGCGATCGTGACGGCTGAAGAGCACAGTGTGATCGGAGGCCTTTCACAGGCGGCAGCCTGGGCACTGCGCGGGGATGGACGGCCTCTCGAGGCAGTGGCGGTCCAGGACGTCTTCGGACAGTCCGCACAGAACGCGGAAGTGCTTCTGGAGCACTATGGACTGACGGCAGAGGCCATCTGCCGGAAGATCCGTTTCCTTCTTTGAAATTGTATTTCTCTGCCGGAGGTCGATTCGACCTCCGGCTTTTTTGTTTGTGCCGGCCTGTCCGGGCTGCAGGATGCACAGTGAAAGAATATGACTAATATGCGGAAGAGGAAACCCATTTTCCTTGGAAATCATGCGAAATAAGGCAAATACAGGAATGAAATATGGCAAAAAAATGGCAAAAGTTGAAGAAACACGAACAAAACATAGAAAATTTACAATATCATACGCATAAGCGTAAGAACGGACTGATGAGGACAATTGAAGGAAGATTATGATAAAACGCGCAAAAAAACCCTTAATATCGGGAAATAATCATGCAATATTTTACGTAAACCGAAAAAAGCATGAATGATAATAGAATGATTCAGGAAACAGGATACACAAAGGTTTAACGAAACGTTCGGGTAATTCACTTATTTTACCATTATAATGGAATCGTCAACAAGGCTGTTGACGGCACATTGAAAACGATTTGCCATGTGTCTCGGAGCATGGCGAACAAAAAAGGAAGGTTACAAAACATGACTAAGAAATTGGCTCTTGTTCTTGCCGTCCTGATGGTTCTCGGCCTGTGCCTCACTGCTTGCCAGTCTACTCCGGCGACCAGTGAAGAGACCAAGGCCCCCGCTGCTGCTACCGAAGCCCCCAAGGCTGACGACAAGCCCGCAGCGACCGAAGCCCCCAAGGCTGACGACGAACCCAAAGGCGACGAACCCGCTGGTGAACCCGAAAACACCACGGGCGACGACAACTTCAATCCCTCCGGCTGGCCGGTTGTGAAGGAAATGGAATCCATCCATGTCCTGTGCAGCCGTTCCACCTACGCTCCCGAAGACCTGAACGAGCTGTACATCCTGCAGCAGGCTGAAGCTATCACCAACGTTCATGTCGATTTCGAGAGCTACACCGGAACCACCTACACCGAGAAGCTGAACATCATCCTGGCTTCCGGCACCTATCCCGATGTCATTTCCAATGGTATGACTGCTCTGATGCAGGCTCAGTACGGCATGCAGCAGCATATCCTCATCGACCAGAACGAGCTCGTTGACACCTACATGACCGAGCTGCAGCGTCTGTTCGACGAGGAGCCCGCTCTGCGCGCTTACTCCACCTCTGCTGACGGCTGCCTGTATGCTCTGCCTGAGCTGAACGCCGGCGGCTGGATGCCCCATGGCAGCAACATGATCATCAACCAGAACTGGCTGGACGAACTCGATCTCGAGATGCCCACCACCCTGGCTGAGTTCGAAACTGTCCTGCAGGCATTCAAGGACAACGACTGCAACGGCAACGGCGATGCGACGGACGAAGTTCCGCTGTACGCTCTGCTGAACCTGTCCGGCTACAATTCCGCCAACACCTCTCCGATCCACCTGATCAACTCCTTCGGCCAGGTCCTCGACTCCAACTACTATGACGCGGATGAGAATGGCAAGATCTACTTCACCGGTGGTACCGAAGAGTACAAAGCGGCTGTGAAGTGGCTGCGTGATCTGGCTGCTAAGGGCCTGTTCTCCACGCTGGGCTTCTCCTCTGACTGGGATACCTTCAACGCTGCTTTCAACGTTGAGCCCTTCGTCTACGGCTGCTTCGGCATCTGGGAGATCGGCGACGGCTTCACTTCCCCCAACGGCCC
>JAEEGL012991300.1_pt1 | contig 16830 bp, 12 predicted proteins | sample 9134231 | NCBI WGS metagenome assembly JAEEGL01 (sample SAMN16246548, study PRJNA631951) | gut metagenome | biome: gut microbiome; feature: rumen; material: fiber-attached | host: Bos | place: Iran: Karaj | collected 2018-10
AACTATCACGTCCACCACGTTCCACAGCGTCCGTCCCAAAGCAATCTTATAGATGGGCTGAAATAATACTGCGAGAGATACGAACACCCACACAGCTATAGTTTTGTTACGCTGATAGTACTGATAGGCCATCACGCCACATGCAATCATCATCGCATATCGCACCAGCATGAAATATCCATACGGCATCGGTGCCAAGCACAGCAGCAACATCGCTGCAAGGAAAAGGTAGATATATTTCATTCTCACCAATCTTTTAAGTTTGCTGTTGATTCAACTACATTTTCAATGTCATCAGGTAAGGCTGGAAAGAAATCGATACCCGTTATTCGTTCAACGTCATCCACAGTATTAACGAATTGATCCTTTTTCTTTTTCCCTTCATTATTTCTCACAACAAAGCCTATTGCAGATGGTTCTGGTTTAAGTCGAAGAATAACTTTAAAAAAAGCCTCAGGGACCACAACTTTATTCATTCCAATAGTCTCATGTTCTCTATTGAGTAACACAGGGCCACATACAATATATAACTCGCCATATACTTTAGCCCATTTACGACAATCCCTTTCAATTACGTTCCATAAGCCACTATTCAAACTGGCATGTTGAGGGCACATGTTAGTAAGAAGATTCGATTCTCTCATAGCATTCACATCCCACTTGTTATCCCCAGCAGGACACATATGTCCCCTTGTCCACCCACTCCCACGATAGTCGTCGTTTGTTGCTCTTGGAAAAGGGACATCCTCGTCCTCATAATACTTACTATCTCGAGGCAAATCACCATCAGCATGAGAGGATGTCAATTCCCATGCCACCCAATTTGGGCATTTCGTTTCCTTGTTATAAGATACAGTATAAGCTTTACGAACTAGAATCTGTTCTTGTATATCTGTGGGGCTACTTGGAATTTCGATAGAGCTATTTGAAATCTTGACAGAGCTAATTGGTTCTTCATTAGATTCATTCCTATTTTCTTCAATATAGTTTTGCTCTATTTGCGGTTCAATATTCTCCTCATAAGAGATGTATTGCGTATCGTCATTACATTGGCCTATAAAAAATGCAAGTACGAAAATAAAAGCTATAAACATTATAATAACCTTCTTCATTCTTAGACTTTATTTATATAACTCTCAAGAGGTTTTCCATCCTTACTTTTCCATTCTATCCATCCATTAGCTTTTTCTCCCATAACAAAACAAGCAGCTTCATCGGGAGAATTGCATATCGCATCCCTCTTTAGTTTATTTTCATATTTACCTATACAATTTAGTTGAATGAATTTCTTTCTTTTAATGTCTGAAGTCGTATATCGGTACGATGAAGTTACCTCATAAGCCAGCTTACTTCCCTCCATTATTATAAATTTATCATTAATCTTGTCGTACATTCCTTTTGCATTACATGACCTGTCACCCATATCGCGCGAGATATAGTAATAACGTGGAGAACGTTCCTGGTGGGTTTTTGCAATTCCCTGAGAAGTTTTTACATTGTTTTGGGGAGATTTCTCTATTTTATGAAGTTTCTCTTTCTTTGAAACAGAAGAAGAATCATTTATTGGATAAACTTCTGATATAGTTTTACCTTGTTTGTCTTTCCAAAATGTATCATCTGCCAGACATCCCAAAACATAACAAGCTGCTGCAGATGCAGAACGGCATTTCGCATCTTTCGTGACTCTAAAATATCCAGGTTCTTCTTTACATGCTTTTTTCAGAAAGTTCATCCTAGCATTTTCGGTATCAGACGCAAGATACAGAACATCCGTGTCATATGCAACCAAACTATTCCTACACACATAGAAATAACCTGTTTCCTTTTCAAAATAACCAGCAGCATTACATTTTCCAACTTCCTCTATATAGAACAAATGCAAATTGCAATCATCCCATTCTATTTTATTTATCCGTGCATGATGAGTTTGTAATGCACTTACAATCGATGCTATTTCTTTTTTAGGAATTTCCTTTTTCTTATACGTTATAGACAAATCTATCGTTTCAAAAGGTAATCTTGACGAATGGTAATCCTCTATTGGTTGCTCTAGGATATAACGACGTAAAGACACATATTCATCCTCTGTATCGAATAAATTGACCCGCTTCGCAGAGCCAAATAATTCTTCGTATCTCTCATTTATATCCCAGCCATCTTCTGTCATATCAATTGCTATTTTTCTTATAAGCATCAATTCTTTCCTTGGTAACGTCAATGTTGCCAATAACTGGGACGATGTGTATTAAGAATCTTTGATTCTTACCTTCTTCTTCATTCCACAATTTGGAGAAATCTTTAGCATCTACAGCCTTTTCTCTTAATGCAGTTTCATCAGGTATTATACGAGGTACGCCCCCCTCTCCACTACCAGAGATTATAAGTTCACATTTGGGTATGGACGCTATGTCAATGTTATTTTGCTTCCAAAACTCATTCAGAAATCTTGCACGTAAATACGATAAGGTGTAATTGTTCTTCCAATCATCAATATTGAAACTAATTTTTGATGCCTGACCTTCAATTACTACTAAAAATTTTATATTATTATGATATGAATCGGTTTTGATGACTTTTGTTTCTTCTAGTTTCAAAATAGTTTCCTTGATTAGCCTACCCGCCTGTATGATACTATCCCTTTTATTGTCTGCAGCATTTTTGTCTTTCTCATCGAGTTTGAGTTTGTCGATTTTATATTCTTTCTGTTGGTACTCTACATCTACTGTAAATAAATGTTTTAAGTATTCATCATTGTAACCAAAGAATGCTGTTGAGTCAATAGTTCCCACAGTAGAGTATACCGTAATAATATTTTCATATTCATCAACTAAGCTCTTCAATTGTTCTTCTTTAATCTTGAAACGACTATATGAAACAACAAAAAGAACTAGCATAATGGCAAACAAAGTAGTCATTACGTCTACATAGCTTGGCCAAAATGACCCGTTGTTTGTTTTTTTGTTCATTAGTTCTTCTTTAACAACCCCCACAAATTATACCACTTCCCAGATTTTGCTTCTTCTGTTTTTTCTTCATTCCCTTCGTTTGGAACGCTATCTGATGGTGCGGTGCTCACTTGAACAGTTTCGTTACTTGAATTATTGACAGAAGTGGGCATCTCACTTCCAGGCTGTGTTTCTGTAGCATCTACTTGTTCTATAGGTTGACGTCCTATAACTTGCGTATATGGCCTGTAGTATCTTTCTCTTTGCTCATAACGTAAATCCTTTTGCTTTTGAACTTCAGTAAGAAGGTTATTTATTTGATCTTTTAAATCTTTTATATCCTTGTTTAGACCTTCGTTTTCCTGTCGAAGCTGTCTGACTTCTTCTCTGCTTTGCAGATCTCTTTCTATATACTCATTTACTTTCTGCTGGTTCCTACTATCTGCTTTTTCACTGACATCTTGCTTCCGGTTTATAGAAATCAATATATCATTTGACCTTGACACATCATCAGAAATGCCCTTAATTTCCTCAAAAATTGCATTCAATTTCTTTAAATTAGAGAACTCTTCACGTATTACGTTGATGTTGAGTTTTTCTTCCATCGCATCAATAAAGATACTATGGCGTTTTTCTAGTTCTCTTGTTAAATCATCCATCATCTCTTCAAAGCCATCGATATGGTTTTGGATAGCAGCTCTATATCGTTGATTCATTTGGTCTATTACTGCTGTTTGTTCCTTGAAGAGGTCCTCCAATTGACCATCTGCTATCTGTAGATATTTATCTGCTATCTTACTCTTCTTCTCTATGGCATTAACCTGATCACTAATAGCATTGACAACATCATTACCTAAGATTTCTCTTTCTGCCAATTTTCCGCCAATTCGTTCAATATTCTCTTCAAAATTCTTAATTCTATTCAATATATCATTAACACGAACGGCGATTTCACGAGGTGTTTGTAGCCAATCAGCATATTGGTTCTGATAATTGATAGCTTCTTGAGCTGCTGCTAACATCATGCGACGAGCTTCTTCAAATTTATCAAGCGATTGAGTAATTCCAACAAAGTGGTCAGCGGCTACCACATATTTCTCAAGGCCACTAACAACTTCCTCAGACTTGAAGGTAGAGAGGACAGATTTCTGTAGTTCAATATTCTCATTAATCTTGTCCATATTTTTACCCATTACATCAACCGCTTTAGCCACTATGTCAACATTCTTTTCAAAACTAATACCAAAAGCCGTTGTACATCTATCAAATGTATCTTGGAATTTACCAATAACATGCTCGAATGCTGGTTCAAACTCATTAACGGTTTCGTGAAGTTTTGAAATCGCCACAACAAGATTCACATCCAACGATGGCATTAATTCTGTCTGGATAAAATCATACAAATCGTTCTTATCTTCCTCAACCTCTTTCTGAGCTTCTCCTATACATCCAGTGTTTCTTGTCGTTAACCACAAGCCTATAAAACTTGTCGACATAGAAATCAACACACCTATTAGCAGGTTACGAATAGATGCATCACGTAATTCCTCAGAGCCATCAAATCCCCATACAAACATTAGAATACCGAGGAAAACCCCACAGAACGTCCCCATCAAGCCCACATTCGTTGGGAATGACAACTTTGCCATTGCCTGATCATAACGCATATTAAGGTTACGTTCCACTTTATTCTGAATGACCGAAAAATCGGTTGTGCCCTTCGTCTTTGATATGTAATGATTAATCTCTGCTATAATTTTATTCAAATCATAGCCATCACCACCCACCTGAACTATTTGGGGCACAGATGAATTTCCATCAAGCTTTTCGACGACTTTATACTCATCTTCTCTAGTAAAAAAATTCCGATACAAGTTCAAACATTTTGATGTCTGTCGGAAATATTTAATCTGATAGTAAAAGAATATGAGAAATATGCCAACAGAAATGGCTATTGTTAATCCTAAACTATTCATGTTTAAATTTTAGTCAATTCAAATATTCGGTTAATGACCGGCAAGAAGAACACAGAATCATTATAGAACACCTCTTCGCCATACTTTTCCTTGACCTGAGATTTATAATATGTAGTGAGCGGTGTACCCATATCCTTTTTGGCCTCTTTGGTATACTTCGTTGTATCAGCTGTACCATCAATGATGCGTTCTTGCTTTAACAAGTCAAGTACAGATTTATAAAGCTTATTAAGTTCCTCATATTTCTCCAACAGAATAGATTTCAGCGACTCAAAATTATCATTTATGTCACTAACCTTCTGATACTTCCTAGAAGTATCTCCTTGATATACAATGTCTCTTACATTTTCCTCATTAGGATTGCGATACAATCCTCCATAACAAGTTGATTCTTTACGCTCTTCTGGTAGTTTCAAGTTAACATCTGACTTTTCTCCAAACACACGTTCGAATATCAAATCTATGATGCTCTTGAGTACTTTGGTATCTGACGATATAAAATTATCAATGTATTTACTTCCGTTCCCACTAAATACTATGGTTCGTGGAGCTTTTAGATGATTGTCCTTATACATACTAGCCATGTAATATAGTATGGAGGTGAGATGATAAATAAAGACAGGTTTAAAATCGTCCCTTAAGAACTTAGTAATATTACAATATTCGTAGTTACTTAACCAAAAGTTAATGATGTCTTTTGTTTTCAAACCATCTACTCTTTTAAAGCAATCATTTAGTTCTTCCAGATCTTTTCTATCGAAACGAAGATTCTCTGCATACTTTTTGTATATGCCATTCTCACGTTCATTTTGGAATTCAATGAATCCATTTTCCCAAAGTACATCACATCCAAAGTGAACAGAATTAGCCACAACAGGTTGGTTGTCTCTGAAATAGACAAAATCAGTAGATCCACCACCAATATCAATCACCGTTACAGCTTCAGAATCCTTAACATAGTCCTTCTTCTTATAATAATAATAAGGAGCCTCAGACTCTGAATACTGTCTTATTTGACTAGGCTCTATAAACAGGATATTCTTTGGCTCTGATGTCCATATATCATTATATATAGCCTTTTCGTTACCAGAGAAGCTTAATGGACTGAACCATACTAACTTTGTACGGTCCAAGTCACCATTACGCTGCAAAATATCGCACTTGATAATCAGCAATAATTCTCGAACAAAAATGCGCAACATATCTTCGTTCTTGTCCCATTTAATGTCTGTATGAACATCTTGGTCATCATTAGCCATTAAACGCTCATAGAAGAATGCGATATTGTGATTGTCGAACAATCTAGGCTTTTGAGCCTTATTATGAATTCCACAAAGAGCTGTACGGATTGGGAACTTATAATAGTCACCATCAATAATAGCTGGTAAGAACTCTGTCTTAATCTTTTTCTTTGCCTTTGCAAAAACAGAATCTTCTATTCTGCTTGCTAATGAGAACTGATCATTATTTGGAACCTCATGCATGAAGTTGACCATTGGCCGCTCCATCTTGAAAAGTTCGGGTTTCCTACTAAGATCCGGATTTCCATTAACATCGTTTTTACACCTAGACATGAAGGTATTTGATGTTCCTAAGTCAACAGCATATGTGAAGGTTACATCAGTAGCCTGACTGGTTTGCCATACAGGACGAAGGAGTCCTGTATCACCTAATACTGTAACCTCTATCAAATCGAAAGAAGTATTGAACAGTTCATAAAACTTTGTTCCACTTTCTTCCAAGTCAGTTTTTTGCCTAGAACGTACTACTGCAGGCAAAGCGCCATAACTAGCACCCAATTCTGGCTCCACTTCTCCTATATGAGTTCCATTCTTGAAAAATGAAAGAGATATCTGGTCAATATTGAAATGTGGAGCTTCAGGATCTTCATCTGCAGCAACTACGAGAATTTTGAAGTAATTATTCTCCTGTTCTTTATAGGATAGTATGTTGGGGAATAATCCAAGGTCAAAACTTATCTTCGCTTTCTTCAAATCCACAATCTGACCTTGCCCTTCACGGAATGGATTAAAAGCATACTCCTTTTCATATTCTTTGCCATTGTAACGTAAAAAAGCAGTGACTGAATTTCGATTAACATGAATATCTGCATCAATTACCCCATTTGGGAACAAGTTAACTACGTCGCTCTTAAATGGCATCAGGTAGTCATAATCACGATTTGCAGAATCGTTTTGATATGTTACACCTAAGAAAGTATCTTTCGATATACGATATGGAATTCGTATCAAATTGTCGGTAAAGTAAGAATTTACATCTATTTCATCTAATTGTTTGATATTCAAACCATTGATTGTTAAATCATCGTTCTGGTCTGTCTTTACAGATGTGGTTCTTGGGTTTTTGTCGTTACGAATCGTATTGTCCTTATCCTTGAAACTTCTAATGAAATCTATAATTGTTTTAAAGCGTGAATCTGTGTTGCCCGTTCCAAAAAGGATGTTGTGCATGTAGTTCTTGAAATCAACATCACGTTCAATAAATGGTTTGGGATCAGAGAAGTATTTCCCTCCCGATTTTCTACGAATACAAAGATTCTTATATTGTTCACCCACAAAAGTCTGAGACTTGACTCCGTCCTTTTCGATTGTCATCTTATCAAGATCAGGTGGAGTAACGAATCCTGTCATGGGCGAACTACATGCCAATAACATTTCTCTGCCATTTTCGGTATAAACAAGAAAATATAATTTGTCATCAATGATGTCTGTTTGATAATATTCGTCAACAGAGTTATAAAGGATAGGCATTTTCGTCTTTATAACCTCCATATTCTCTTTGAAGTCCCATTCTCTTATTTCTATTTTTTCGCCGTTTTTCCAAGTGTTATTTTTGTGATACTTCAAATTGAATAGTAATTCATACACATCAAGGATGTCAGAAACCATTTGCGTATAAGCTAAACCTGCCTCTTTGTTTTTATCCATATTTTCTTCCATGACACGTCTAAAAGCTTCACGTGCCACAAAGAAACGAGCAAATGGGGTGGGTAGCGAATTCAGTGCTGCACAGTTATCAGTCTTTTGCTCAACGACTTTATCTAGGCTGTCTGCTGTTAACGCTATATCTTCTGCAGTCCAGCTGGTGCCTTCTGCACCACGATCAACGATATTAAGATCTATTCTTGACATAATTACTTCTCCAATTTTTTAGTGTAATAGTTAATGGCATCATAAGCAAACTGCAGGAAAAACCTGAACTTATTACTATGATCTTTCTCGTTATAAGCATTACTTGCTTTAATCATCTCAAGCAGATAATAGGAGTCATCTTTGGCATCAATTTCCAAGTTTTTAATCCAACCTGACATTTGCTTGGGGTTGTCATAATGCAATGGAGCAAAGGCTCTCTTGTTATTTGAAAGTTCATGATACCATTTAAAATATGTATCAGTAAAACTTTTCAAATTTTGGAAAGGCTGGTCCTTGTAGAAACTTGCATCAAAACCTCTGTTCTTTTTCAAGGGGAAGAAAGGTTCATCAGGAATGTCGTTTATCAAATGACGCAGAAGCATATAATCTGCAACGCATTTCACAATGTCATTATAACCACTTCCTAATGATTTTAATGACATGGATTCTTTATCATCCTCAATGGCTCTTGACAAGAATTGCTGCCTTTCTGGACGTTCTCTCTTTAAAAAGTCAAACAAAGCAGATGCTGCGATAAGTTCTATAAAGTTTGCCGTATCTTCTTGTTTTGCCTCGTCGTTTTCATATACCTGACGCAAAGATTTCTCACCAATATAATAGAGGTAGTCTGATTTTATATTCTTGTCGTAATATGCTAGTGCAGCTTTTGTCTTGGTATAGAAATTTGAACTATCAATATCACTACCTGTAGTAGTAGGGTCTTTCAATCCATAATAAGGTAAAACTGTAACTGCGCCCATAACTACATTCTTAACTGCAGGTTGTTGAGAAGTATTTCTGATTTTCTTTTCTAATAGAGGGAATCCTGAAGCTCCTGTTCCACCAAAAATAGAACTAATGATAAACACCCTGTCATCTTTCTCGCAATGTGTTTTAAAGGCTTTGAACCAATCTGCTTGTTCTATCATTTCACCAAGAACTACAGTTCCAACGTTTGGATTTCCTTTAAAACCAACGGATAGAGGGTTATTCAGACTTTTTGTCGAGAAAAGTGTTTCTACTAAGAAATTGTTGATATCACCAGTTCCTAAGCTTGACAGGTTAATATATGACCTAAACTTCTCATTGGTACCGACGGACTGATAAGTATCATTGAGCTGGTTATTGATCTCTCCTATAGTCTGAATTTCAGAATTAAAGAATCCGTCTAAAGGATTTAATGTCGAAGTTCCATTGTTAATTGATTCTTTGTATATCTTTTCGTAATTATCAATCAATGAATGGAGGTTCTTCTTTTCTTCTAAATCCAAATGCGGATCTATGATAACGGGTACAACGGTATAGCCATTCGTGTTCATACCACTTGCCATAAGCATCGTAATACTTTTCATTACTCGAATGCCTGTTCCCCCTATACAAAAAACAAATACTTTCTTCATGACTTCGAATATTTAAAGATTCTACAAGCATTTGTAGGCAAATCAAATTGGCACCAAACCCATGATGTTACAAAATAAAAACCTACAGAATATAAGGCATTGCAAAGCGCAATTTTACATTCAAACCATGCAGCTCCATTAATTTTGGGGGTAACAGCGATGTACTCAAATCCAAATGTGACGAGAAAGGTTATCACAAAAGTAAAGAAAAGGAAACCAACCCAGTGGGCCAATGTATAATGTCTACCAGGTTTATTGTTGTAAGTCGTATAATATAAGGCGGCAAATAAAATACCTAATCCAATACAAATCAGAAAAATAATCATCGAATTACTTTCCAATTTGCCTACAAAAGATTTTGCTTGCTTATACAACACTTCGTTGTCTTTGAACCGATTCGTAAAGTCCGATACCGAACCAGCGAACCAACTATACAATTTCAAAAGTTTCATATTTATGAGTTTTTAGATATCAATATATAATTGGATTTCAATGTCTTATTTGTTACACCACCATAAAAAATACCTTGAATAAAGCTCTCAATCGAATATGATTTGGTGTAATCAGTCTCGCCTAATGCATCGAAAAATAGTGCAAACTTATCAACGTTCAAATCAGGTAGCTCAAGGCTCCATTCTATCACCTCAGAATCCATTGCCAAATTAAATAATTTAAGTTGCACAATAGCTGTTGCAGTACGCTCAAGTTTCCGTCCTGTTATATTTTGGACTTCAATCTTCACATTTCCAACACTAACATTGGAACCATAAAGGGCCTTGCATTTGAATGCATTCTTAAAACATTCTGGATCTGACATTATCCAACGATATCTTGCCAAATCAACTTTTAGATTAACAATACATGTATCACTTGCGGATTCGTCATAATCAACAAATGTTGGTTCTTCGCCTAATTGGTAACAATATTCGGGTATACCAAACGAATATGTTGGGGCTCCATAGTCAAAACCACTCTCAATATTGTCAATAAAGTGGTGATTATTATCTAATAACGTTGATATGCCGTTGCGAAGGTATGCAACCTCCCCCTCATTACCTATTAAAAAAATATAATAGGGAGATTCGTTGACTTCGGATTTCTTATCCAAGTAGTTCGAAACAGCGCTAATTAGGCATACTGGCTTATGAAAAGTTCCCAATATTCTGCTCACATCAGAACTATATTGTTCCATGAGGACTTTTGGTGCAGCAGCCCCAACTGGACTGTATTTCATGTCGGATATAAGGACTGCTACTTCACCCTGTTCTGGCTTGAAGTCATTGAGAATTGAGGCAAGCATTATGGGAACTTGAGTTGATGCAGAAGAGATAAATGAGCCAGTATTCATCTGTTCTCTAAAGTTATCAATAGACATTGTGACCCCTGTACTTCCGTTGTTAGTAAGGACTGTAACATCTGAGGATAGTGCGGAGAAATAACTCATGATTTCCCATACATCTGTCTTAAATTGGGTTGGTTGATTAGCCCTAAAGAAGCCATTCATGCTACCAGACACCTCTACATAATACTTAATCTTGTTTGGATGTACAAGTTCAAAAGCGTGTATGGAATCAGAGTCTGGAAGATAAAAACCATCCTCTGTGAAGTGAGGGTCTTCTACGGAATTAACTTTGCTGCAAGAAGAAAACATGATAGACGAAAGTCCTATTATAGATAGGAAAGCAAGTGTCAAGCTATTCTTTTTCATCAGCCATCAGCCAACCTATCGACCTCCCAAGTTTCGGCTAATTGTTTTAGGTTATAAATGAAAGACGTGGGAGTCACTGCTACTCGCTTATCCCAAGTCTCAGGCTCTCGCATTGCCCCTTCATCAAGATAAGCAACTCGAGTTAGCCCACGCCGTGATATATATACGTTCGTCCACCCTAGTATGAGAATAATAAGGTGGACTGGGTATAATACACCCAACGCAGACGTTTCAGTTGCGTTCCCTCAGATGAAGATTCAAATTTGCGAGATTTGAGACTCTAAGGATAACGTTCGTAAACGTCCTTTTTACCAATAAGTTTTGACCCTCTGCCCCTGACGGGCTAATCAAGTCGACTGCAAATATACAAAGAAATATGCAATATTCCAAATTTTTTAAAAGAAAAAATTCAAAAACAGCTTTTCACAAGGCTTGTGAATGTTGTATTTTAGATTTTGATAGCATCTAACATAATATCCTCACGTTCAGAGATTTTGAGCACAATAATCGGGATGATATACCTTGTGAAACCAAGGATTATATTTATAGGGGGGCAAGAACGGTTCTCGCTTTGAACGAGGACTATTCTCGCATTAAGCGAGGACTATTCTCGCCGCATGTCAAGACTATCCACACCAGGTGAGACAAGTATGTGACTTAAGATCAAAAAGTATATAGTTTATCGATGAAAAGTCTATGGTTTTTTAACCAAAAGTCATGGACTTTTCTTTTTTCGGCATCTGCAGTTTTTTTCAAGAGATTACTCATTCCGACCCCACTACCCCACCAGAGGGGGCTGGAATGCCGATGTACTAAAGGATTAACTCTGGTGGGGTCTGATGAGTCGACCCCACCAGTGACCCCACCAGTCAAGAAAAAGGCGAAAAAAATCAAATGTTAAAATCAAAACTTTTTTGGCAAAAAGCTTGCAAAACGGCAAAAAATTTTGTATCTTTGCAGTTGCATTCCGGGGATGAATGCCTTCATCAGGTTTGAAAGGTTACTGGGTTGAATCGTTGAACACCATGTTTAACCGCCTTTGACAAGCGAAACGTACAAAACTCCCAAAATTATCTCTTTTTATTAACTTTTTAACCTGTCATTACTATGTCTAAAAATCAGGACATCGTCACCATTGGTGGCAAAGCACTTGGTGCCAACGTTTTGGGAGCACTCTGCGTGGAGTCGTTCCTCAATGAGAACTACCTGTTCCGCAACAATGAGCTGAACGGGAAAGTGGAATTCAAGGTCAGGACTGACAATCATGCCGACTATCGTCCACTGAGCGAGAAAGCGCTGAACAGCATCATTATCCGTGCTCAGCGCGAACAAGTGTGTGAGAAGGGCAACCCCAAGACTGACATCACCATGTATGTCAACTCTGAGGAGATACCTTCGTTCAATCCCATCCAGGAGTTTCTGAACAACCTGCCAAAGTGGGACGGACAGAACTATGTGGCAAAGTTGTTTTCGAGGCTGCCAGGCATCAGTACGGAGCAAAGTGGCTTCCTGGCCACGTGGCTGCGCTCGACAGTAGCCCATTGGCTGCAGATGGACACGCTGCACGGCAACGAGTGCGTACCAGTGCTGATTGGCGCACAGGGTTGCGGCAAGACGACCTTCCTGCGCCGGCTGCTGCCCATGCAGTTGCGCGAGTACTATCTGGATCACCTGAACCTGTCGAACAAGTTCGACAAGGAGATGGCGCTGACGAACAACCTGCTGGTGAACCTGGACGAGCTGGAGGCCATCCGTCCCAGTCAGCATGCAGCGCTGAAGCAGACCTTATCTAAGAATAAGGTGAACGGACGCCCCATCTTCGGCAAGGCTCAGGCGGATCGTCCGCGTTACGCCTCGTTCGTGTCGACGACCAACAATCCTCATCCGCTGACGGATGCTACGGGCAGTCGTCGCTACATCTGCCTCAGCATTCCCAAGGGACAGATGATTGACAACACGGGCGACATTGACTACGAGCAGCTGTATGCGCAGGTGTTGCATGAAATCAAGGAGTTGGAGACGCCCTACTGGTTTAACAATCAGGAGGTAGAACGCATCCAGCAACTGAACTTGGGTTACATGCAGCAGAAGGATATGGCTGAGATGGTGAGGGTATGCTTCCGCAAGCCTAAAAAGGACGAGCACGTAAAGGGTATGAACAGTAGTGAGATGTTGACGTTCATCTTAAACGAGTATCCTTCCGTTCCGCCTACACATCATTCGAAGATTCAGATTGGTCAGGCCATGAAGGAATTGGGCTTTGAGAGCTACAACCACAGCAACATCAACTACTACTATGCTGTTCCGTTCAAGGCTGCATGAGCAGACTGGTGGGGACACTACTTGTAATTGGTGGGGACACTGGTGGGGTTGAAACGACAGACCCCACCAGTGTCTTTCTCCCTGTAGATAGGAGGTTGAGGGCTGTTTGGTGGGGTTGTTAGGTCAGTTTGCAAGCTAAGGGCAACTAATGCATCGCCGTATGTTTTATAATATTTACCAGAAAACGAAAGTCCGCCCAAATCTGATGCGTAGTAATTGCCATCTTTAATTATTTGTTATTTTTCTTGGCTTTTCTTCTCTTTATTTCAACAGCTAAGGTGAGAATAGAAACTACTAATCCCAAGATGGATAGAAGGAGTAATATTTTCCTACAAAATATCCAAATTTATATTGAAATAAAATACTTACAAATAAAAATCTTGCGTGAGATGGCGGTAGGCTTCGGAGCCGATAGTGAGCAGCGACGGCTGGAAAGGGCGGGGATGCTTGCTATAGGCAAGGAGGAAGCGGCGGGGAGGCTTGCCTTCCTTGGTGCTGACAGCACAGACACGGCAGGGGAAGAGGCCTGCAAAGAGTGCGGCATCATCCATACGACGACGATAGTCGGAAGGAACAATAACGCTGATGGTACCGTCGTCCGACAGCAACTGAAATGCGGAACGCATGAGTTCGTCGTAACTAAGGGTGTCGGCATGACGGGCGGTATTGCGCTGACGGTCGGGGGCACGCAGGGAGTCCATGAAGAAAGGCGGATTGCTGACAATGCTGTCGAAGGAAGGCTGAGGGATGAAGGATGAAGGCTGAGGGGTGAAGGATGAAGGCTGGGAGGCGAAGTGTTGAATGGTTTCGTGCAGCACTTCTACCCTATCCCGGAATGGTGAGGCGGACACATTCTGGCGTGCCTGAAGGACGGCACCTTCGTCGATATCAAGACCTGTCACCTGCGCATCAGGATAGCGCTGCGCCATCATCAAGGCAATGACTCCCGTGCCTGTTCCTACATCTAACACGTGATTTCCTCCTTCTGCCCACGCACCAAGGAGTACGCCGTCGGTGCCGACCTTCATGGCACAGAGGTCTTGGTGGATAGTGAACTGCTTGAACTGAAACATAGGAGGAAAGGTAAAAAGGTAAGAAGGTAAAAAAGTAAAAAGGTAAGAAGGTAAAAAAGTAAAACGTGAGGGTTAGAAGACAACGGTTCGGAGCCAGTCGCGGAGGTAGCCGCGATACTGATTCTGGGAGTCAGCAATCAACAGCAGGACTTGTCGGCCATCTACCAGTCGAGGGCCGAGACACATACCTTCATAGTTGGCAAAACTACGGGCGGTGACATTGATTTTCGTGCGGAAAGAGGTCAACAGCTGCTTGGACAAAAGGGTGCCGGAAAGGTGGCTTTCGGGATTTACCACATAGAGTTTCACCTCTACGAAAGAACCTATCTTCTTGGCAGCGGTAAACACTTCCCGTTCGAGAACTATCAGTCGACCGTCGTCCAAGGCTGCCAGCGCGCTGACGCCCAACACGCTGTCACCACGACGAGTGCCTATAGCAGTGCTGTCAGTCTGATACCAATACTGCTCCAGGGGCTGCAAGTCGTCGCCGAAGCTCTGCAGCCGCAGTCGGTTGCTAACCTGATGAAGGGCATCGGGACGCACTCCGTCAGCCTGCAAGGTCTGTTCGGAAGTTGTCCAGAAGCGATGGGTAGTGGCATTGTAGGTCAACGCCTCAAAGCCGCTATTGGGATAGGCGGTGCGAAAGACGTCGGGAATAGAGAGCTGTCTGCCCGTCAGACTGCCGTCGAGACGATACTCCAGAATCTGACCGTCGGCCTCACTACTTATAAATAAGGTACGCGCGTGAGGAAAGAAGCATATCCCCTCCTCGTCGCGGTTAGGCTGCCCGCTGGTGAGAACGGTATCCAGACGTGCATGAAGCACTTGTCCGCTCACGCTGTCGATATCTATCGTCATGATGCTGAAACCTGCCTGCTGCGACTTGTCGTCGACTACCGCATAGAGACTGTCTCCCAACCACGTTATACCACTATAGTTACCGGCAGGAACAGTGGCAGCGAAGTGGCGCTGCAGGGTGAGCACAGCCTCCTGAGCGACAGCCCGAAGAGCCATCGTCAGCATCAGGAAAAGCAGGAGAAGGGGCGTCTTAATATACATCCAGATTTGATTCTTTGTCTGCTCCGATAGTGAGTTTACGCAATTCCGGCAAGGGACCGTTGAAGACGTTGAAATCGACATAGCCCTTGATGCCCGGCAGACGGCCTGCATCGGTATGCTGCCAGAACAGCCAGGGGCCTTCATACTCTACCTTGTCAACATAGTAATGAGCTATCCAATAGGGATACGGATCGAACACTGGGTCGTCAAGATACTGCATCTTGAACTTGTAGTAGGTGTAGATGATGGGCTTCACGCCGTAATGCTGCTCCACGATGTGCAGCCATTCCAGCACGCTGCGCTTGAACTCCTCGGGAGTCTGGTTGGAAGGTATGTGTTCTACGTCGAGCACAGGCGGCAGGTCGCCGACATCCAGATGTACCTTGCGGATAAAGAACTCTGCCTGCTGCCTGGCTGTAGAGCGCTTGCCATAGAAATGATAGGCACCGCGGGTGAAGCCATATTCGCGGGCATTGTGGAAATTGGTGTAGAAGTTCTCGTCAACCCGCGTGGCACCTTCCGTAGCCTTTATCATGACAAAGCGCACGGGTTTCTCGTTGATGAGGGCCTCATCCCTGAGCTTGTCCCAATCGATACGTCCCTGATGGTGGCTGATGTCGATACCATGCGTCTCGTAACCTACAGGATAGCTGATGTCGCCATAGAGTGCTCGCCAGCGGAATCCGAAAGGTCCTACGAAGATGAGGTAGAAGAAATAGACATAGAGCACGACAATCAATCCACCGCCTACCCACCACGCCCAGCCGGGCAGGTGTTGTAAGAGACGAATAAAGACATTCGGACGCCTGTGAGTCACAATGCTCTTGCGGCGTCCGGATGTCGATTTCTTAGTTGTCGTTCTCTTGGAAGGCATTCAGCGTGTTATGCCTTTTCGAGCGACAGCGTAATGGTAGGCTGGTCGCAAACCTCCGTGGGTCCCCAGTACTGGATAGGTCCGGGATAGACGTAGCAGGTTTCGCGGGCCCACTTTTCGCGGTGAGCAGCAAAGTACTTGAAGGGAGCGCCGTCAAGTTCAACGAGAGCCTTGCGGATAACGGGCTTCATCTCACCGTTACGCTTCTCCATGTTCATCATCATCGTGATGGGCACACCACCAGCGATCCACTGGTCAGCAAGTGCTGTTGTGTTCTTAACGATAGCCATATATCCTGTCTTGCCATTGGCAATCAGCTGG
>JAEEGL017241988.1_pt1 | contig 16830 bp, 14 predicted proteins | sample 9134231 | NCBI WGS metagenome assembly JAEEGL01 (sample SAMN16246548, study PRJNA631951) | gut metagenome | biome: gut microbiome; feature: rumen; material: fiber-attached | host: Bos | place: Iran: Karaj | collected 2018-10
ATAACGCAGGAAATACCAGGAAGAACCTGCCCACTGGGGCATGGTATCCGTTTCCCGTTTCGCATCCCCTCCGCACTTGGGGCATTTTACATTGACCCAATCAGTCATCGCTGCCAGAGGTGACTCTCCCGTATCGGTGGGCATATAGCTTTCCACTTCCGGAAGGAGCAACGGAAGCTCGCTTTCCTGAAGGGGCACGTAACCGCACTTCTCACAGTGGATGATGGGAATGGGTTCTCCCCAGTAACGCTGTCTGGAGAACACCCAATCACGAAGCTTGAAATTGGTCTTGGCATGGCCGATCCCCTTTTCCGTAAGGAAATCGATGATCTTTTCCTTGGCCTCGGCAACGGAAAGACCGTCCAGAAATTCGGAATTCTTCAGGATCCCCGTGGCAACGTCGGTATAGACCTTCTCGGTCACCGGCACATCGGATCCGCCCACCACTTCAATAATGGGAAGACCGAATTTCTTGGCAAAATCCCAGTCTCTTTCATCATGGGCAGGCACCGCCATAATGGCTCCCGTTCCGTAACTCATAAGTACATAGTCGGAGATCCAGATGGGGATCTGCTTGTTGTTCACCGGGTTCGTGGCGGTAAGTCCTTTGATCTCCACGCCGGTCTTGTCCTTGGCAAGTTCGGTACGCTCGAAATCCGACTTCTTCGCCGCAGCCTCTCTGTAAGAGATCAGTTCGTCGTAGTTTTGGATCTCGTCTTTGTATTTCTCGATATAGGGATGCTCCGGGCTCATGACCATATAGGTGGCACCGAAGAGGGTATCCGGTCTGGTGGTATAAACCGTCAGCTTATCCTCCTTGCCGGTAAGGGTAAAGTCTACTTCCGCACCGGTGGATTTGCCGATCCAGTTCTTCTGGGATACCTTTACTCTCTCGATATAGTCCACCGTATCCAGACCTTCGATGAGTTTGTCCGCATATTCGGTGATCTTGAGCATCCACTGACTCTGGGCTTTACGGATGACTTCGGAACCGCAGCGCTCACAGACACCGTTCACCACTTCCTCGTTGGCAAGTCCCACCTTACAGGAGGTACACCAGTTGATGGGCATCTCCGTCTTGTAGGCAAGTCCCGCATTAAAGAGTTTCAGGAAGATCCACTGGGTCCAGTGATAATAATCCGGATCCGTGGTGTTGATCTCTCTCTCCCAGTCAAAGGAATAGCCCAGGGAGCGCAGCTGCCCCTTAAACCGTTCCACATTGTTCTTCGTCACGATCCTGGGATGGATGTGATTGGCAATGGCATAGTTCTCCGTAGGAAGTCCGAAGGCGTCCCACCCCATGGGATAAAGCACATTATAGCCCTGCATCCTGCGTTTTCTTGCAACGATATCAAGGGCCGTATAAGGACGGGGATGTCCCACGTGCAGTCCCTGTCCCGAAGGATAAGGGAATTCCACCAGGGCGTAATACTTGGGTTTGGAATAGTCGTCGGAAGTTTGGAATGCTTTTTCCTCATCCCAGATCTTCTGCCATTTTGATTCGATTTCGTGATGATTGTAAGGTTCTGCCATCTTCTTTTCCCGCGGAAAAAACTCCGCACAGTCATATATCGGGTAGACCCCGATATATGAACAATTCCTTTCTGAAATTATTGATATAGCCGCAACGTAAGTTTATACGTCCGCATTACCTTCCGCAACCTTGGCTGCACGGGCCGCAACTTCCTTCTCCTGGATATCGGAAGGACACTGTTCGTAACGGGCAAACTCGTAGGAGTAGATCCCACGGCCGCCGGTCATGGACCGAAGATCCGTTCCGTAACCGAAGAGTTCCATCATGGGGATATCCGCTTCGATACAGGTCTTGCCGCTGCCTGCGGGATTCATGCCCAACACTCTTCCGCGACGCTTGTTCAGGTCACCCATAACGTCTCCGGTGTAGCTGTCGGGTACCGTCACCTTCAGGCTCTCGATGGGCTCCAGAAGGATGGGGCCGGCTTCCATGAAGCCTTTCTTGAATGCCTGGATGGCTGCGGTCTTGAATGCCATTTCCGAAGAGTCCACCGGATGATAGGATCCGTCGTAAAGAATGGCCTTGACACCCACTACCGGATAAGCCGCCAGAGGTCCGCGGATCACGGATTCCTGGATACCCTTTTCCACAGCGGGGAAGTAATTCTTGGGAACCGCACCGCCCACTACGATCTGCTCGAAGGCATAGGCTTCATCCAGGGTGCCCAGAGGTTCGAATTTCATCTTGACATGTCCGTACTGACCGTGTCCGCCGGACTGCTTCTTATACTTGTATTCCACATCGGAAGTCTTGCGGATGGTCTCACGGAAAGCAACTTTGGGCTTCGTAAGCTCGATATCCACCTTGTATTCGTTCAGCAGTTTGGATGCGATGACTTCCAGATGCAGATCTCCCATTCCGTAAAGCAGCATCTGACGGTTCTCCGCGTCATTCACGTACTTCATGGTGATATCTTCATGGCTGATCTTCTGAAGCGCCTGGGAAAGCTTGTCCACATCCCCCTTATCCTTGGGATTGTAACGCATATAGGTATAAGGCGTAGGCATCTCCCACTTACCGAACTTGATGGGCGTTGCCTTGGTGGAAAGGGAATTGCCGGTCCTTGCACCGGATAATTTGGCAAGGGCACCGATATCGCCGGCATGAAGCTCCTTGACTTCGATGGGCTTGTTCCCCTGCATTACATACAACTTGCCCACCTTTTCCTCGATCTCCTTGTCGATGTTGTAGATCAGGTCATCCGTCTTCAGCACGCCGGAATTCACCTTGATCAGGGAATACTTGCCGATGAAGGGATCGACGATGGTCTTCCAGATGTAGGCGGATTTTGCCTTGGAGAAATCATAATCCGCATTGTAGATCTCGTTGGTCTTCATATTGATACCGGCCACCTGACGGTTCTCGGGTGACGGGAAATATTTGATGATATCGTCGATCAGTGTATAAACGCCCTGGCAGAGGGTGTTGGATCCCATGGTCATGGGAACGATTGATCCGTCGCAGACATTGGTCCGAAGGGCGGCACGGATCTCCGCATCGGAGAAGGTTTCACCGTTGAAGTAGCGCTCCATCATATCCTCACTGGTCTCGGCTACTGCCTCCATAAGGGAATCACGGAACTGGGAAAGATAAGGCTTGGAATAATCCGGCATCTCGCAGTCCACAACTTCCTTGCCGTTCCATTTATGAGCCGTCTCCGCTACCACGTTCACATAGCCCACGAACTTCTCGTTCTCACGGATGGGGAAGTGGAAAGGAGCCAGCTTCTTACCGAACTGCTCGGTCATATCTTCCAGAACCTGACGGAAGGAAGCATTGTCCACATCCATATTGGATACATAGATCATACGGGGAAGCCTGTATTTCTCGCAGAGTTCCCACGCCTTGGTGGCACCGACTTCCACGCCGGCCTTACCGTTTACCACGATCACAACTGCACCGGCTGCGGACAGGGCTTCTTCAACCTCTCCTTCAAAATCGAAATAGCCGGGTGTATCCAGAACGTTGATCTTGTATCCTTCCCATTCGATGGGAACCACTGCGGTACTGATGGAGATCTTACGCTTCTGTTCCTCCTTACCGAAGTCGGATACCGTATTCCCGTCCTCGGTCTTGCCCATGCGGGACGTGATACCGGACAGGTAGGCCATCGCCTCGGTGAGTGCGGTCTTGCCGGCTCCGCCGTGTCCCAGGATCGCAACGTTACGGATCTTGTCAGTTGTGTAAATGTTCATGTTGTAACCTCCGATACTTTTATTTCAGTTTCTTTAAACTTCGTTCCCCAATTGTACGTTCACGGTCTCGTAGGTCTCGATCCGCGAAGCGTCCATTTCCGGCATACCGATAAAGATCGCACCGTAGCTGAAGGTACCCCCGGTCTTCTCGATCCGAACGATCTCCAGGAATGCGTGAAGCACCTCCTGGGTCCAGATCCGAAGATCCGATTCATACACCGCTCCGATCTCCAGTGCGGTTTCACAGGTAAACCCCACACCCGTCTTGGATACGTCCTGGATCTCGATCTCGATCTGCTCGGCCTTCCCTCCGTCCAGCCGCTTCATGTAAAGCGACGAAGTGAGTTTCATTCTTTTATTCTGCCGTCTTTCCTCCATAAAATCTGCCCCCGTGATGTTTAATCATAAAAAAGAAAAACTTATGTGCTTCCCGCGAAACACATAAGTTCATTTTAATGGAAAAACCCTGTCTTGTAAAGGTTTGACTTTAGTTGGAAATAAGATCCAGTTTCAGGTCCTGCCCGTCATCCGCAGGGGCTTTCTGAACCGGTATCCTGGTGGTATTCTGCCTGACGGTACCGGTCTGTTCCGTAGGCTTTGCGGGAGCACTCTGCTCCTGAGGTTCCTCTTCAAAAGTCACCATCTCCACATTGGGCAGATCCCCCGTATCCACGGCGGGAGGATTCAGTTCCATACGGTTGGCCACAACGGTATCGTAATACTGGTTCAACTGGGTATAGAAACTCTCGTAATGAGAAGCGGTAAGCCTCATAGTCTGGGACACCAGGGTTTCATAATCCGCAAGCAGCCCGTCCACATATTCCATGGTGGAGGAACGGATGGTATTGGCTTCCAGCGTAGCTTCCGTAAGGATGGTCTGGGCCTGGGCATAGGCATTTTTTACCACTGCATCCGCCTGCTCGTAAGCCTGCTTCATAATGGCATTCTGGGAAAGCATCTCATTGGTTCTTGCTTCCGCGGAACTGATGAGTTCTTCCGCCTTTTTCTTGGCATCGTTCAGGATCGCCTGCTGGTTGCTTACAACCTTCTGATAACGCTTTAATTCCTCCGGCGTCTTCGTCCGCAGTTCCCGGAGAAGCTCGTCGATCTCCTCTTTATTAACGATGATCTTGGTGTTTGACAGAGGCTGATATTTACACTTATCGATATAATCCTCGATCTCATCTATCAAACGTTCAATATTGCTGGCCATGGCCCCCCCTGTTACCTTCTGATCCCGTATTTTTCGTAAAGGAGTACTTTGACTTCATCCGGTACACACATGGAGACGTCTCCGCCGAAATAGGCGATCTCCTTTACCGCGCTGGAACTCAGATAGGCATTTTCAAGATTTGTTGTCAAAAAGATGGTGTCCACATAACCGTCCGACAGTTTGGCGTTGGTCTGGGCATTCTGAAGTTCATACTCAAAATCGGTGATGGCGCGCAGGCCTCGGACGATCACATGAACCCCCGTATCCCTGCAGTGATTCACCAGCAATCCGCTGAAGGAATCCACCTTCACATTTGGTATGTCTTTCAGGACATCATTTAGTATTTTAACACGTTCCTCAAGTGAAAACAATGGAGACTTGTTTTTATTGTTGATGACGCTGACGATCAGTTCGTCGAACATCTGGGACGCTCTTCTGATAACATCGATATGACCGAAATGGACCGGATCGAAGGATCCGGGATAAATAGCTCTCTTCATGTTCCCGTCTTCCTGTAAAATAGATGTTTGTTTGTCTTATAGATCTTTTCCTTCACGGGTTCGAATCCCGGAAAGCTGAATTCCGATTCTCTGGAGGCTTCCAGGATCAGAAGGGTTCGGTCCGTTACGAAGGGCTGTTCGTAAAGAGACGCAAAGAGTCTGTCTTCCACTCCCAGGTCATAGGGCGGATCCGCAAAGATCACATCCGCTTCCTTCTCCCGGATCAGGGATAGATTGGAGACCGCATCACCGGAGAGCACCACCCCTTTATCCGTCAGGCGGCAGTGGGCCAGGTTTTCGTTGATGCAGGAAAGAGCGTCTTTCCTGTTCTCCAGAAAATAGGCTCTCACGGCACCTCTTGAGAGGGCTTCGATCCCCACGGCACCGGATCCGGCGAAAAGATCCACAAAAACGGATCCCGGTACCTCATTCTGTATCATATTAAACAATGTTTCCCTGATACGGTCAAGTGTGGGACGTGTGCCGTCCCCTTTGGGTGCTTTCAGGTTCAGGGATCTGCATGTTCCGGCAATGACTCTCATAACCGAAGTTTCGTTCCCTTTCCGTCCCGGTGGGACAGTTTCACGCGGTTGATATCAAGTTCCCTGTCCCTGCAGGTAAATACGGGAGGATCTGAAGGAGTGAAATAATGCACTTCCTCCACAAAATCCTTTCCGGATAATTTCATCCCCCGTACGCCCACGGCGGTCTTTTTCTTATCCGGGATCTCGTTGATCTCAAAGCGGATAAAGAAGCCGTCGTTGGTCACCAGCAGGATCTGCTTTTCTTCCGTAAGCGGAAGGACGGAGACCACCTCGTCTTCCGGAAGCAGCTTGGTGGCCGCTACCGTACGGCGGGTTACATCGAACTCTCCCCCGTCCACCAGTTTCATCATGGACTGTTTCGTCACGAACACCAGTTGATAGAGGTTCAGCATGCTCTGGTTCATCACCGCGATCACATATTCGCTCTCCGACCGGTAATTACTGATATTGTCGATGGGAACACCCTTGTCCCGGAATTTTACGAAGGGAACATCGGAAACCTTGACGGTATGCATGTCTCCCGTATTGACGAAGATACAGATCCTTCCCGTGTTTTTGCAAAGGACCGCGTATTTGAATTCCGCATCCGCCGCTTCCCTGTTCCGCTCGTAAGTTGCCACATCCACGGTCTTTGCGTAGCCGAAACGGTCCATGAGGAAATAAACATCCATTTCCTCCACCTTGTTCTCCACAAAGACAGCTTCTTCCACATTGTCGATCCTGGTCTTTCTGCGCTCGGAAAACCGCATCTTCAGCACATCCAGTTCATTCATGATGACCTGGGCCATGGAATCCCTCCGCTCCAGGATATCCTCATACCGGAAGATATTGGCCAGGGTCTCTTCATGTTCGTTGATCAGGGCTTCCACTTCAAGGCCGATGAGTTTATAAAGACGCATGTCCAGAATGGCATTTGCCTGGCGTTCCGTAAAGCACAGCTGTTCCGCCATAATGGCGGATTCTCTGGACTTGAATTTGATGCCCTCGGTTATTCCGTTTACCAGGCAGTCTTTGGCCATGGCCCTGTCTTTCGATCCCCGCAGGATCTCGATGATCAGATCGATGACGTTGCAGGCCTTGATCAGACCTTCCTGGATCTCCTTTTTATCCTGCTCTTTCTCAAGGAGGGTGGTATATTTCCTCCTGGTCACCTCGAACTGGAATTCCACGTTATGGGCGATGATCTGCTTCAGGCTCATAACCTCCGGCCTGCCGTCGGCGATGGCCAGCATATTGACCCCGAAGGTATCTTCGAGACGGGTCTTTTTGTAGAGCATGTTCACGAAATTCTCTACGTCCGCGTCTTTTTTCAGTTCGATGACGATCCGGATCCCTTCCTTGGAGGACTGGTTGGTGATATCCACGATATCCTGGGTCTTTTTGGATTCGGACAGAGCTGCCACATCCTGCAGGAATTTGGAGATATTGGCCCCGATCATGGTGTAGGGGATCTCCGTGATCACCACGTTGGTCCTGCCCCCTTTACACTCTTCGATCTCCACCTTGCCCCGGATCTTGATCTTACCGGTACCGGTTTCGTAGATGGAACGGAGTTCGTCCTTATTGGTCACGATACCCCCGGTAGGGAAATCCGGTCCCTTTAAATACCGCATCAGCTGGGCATTGGAGATATCTTCATTGTTCATGTAGGCCTTGACCGCATCGATCACTTCCCCCAGATTGTGAGGCGGAATGGAGGTGGCCATACCTACGGCGATACCCTCGGAACCGTTCACCAGCAGGTTGGGGAATTTTGCGGGCAGCACCTGGGGTTCCTTTTCCGTCTCATCATAATTTGGGATAAAATCCACCACATCCTTGTCAAGATCGGAAAGGAACGCATCCTGGGTCACCTGGGCAAGCCTCGCTTCCGTATATCGCATGGCAGCCGCTCCGTCCCCTTCGATATTGCCGAAGTTACCGTGGCCGTCCACCAGGGCAAGCCCCTTTTTGAAGTCCTGGCTCATGACCACAAGGGCCTCATAAATGGAGGAATCTCCGTGGGGATGATATTTACCCATGGTATCCCCCACGATACGGGCCGATTTCCGGTAGGGCTTATCCGCCCGGATCCCCAGTTCGTGCATGTCGTAAAGAACTCTGCGCTGTACCGGCTTTAAACCGTCTCTGGCATCCGGAAGGGCTCTGGATATGATGACCGACATGGCATAATCCACAAAGGATTTCTGCATCACCTCGGAATATTCGGTCTTTATGATATTTTCCTGGATATCAACGGGATTCTTTTTCATGAAAACTCCAAAAGCATGATCTAAACATCAAGCTCCGCTTCGTTTGCGTGCTCGTAGATAAAGGCTTTCCGCGGGGGAACCTCGGTTCCCATCAGAAGAGCCGTCACATCGGATGCCATACGGGCATCTTCGATCTCCACCTGTTTCAGGATCCTTCTTTCCGGATCCAGGGTGGTCTCCCAGAGCTGCTCCGCATCCATTTCACCGAGACCTTTGTACCGCTGCAGGGTGAAGGGCCCCTTATGATCCGCCCGGTAGCGCTCAAGCGCCTTATCGTCGTACAGATACTCTTCCTCCCCTTTGCTGGGCATGGCCTTGTAAAGAGGCGGCATGGCGATATAGACATGGCCTTCGTAGATCAGTTCCGGCATGAACCGGTAAAACAGGGTCAGCAGAAGGGTTGTGATATGCTCACCGTCCACATCGGCATCGGCCATGATGATGATCTTGTTGTAACGCAGCTTCGTAATATCGAAATCGTTGCCGTAGCCTTCGGAAAAGCCGCAGCCGAAAGCGTTGATCATGGTCTTGATCTCCGCATTGGCCAACACCTTGTCAATGGAAGCCTTTTCCACATTGAGGATCTTACCTCTGATGGGGAGGATCGCCTGATAGAGGCGGTTTCGGGCAGTCTTGGCGCTGCCTCCCGCGGAATCTCCCTCCACAATGAAGATCTCGCATTTTTCCGCATCTCTGGATTCGCAGTTTGCCAGTTTTCCGTTGGAGTCGAAGGAAAACTTCTGCTTGCTTAGCATATTGGTCTTGGCTTTTTCCTCGGTCTTACGGATCTTCGCAGCCTTTTCCGCACAGGAGATGATATTCTTCAGGGTCTCCAGATTCCTGTCGAAGTAACGGGTCAGTTCATCGGAGGTCACCTTGGATACCACCTTGGCCGCATCCTGGTTATCCAGCTTTGTCTTGGTCTGTCCCTCGAACCGGGGATCCGGATGCTTGATGGAGATCACCGCGCTCATACCGTTCCGTACATCTGCGCCGGTAAAATTCACATCCTTTTCCTTCAGGATGTTCAGCTCTCTTGCGTAGTTGTTGATGATATTGGTAAAAGCCGTCTTGAAACCGGTGAGATGGGTACCGCCCTCGGCATTATAGATATTATTACAGAAGCCCAGTACATTCTCGTGAAACTCGTTGATGTACTGGAATGCTCCTTCCACTTCGATCCCTTCGGATTCGCCCTTAAAGTAGACCACGTCCGAAACGCTCTCCGTATTTTTGTTGATATCATGGATAAAGCCGACGATACCGTCGGGTTCGTGATAGATCTCCGTTTCCGGTTCTTCTTTCCGTTTATCCGTGAAACGGATGGTAAGGGTGGGATTCAGATATGCGGTCTCATGAAGCCGGGATTTGATCTCATCCTCCTTGAACCGGGTCTTGTCAAAGATGGTATCATCCGGAAGGAAGTTGACCTTGGTCCCCGTACCCCGGGCTTTCCCGATGGAAGGAAGGAGTCCCTTATCCAGATCCACCGTAGGGATTCCCCGTTCATAGCGGTCCTCGTATAAGAGACCTCCGTTCTTGATCTGAACCGTGAGATAGGTAGACAGAGCATTAACAACGGAGGATCCCACGCCGTGAAGTCCTCCGGATGTCTTATATGCGGAGTCGTCAAACTTTCCCCCCGCATGCAATGTGGTAAATACGAGACGTTCCGCGGACACTCCTTTTTCGTGCATCCCCACCGGAATACCCCGCCCGTTATCTTCAACGGTGGCCGATCCGTCCTTTTCCAGGGTCACGGAGATCTCGGTACAGTAACCGGCCAGATGTTCGTCCACGGAGTTATCCACGATCTCGTAGATCAGATGATTTAAACCCTTGGTCGTCACGGAGCCGATATACATACCGGGACGACGTCTTACCGCTTCGAGCCCCTCCAGTACCGTAATGCTCGATGCATCATAAGTCAGGGATTTGGACATATCTTCAATTTCTCTCCTGTATCTTCAGTTTCTTGGTAAGTGCGATGGCCAAAGAGGACGGACCGATATGGCAGCCGATACTCAGGGAAAGGGGCGCCATATAGACTTCGAATCCCGGGAACTCTTCCTTCAGTTCCTCATAAAACGCATCCGCCTGGGCCTTGTCATGGGAATAGGCCGCTTCGATCAGGACATTGTCCGGAGAAAGTCCTCCGAAGCGTTTCTCGGCGTCTTTCTTGGCCTGGGCGATCATGGTATCCTTCCCGTGGGAAATAGTCCGACAGGTGGCAAAGGCATCCAGCTTTTCACCCTGAATGGAAAGGATGGGCTTGATGTGCAGAATACTGCCGATGGCGTATACCGCTGGCGTGATCCTGCCTCCCTTTTTCAGGTATTCCAGCGTACCTACGGTGATATAGATACTGGAATTGAACTTATCCTTTTCCAGGATATCCCTGATCTCGGAAGCGCTGTATCCCGCCTTGGCCAGTTCCAGGGCATCCAGGACGGACTGGCGCTGGGTCACGGAGATCCGCTGGTTGTTCACCACAAAAACTTTCCCTTCGTAGCTTTCCTCCGCCAGCATGGCTGCGGTGTGGCAGGAGCTGGACAGGCCGGAACTCATGGGAATGTAGATCACCGCGTCGTGATCGGCAAGAGCCTCATCCCAGTATTTCATCACGGAATCCGGCGAAGGCTGTGAAGTCGACACCTCTGCTCCGTATTTCAGTTTCAGATAGAATTCGTCCGGGCTCAGATTGATATTCTCGAAAAACTCCCCTCCGTCGATCAGGAAGGGCATGGGAACCACCTTGATCCCCAGATCCTCGGCTTCCCGGGGATCGATCCCGCTGTTTGTGTCTGTGATAACGGCAATTTTCATTGCATTCCCTTTCCCGCCGGTACTATATATGGTACACGGGCGCACAATAACACACAATATGTATTTTACTTTCAGATCGTGCGAAAGTCAATCAGTTTATGCATCCGCTCCTCCAGATGCACCTCCATCTTCTCCCTTTCCGACGGAGGAAACCGCTCCGGATCTTCCGACAGTTCATCCAGGGTCCGGCTGATCCTGAGGATCAGATCCGAATCCTCATAGATATCCGCCAGCAAAAGCCCCAGATCCCCGCTTTGCCGGATCCCGCACAGATCCCCGGCTCCACGGAGTTTCAGATCTTCTTTCGCGATCATAAATCCGTCCTTGGAACGGTTCAGCACATCAAGGCGCTTGTTGTGCTTTTCGTCTCCGCCCCCGTTGATAAAAATACAGTAGGACTGATCGGATCCTCTTCCGATCCTTCCCCTTAACTGATGAAGGGCGGACAGACCGAATCTTTCCGCATTCTCGATCATCATCACCGTGGCATTGGGAACATCCACCCCTACCTCGATCACCGTGGTGGATACCAGGATATCCGTATGATGATCCACGAAGGCTTCCATCACCGCGCGTTTCGCATCGGGCCGCATTTGTCCGTGCAGCATGTCCACTCTCACGGATTCCGGCATCTCTTCCCGGAGCTTCTTTAAATAGCTCTGTACGTCACAGACATCATGAAGTTCCTCGGAAGATGATACCATGGGGCAGATCACATATACCTGGTGTCCTTTTTGGATCTCTTTTAGCATGAAACGGTAGGCGGTCTCCCGGTAGGAAGTGCCCACAACACAGTTCTTTACCGGAAGTCTGGAAGCCGGTTTTTCATCGATCACCGAAATGGACAGATCTCCGTACATGACGATGGCCAGGGTACGGGGGATGGGGGTGGCGCTCATGACCAGGATATGAGGGATCCCGCCTTTTTCCGAAAGGGTCTGTCTCTGCCGGACCCCGAACCTGTGCTGTTCGTCGGTGATCACCAGGGCAAGGTTTTTAAATTCCACTTTATCCTGGATCAGAGCATGGGTTCCGATGACCACATTGACCTCGCCGGATGCGAGCTGCTCATAGATCAGCTTCTTATTCTTCGCCGTGGTACTCCCGGTAAGACAGGCGATCCGGAAAGGAAGTCCGTAGGTCTCGGTGAGTTCCTTCAGGTTTTCGAAATGCTGCTGTGCCAGGATCTCCGTGGGAACCATTAAGGCGCCCTGGTAACCGTTTTCCACGCAAAGGAGCAGACTCAGGAAGGATACGATGGTCTTGCCGGAGCCCACATCTCCCTGGATCAGCCTGTTCATCACATATCCGGAGGTCAGATCCTCCCTGATCTCGCGAAAGGCCCGGATCTGGGCATTTGTCAGGCGGTAGGGAAGCATCTCCATGAGCCTGTCCGGATAAGCACTGTCCATCATGGGGAAGGCGCTTTCCGTCTTTTTCCCGTCAGATCGGAGCCTCCGGAGCATGGACAGAAACGCAAAAAGTTCGTCGAATACCAGACGGTTCCTTGCTTTTTGATAGGCGGGCAGGTCTTCCGGATAATGCATGGAGGCGTAGGCGGACCTAAGATCCATGAGTTCGTATTCATCCCTGAGTTCTTTGGGAAGATATTCTTCAAAATAAACGGCGGAAGCGCCGGATTCCATCACGCTTTTTACCGCTTTCTGCACCGTCTTGTTGGACAGGCCCTTTGTCAGGCTGTAGACGGGCTGAAGGGAGGATTGCAGGATCCTGTATTCCTCTTCCGTATAAAAAGCGGGCTGTTCCATTTTGTAAAGGCCGTTTTCAACAAGCAGCCTGCCGTAGAAAACATAAACGGCTCCGCGGATAAGACGGCTCCTTAAATAGGGCGAATTGAAAAAGGTGAGGGCCACGGTATGATCGCCGTCCGTAGCCTTTCCGCTCCCGATATTGATCCTCCGGAGTTTTTTGAATTTAAAATCATCCGCGATACACAGACGTACCGAAAGGTATTCTCCGTTCCTGCCCGTCGCAAGTTTGGAAGGAACCGGATACTGCACGTAGGTCCGGGGAAAGAAATGCAGCAGATCCCGGTCCGTATACACGTCCAGTTTATGAAAAAGACCTGCCGTCTTTTCTCCGATCCCTTTGATATTGGTGATATTCTGGGCATCCGCCATGGGACATATCTCCGGAAACCATTTCACATGGCTTGAGAAGCCACGTTTCATCCTAACCGAAAAGAAGGACGGTATCCGTCCTTCTTTCCTGTCAGTTCACTGTCTTTTAGGATCCGCTTATTCGGCGGAAACGATGTAATAATAGATCGGCTGTCCGCCGTACTGAAGATCCACTTCGCAGTCCGGATAAAGATTTCTCACCCGGTCGGCCAGCTCGTTGGCCTCATCCTCGTTGATATCAATCCCGTAATAGATACTGATGATCTCTTTCTCCTCATCCATCATCTCACGGATCATGAAGAATGCAGTCTCTCCCGCATCCTGACCCACACTCAGGATCCCGTGATCACCCAGTCCGATGTAATCTCCCTTACGGATCTCACGGTCGTCGATCATGGTATCCCTGACGGCGTAGGTGACCTGACCGGTGGCTACATTGCGGATCTGGCACTCCATGGCCGATGCATTGTCCTCCACGCTTAAGTCCGGCACATAATTGATCACCGCACTGATCCCCTGAGGTACGGACTTCGTGGGGATCACGATGACCTTCTTGTCTTCGGTCATGTTCATGGCCTGGTTGGCTGCCATGACGATATTTTTGTTGTTGGGAAGGATGTAGATGGTATCCGCATCCACCTTGGATATGGCATTCAGCATATCCTCGGTACTGGGATTCATGGTCTGTCCGCCTTCGATGATGTAATCCACACCCAGGCTCCTGAAGATCTCGTTCAGACCGTCTCCTACGGAAACCGCGATAAAGGCCACATCCTTATGCTCGGTCATCTCCGGAGATCCGGAAGACTTCTCTTCTTCCCGTTTGAACAGCACTTCACGGTGTTCCAGACGCATATTATCGATCTTTAAATTGGAAAGTTCTCCGTATTTTAAGGCTGTCTGAATGGCAAGTCCGGGATCGTTGGTGTGTACATGAACCTTCACCACATCCTCGTCCGCCACGCATACGATGGAATCACCGATGGATTCCAGATAGCTCTTAAAGTCCATCTCGGTCTTCACGTTGAAAGTCTTCTTCAGCATGATGATAAATTCGGTACAGTATCCGAATTTTATGTCCTCTTCGGACATGTGCTCCAGATTGGCTTTACTGTGGGAATCGGACGGAGTGCCTGTGGTATCATGGATCTCAATGGTATCCACATTGCCGATCAGGGCCTCATAAGCCCCTTTCAGCACCTGCATCAGGCCTTGACCGCCGGAGTCAACCACTCCGGCCTGTTTTAATACCGGAAGAAGATCCGGTGTCTTATTCAATACCTCGTCGCCATGTCTGATGATCTCGCTCATAAACTGATCCAGATCCGTCACACCCTGGGCGGCAAGTTCGCATGCCTTGTCGGAGATTCCTTTGGAAACCGTAAGGATCGTTCCCTCTTTGGGTTTCATCACAGCCTTATAGGCCGTCTCCACCGCTTTGACCGTTGCCTCCGCGAGGATCTTTGTATCCAGTTCCTGTTCTTCCCGGACTCCTTTGCAGAATCCCCGCAGCAGCTGGGACAGGATCACCCCGGAATTACCTCTGGCCCCACGCAGGGAACCGGAAGATACCGCCTTACAAAGCGTCATCATGTCGATATCGTTGGTTCGTGCCAGGGAAGAAACCTCCCGGGCCGCCGACATGATGGTCATGGTCATATTGGTTCCCGTATCGCCGTCCGGCACCGGGAATACATTCAGATCATTGATCCATTCTTTTTTGTCACTTAAGTTATTGGCTCCCGCGATAAACATCCGCGACAGGAGCACTGCATCGATCGTTGTTCTCTCCACGATTCCTTCCTCTTCCTCAGTCGATCACCTTGACGCCTTCCACATAGATGTTGATCTTTGAAACCTCGATCCCGGAAAACTCTTCCAGACGGTATTTGATGGTCTCGATCAGGTTCTCGGACACGGACATCACGTTGACGCCGTATGCCACGATAATGTGAAGACCGACCACAAGCTTATTCTTGTTCACCAGAACGGAGATCCCCCGTCTCATGTTTTCAAGCCGCAAAAGTTTCACGAAGCCGTCCCGCATATTCAGTCCCGCCATGCCGACAACGCCAAAGCATTCCATGGCAACCGCCCCGGCAAACTGGGCAAGCACGTCGGAATTGATGGCGATATTCCCCATATGGGTGTTTAAGTTGGTTTCTTTCGTGATATATTTCATGATCCTGTTTTTCGCCATTTTGTGTCCTCCACAGCATAAAACGCTTTTGTAATTATATAATAGATGGAAAAAAAAGAAAACATCAAATTTTCTTCTTGCATATCCGAAAACAATCTGATAGTATATCAATGTTGCGTAACTTTCAGTAAGGAGGTGACCAGGAATGGCAAAATGTGATATTTGCGGCAAAGGCGTTCATTTTGGTAATAATGTAAGCCATTCTCACAGAAGATCGAACCGAATTTTTCATTCCAATATCAGAAGCGTAAAGTGCAAGGTTAACGGTGGTTCCAAGAGAATGCATATCTGCACCAACTGCCTGAAGTCCGGTGCGGTAGAACGCGCATAAGTTTAATTTGAAGACTTGTAAAAGCAGGTACCTTTCGGTACCTGCTTTTCTTATACGATCTTACTGTTCTCGTAACTCTTTTTTAATTCTTCGTACATCTGGTTGATGGACAACACCATGTCATGATCCCCGTTCATATTGTCCGGGTGATAGATCTTCAGCAGATCCTTATACCGCTTCTTCAGGCTCATATAATTGGTGACCCCCTGGAACAGGATCTCCACGGCTTCATCGTTCTGATACCGTCTTACCGCACCGGCATAGGAATCCCGCTCTCTTTCGAACTGCTTCCGTGCATTTTCCAGAGCCTTGCGATCCGCCTCCAGAGACTGAAAGCCGTTGGTGAGGATATCCATCTTCTTGCTGAAGAACATCTCCTCCTGTTTGAGGCGTTTCCGTTCCACCACGATCTTCTGGTTGATCTCCCGGGATTCCTCCATCAGGCGGTTCCGGTCTTCGATAATGCTCTGTTTGAGCTCTTCCAGTTCCTTTTTCTGCATCTCCAGACGGATGTTTTCTTTGAAAAGGAAGCTCTTTAATTCATTCAGTTCGTCGGGCGTGCCGTCTATGAGTGTTTTCTCAAACTGCTGGGATTCTTCATCCACAACGATGGTTGCCATACTCAGTCTTCCTTATCAGAAAATGCCAGATCCTTTGCAGCTTCATCGGAGATCATCTCTTCTTTCGGCTTGGTAAAACGATCCACAAGTTCCGGTACCAGATCCACGATCTTGGTAATGGTATCCTGATTCTTTACATTCACGAGCTTCACCTGACCGTTCTTGATCACCAGTACCGCATTGGGCGATTCCTTGCCGAAGAATCCGCCACTGCCGGCATTACGCTTATCCCGGGAGTTTGCTCCCGCACCGCATCCGAAGGTCACATCCACCAGCGGAACGATGATGGTATCTCCCACCGTCACGGGTTCCCCCACCACGGTCTTGGCGGAAACCACGGAACTCATGCCCTTCAGCAGGGAATCCATCACATTGGTAATACCGTTATCTCCTGTTGCCATTTACTTTCTCCTTCTTAAACAGCCGGATCGTTCTTTTCACATCCTTATTGAAATAGACCTTTGCCGCGATCA
>JAEEGL010423770.1_pt1 | contig 16829 bp, 16 predicted proteins | sample 9134231 | NCBI WGS metagenome assembly JAEEGL01 (sample SAMN16246548, study PRJNA631951) | gut metagenome | biome: gut microbiome; feature: rumen; material: fiber-attached | host: Bos | place: Iran: Karaj | collected 2018-10
AATCCATGTTTAACAACAACTTTTGGTGTAGGACAGATGATTGATTATGCAATTTTGCAGGGTGCAGAAAAAATTGTCTTAACACTTGGAGGTTCAAGCACAAACGATTGCGGAACCGGAATGCTCTGTGCAATGGGGGCAGTTTTTTTTGATAAGAATAATAAGCCGTTTATTCCGACTGGGGGTACTTTGAGTAATGTTGTTAAAGCGGATTTTTCTGAATTGCAAAAGAAAATCCGCGGTATTCAATTTACAGCAATGTGTGATGTAAAAAATCCGCTTTGCGGTAAAGCCGGTTGTGCTGCAGTTTTTGCTCCGCAAAAGGGCGCAGATAAAAAAATGGTTTTGCACCTGGATTCTGGTGCTGCGACTTTGTGTAAAACGCTGCACTTAGAAAAGTTTATGGACATTCCCGGAAGTGGTGCAGCAGGCGGTTTAGGCTTTGCGACTGTTGCTTTGCTAAATGGAAAATTAAAAAGCGGTATCGAAACAATTCTGGATATGTATCATTTTTCAAAAGAACTTTTATACTGTGATTATGTTCTAACAGGTGAAGGCTCTTTTGATGAACAAAGTATGATGGGAAAAACAATTGGCGGAATACTCGAGCGTGTAAAAAAAATTGAAAGCAAAAACAGACATTTTCCAAAAGTCGCAATTTTTTGTGGTGTCAGTAAAATAAAAAATTTTTCAGACATTTCTCAAATTCAAAGCATCAATGTTATAAGCCAAAATCAATCATTGAAATACGCAATGAGTCACGCAAAAAGTAATTTAAGGCGTTCAGTTTCAAAATGGATTAACAGCATATAAATGTGCTCTGTTGTGGAAATAAACTAAATCCGATAAAATTAACTAATTATGTTTGCAGGTGTTTTCGATAAATTAATTTCACATATTCCTTTATATTGGTGGGGATATTTTATCCTTGCTGGAATTATTGCATTTTGTATTTTTGTCCTTGAAAAAGGTTCTAATTTAATTGTTGAACATTCCATTAATCTTTCTGGAAAATGGGGAGTTCCAAAAATGCTTATAGGTGCAACAATCGTAAGTATTGGAACAACTTTGCCAGAGTTTGTTGTATCGATAATGTCTTCGAGCCGCGGACTTTCTGGTTTTGCTTTGGGTAATGCTGTCGGCTCTGTTATTTGCAATAGCGGTTTAATTATTGGCCTTTGTTCAATGATAAGACCTTTGCCATATAAGCGGAAATACTTAACTTTTCAAAACCGCTATCAATTGGGGGCTGCAATTCTTCTTGTGTTAACTGCATTTATTTACAGTCTGACAAGAAACATAAATCCTTTTAAAATTGGAAGCCGCATTCCCCAGTTTATGGGTTTCGTTTTTTTATTGCTGTTACTTCCTTATATAATCATTACAATTAAAATGGCACAAAAAGCCGGTATTGATGATGATGTAGTTTTAGCTCCGGGAATAAAAAACAAAAATGAAACAGTACGTACTCTTTTGTATTTAATACTTGGCTGCTTTCTTGTTGTTCTTTCTTCTGATTTACTTATTCCAGGTGTAAAAGAATTTGCTCAGCGTCTGCATGTTCCTGATTCAGTTATTGCGGCAACTGTTATTGCTTTGGGTACGGCATTGCCGGAACTTGTTACAGGTGTTAAAGCTGCAAAACGAGGACACGGTGATCTTGCAATCGGTAATGTCATTGGTTCTGATATTCTGAATATTCTTTTTGTCGTCGGCTCTTCTGCCTGCGTTGTTCCACATGGACTTGGCGTTGATAGAAAATTTTTTACTCTGATGTTTCCGGCAATGCTTTTAATTCTTGGAGTTTTCAGACTGGCAATAAAATATTCTCGTGACGGAATCCGCCGGCCTGTTGGAGTTGTGCTTTTGTCACTCTACGTTGTCTTTGTAATTTTAAGTTATATTTTCTAAACTCAAAAATTATTCTGCAGTTTTTTTGCTTCGTTTTTTTGGAGCAGAAACAGCTAGCGAAACAAGGCTTCCGGCAAACCCACCAAGCATTTGAGAAACTAATGTAAAATCTTTTTCATGAATTATCAGATTGATGTCTTTAATTGCAAGAATTGTCAGGGCAAATAAAACAGGAACAGAAAGATTTTTCCGGTTTTCTGGAGGAAATGCTGTAATTAAAAAAATACACCAGACAATACATTCTAGACCAGAGCAAGGGGTTTTTATAAAGCAGGTATTTATAACTGCTGTTACTATTGTAGAAACGAGAACCATTATTAATGTAAAGATTGAACCAAACTGCTGTTCAACATTTATTCCCAAGAGTAATAGAATCAAAAAAGTTACACAGGCGTCTGTAAAATTTTGTGAACCGAAAATGTGTAAAAAGAAACGCAGGTATTCAACAGGATTTTGATAGTTGAATGCTGTTTTTGTTCCAGGACAGGAAGGTGCAGAAAAATAAACTGCAAAGGCCGGGCTTTGAGAAATGTTTTTTAATATACAGAATAAAAGAGACAATCCAACAAGAAAAATGATTACAGGAGCAAAAGGCTCGAACGAAATTTTTAAGGGTGTTTTTTTAGTTGCCATATTTTGCATTTTCCATTATTTTTTAATTATATTCAATATTTATTTCTGAAAATTATGGATTACAGTGAAATTTTTAAAACTGATAGTGAAGATGATGTTGCTGTCGATGAAGCTGTCAGAATAAAAGAACCAAAAAAATTTGGTGTTATTTTTCTCAATGACGATTACACAACAGCGGATTTTGTTGTACAGGTACTGATAAAGTATTTTCATAAATCCGAAATTGAAGCTACATCATTAATGCAGAGTGTGCATGTCAAAGGCTCTGCTTTGGTTGGTGTTTATGCTTATGATATTGCACAGACTCTTGTTTCTCTTACAATGAAAAGTGCAAGAGAAAATGGTTTTCCTCTCAGATGCAAATTACAGGAGATGTAATTTTTTATGAAGTTCAGTAAAGAAGTTGAAAATATTCTGTATCATGCTGTAAAGTTTGCAAAAGATAATCATCATGAATTTTTAACACCAGAACATATTCTTTTCGGTGCTTTGCAAATTCCTCATATTGAAGCTGTGCTTGCTGAATGCAGCTGCAGGGTAAAAAAACTTTCTCAAGCATTAAAAAAATATCTGGACGAAGAAGTCCCTGTAACACAGGTTGTTGAAAAAGCTGAACCAATCGAAACAGTAGGACTGCATTCATTAATAGAAAATTCTGTTTATCATTGTATAGCTGCCTGCAAAGATGAAGTTACCTACGATGTTTTAATAGTGTGTCTTGCAGATCAGGCTGATACTTCATGCAGTTATTTTTTAATGCAAAGCGGTTTTGACAGAATGCAGTTTATCGAAGCTGTCAGTTTTGAACAAACAGAATTTGGAATTGAAGATGAAAATCAGTTTCAGTCGTTAATTGAAAATATCCCTGAATACTTAAATGATGCCGAAAAATTATCAGAAGAAAATCAGGATAATACAACTGATGTAAAAAAGAAAACGGCACTCGAAAAGTTTTGTGTTAATATGAATGAAAAAGCAAAGAGTGGTGAATACGATGTTTTAATTGGCCGCGAAAATGAAATCGAACGTACGATACAGGTTTTGTGCCGCAGAACAAAAAATAATCCGCTGCATGTTGGTGATGCCGGTGTAGGTAAAACTGCAATTACGCAGGGGCTTGCACAAAAAATATCAGCGTCACAGGTTCCAGATGCCTTAAAAGATTTTACAATTTATGCTCTTGATTTAACATCACTTCTGGCTGGAACAAAGTTTCGCGGAGACTTTGAAGACCGCTTGAAAAAACTTTCGGATGAATTATTAAAACAGGATAAGGCGATTTTGTTCATAGACGAAATTCACACAATTGTCGGAGCCGGAGCTGGAAGTAGCGGAAACTTAGATGCAGCGAATCTTTTAAAACCTCTTTTTGCAAGTGGAAAAGTCAGATGTATTGGCTCAACAACCTTTGAAGAATATTCTAAATTTTTTGAAAAAGACAGAGCGCTTGCAAGACGGTTTCAAAAAATTGAAGTTCCAGAACCCACAGAAGAAGATGCTGTAAAAATATTAAAAGGCCTTTGTCCCCGCTATGAAACTTATCATCAGTTAAAATATTCAGAAGAGTCACTTGTTCAGGCTGTAAAACTTTCTGAACTTTACATGAGGGAGCGGCGACTTCCGGATAAAGCTATTGATGTAATTGATGAAGCAGGCAGCTATGCAAAATTACATAAACAGGAATTTGGAAACGGCGAAATAATAATTGATACACAGGCAATCGAAAAAACTGTAAGCCGTATGGCAAAAATTCCAGAAAAAAACGTAACGGCAGATGAGAGTGAAAAACTTTTAAACTTAGAGGATGATATAAAAAAACAACTGTTTGGTCAGGATGAGGCAATTCAAAAAGTTGTGAAGGCTGTAAAAAAATCACGTGCTGGTTTTAGAACTTCAACAAAGCCTGTTGCAAGTTTTCTTTTTGCAGGTCCAACAGGTGTTGGTAAAACAGAGCTTGCAAAAATCTTAAGTGAAAAACTTTCTCTTGAATTACACCGCTTTGATATGAGTGAGTATCAGGAAAAACATACAGTAAGCAGGTTAATTGGTTCACCGCCCGGGTATGTTGGTTTTGAAGAAGGCGGCTTGGTAACTGATGCTGTCCGTAAGCAGTCAAATGCTGTAATACTTCTGGATGAAATAGAAAAAGCCCATCCGGATATTTATAATATTCTTCTGCAAATAATGGATTATGCTCAGCTTACAGACAATCAGGGAAGAAAAGCAGATTTTAGAAACTGTCTTATTATCATGACAAGTAATGCCGGGGCCCGCAATATTGATAAATCGCTTATTGGTTTTGGCGAACGCTTTGAAGGAACATCTGCTGTGCTTGAAGCTGTAGAAAAAGAATTTTCCCCAGAGTTCAGAAACCGCCTTGATGCAGTTATTCCGTTTGCACATCTTGAAAAAGCTGTTGTGGCAGATATTGTTAAAAAAGAATTTACAAAACTCAATGCTCAGCTTGCAGAAAAAAATATTGTGCTTGAGCCGACATCTCAGTGCATTGCTTATCTTTGTGAAACTGGTTACAAAAAAGAATTTGGTGCCCGAAATATCAGCCGCACTGTAGAACAGAAAATTTCAGATCAACTGGTGGATGAAGTGCTTTTTGGAAAACTCAAAAAAGGCGGCAAAGTCCTGTGCGACTATTCTGAAAAAGAGAACAGAATTGTTTTTGACTTTGAATAGGCTTTGATAAATCATGAGTGATTTTGTTGAACTTGTTAAAAAAAACTTTATTGAATTTCCGGAACCAGATGAACGCGGCTTGTGCTGCATTGGCGGAGACCTTTCTGTAAATTTTTTACTGGCTGCTTATTCGCAAGGAGTTTTTCCGTGGTTTAATAAAGATGATGAACCCGTTATGTGGTGGAGCCTGAATCCCCGGTTTGTTCTGTTTCCTTCTGAACTGCATGTTCCAAAAAGACTTGAAAGATTTATGCAGCAAAACCAGAAACTCTATCTGGAAGACCGCTTTTGTTTTACAATGGATAAGGCTTTTGAATCTGTGATTACTCTCTGTTCAAATGTTAAGCGTACAGGGCAAAAAGGAACCTGGATAACAAAAAACATGATTGATGCATACTGTCAGCTTTATAAAGCCGGATGGGCACATTCTTTTGAAACCTGGCACGGCACTCGACTTGCCGGAGGATTTTACGGTGTTCTTATTGGAAGTGTTTTTTTTGGTGAATCAATGTTTACACTTGAAGACGAAGCAGCAAAATGCTGTTTTGTGAATTTTGTTAAGGCCTTTGAAAAATCTGGTGGTGGGCTTATTGACTGTCAGATGTATACAGACAACATGGCACGATATGGAGCTAAAAATATCAGCCGGGATGCATTTTTACGTTTAGAAAAAGAACTGCTGATGAAACCTCTTTCATCGCAACTATCTGAACATCTGCTGTAGTTGAGCGGGATACTCAAAACTGATACACTTTATTTATGAAAACTACAGCAATCAATGATTTTGCCTCTGGAATAAAAGACGGAATTCCAATTTGTTTAGGCTACTTTTCTGTGTCATTTGCTTTCGGCATTTTCTGTATTGCTCATGGCTTAAAGCCTGTTCAGGCTTTGCTTATTTCCATGACAAATGTTACATCAGCAGGACAGCTTGCCGGTGTTCCAATAATGACTTCTGCTTTGCCGCTTGTAGAAATGGCCTTAACACAATTTGTTATAAATCTGCGCTATGCATTAATGTCTGTTTCGCTTTCACAAAAACTGGATTCTTCTGTAACAACAATACACCGTCTTATAATTTCTTTTGTAAACACAGATGAAGTTTTCGCCGTTGCATCAGGAAGAGCAGACAGTATCGGAAAAAAAATATCTTTATGGACTTATCTGCATGCCGTATTGGGGCTGGGCTTTGGGCACAATTTTTGGTGCAGTAGCCGGAAATATTCTCCCTGAAAGAATTACAGGAGCTTTGGGAATTGCAATTTACGGCATGTTTATAGCAATAATCCTTCCGCCTGCAAAAAAGAATCGGGCTGTTTTGGGTGTTGTGGTAAGTGCAATTGTTTTACGCTGCCTGTTCTTTTACCTGCCATATCTAAACAAGGTTTCTGCCGGCTTTGTAATCATTATCTGTGCAGTTACAGTTTCTGCAGTTTTCTCTGTGGTTTCACCGATACAGTTAGAAAGTGAACACTCAGATTCCACAAATGGAGGAACACAAAATGCCGATGCTTGAGTTTTTTAAGTACCTTGCAGTAATGGCAGGTGTAACATATTTAATCCGTATGATTCCTCTGGTTTTGTTCCGGAAAAAAATCACAAATGCTTTTGTGCGTTCTTTTTTGTATTACATTCCTTATGCGGTTTTGGGTGCAATGACTTTTCCTTCGATTTTTTATTCAACACAAAGTATCGCTTCCGCCTGTGCCGGCTGTGCAGTTGCCATAATTCTAGCCTGGTTTGAAAAAAGCCTTTTAACAGTTGCTGCTTTTGCAAGTCTTGCAGTTTTCATTGCCAGCTTTGTAGTTTAGTGTTATATTTAAATAGATAGAATTTTAATTTTCCGTGAATACGGATGGAGGTATACAAATGTTTAAGGGATTAAAAGTTGTCCTGATTATTACAGTTGTTCTTATGTTGTTTGGAGTTGGATGCAATTACAATGCAATGGTAGAAAAAGGTGAAGAAGTTGATGCACAGTGGCAGCAGGTTGAAACACAGTATCAGCGCCGTATGGATTTAATTCCTAACCTTGTAAGCACAGTAAAAGGATATGCTTCACACGAAAGCGATACATATACAGCAGTAACAGAAGCCCGTGCAAAAGTCGGCAATATTACAGTTGATAAGAGCATTCTTGAAGATCCTGAACTTTTTGCAAAATATCAGGAAGCACAGAATAATCTTTCCAGTGCTCTTTCAAGATTGATTGCTGTTTCAGAAAATTATCCTGAATTAAAGGCAAATGAAAACTTCCTTTCTTTGCAGGATGAACTTGAAGGAACAGAAAACAGAATTGCAACAGAAAGACAGAGATTCAATAAGCTTGTTAAAGAATACAATGTTTTAATCAAGAGATTCCCTGGAAATCTGTTTGCCAAAATGTATGGCTTTAAAGAAAAAGAGTATTTTGCTGCCGCAGCTGGTGCCGAAAAAGCACCTGTCGTTCAGTTTTAATAATTACGGCTTATGAATGTAAAACAACTAAACAAAAAACTTAAGTTTACAAAAGACCAGCTTAAGTCTATTTCTGACGCTGTTCATCAAGCAGAAAAGAAAACCTCTGGCGAGATTGCACTTGCCATAACCCCAGAAAGCAGTACCTACGCAGTTTATGAACTGCTTTGTGCTGTGCTTTCTGGAATCATCTGTTTTTCTGTAATGGTTCCTTATGCACAGGATATTCAGTCCTGGTTATTTTCTTTCTTATGGATAGAAAAATCCTGGATTCTTCCTTTGTTTATGGAAACAGTTTCAATAGGTTTTTCTTTGTTGTTTTACTTTATTTTTAATACGCCTTTTTTTGACAGACTGATTGTTCCAAAAGCTGTTCAAAAACGAAATGTGTATAATCGTGCATTGCGTTATTTTACAGAAAGCGGTATCTATTCCACACAGAATCATACAGGAATATTGATTTTTACTTCTTGGGTTGAACGCAGCATTTATATTCTGGCTGATGACGGAATTGCAAAAAAAATTCCACAGCAAACCTGGAACGAAATTGCCTTTAAGATTTCTACAGGATTTCTTGTAGGAAAAGCTTCTTCAATAACCGAAGCCTATCTTGAAGCAATAAAACAATGTGGTGATTTACTTGCAGAGCATTTTCCTGCAGAAAACAATAATCCAAATGAATTAAAAGATAATCTGGATATTGTTGGTGATGGGTTGGTGATGTTCAATGAAAACTAAATTATTAATTTTGTTTTTAATGTTGTGTTCTCTTTGCGTATATGCGCTTGAAGTTCCAGTTTTAACTTCTCGTGTAATGGATACTGCTGATATTATGCAAAAAGGCGAGATTGACGAACTCGAAGAATATCTTAAAAAAATCGAGGATTCGACAACTGTCCAGATTGCGGTTTTAACAATTAAATCACTTGAAGGTGAATCGCTTGAAGAATACTCGATGCGTGTAGTAGAAAACTGGAAGCTTGGTCAAAAAGACAAGGACAATGGTGCCTTGCTTTTGATTGCTTTTCAGGAACATAAAATCCGGATTGAAGTAGGTTATGGGCTTGAAGGTCTGTTAACTGATACAAAATCCGGATTGATAATCCGAAACATTATTGCACCGGAGTTTCAGAACGGCGATTACGGCGAAGGTATTATAAAGGGTGCCAAGATGATGGCATCGATTGCCATTCAGGATGCAGAACTTGAATCAGAGCTTGATACTTCTTCGGGTGATGATTTTTGGGCAATCTTTGTGTGTTTTATTCCGTTAATGTTTTTTCTTCTTGTCTTCTTTTGCGAACTGCGAAAAAAGAAACTGTATGGGCCAAACTATAATCCGCGTCCAATAAGAACATATTCGGATTCCGGTTCGCTTTATGGCGGACATTCTCATGGTTCAAGTTTTTCTGGCGGCTTCGGTGGCGGCGGATTTTCTGGAGGCGGCGGTGGCTTCGGTGGCGGCGGCGCTTCCGGCGGCTGGTAATACATCGGGCTTTTTACCAGAGCCACGGCTTATGGCTCTGAGAAAAACTCTGAAAAAAGGCTGTTCATCTGGCATTTGTCAGACGGACAGCTTTTTTTTAGTTTTAGCACAACGGAACTTATTTATTTCAGGCAGAATTCGCCGCGTCCGTCTATCCACACTAAATGTAAAAAAGAATCAGGGTAGCGGATTAAAAAATTTTCGATTGATGTTTCGCGGCAACGTTCAAAAATTACAAGTTTGAAATTTCCAGTTTCATCATAATACGGGAAAAGACAGATGATGTGATGATGCTGCCACAGTTCAGGTTCTTTTCCGTACCAGTCATTCATTGAAGCAAGATACCAGCGTTCTGGATTTTTCTTTACAAGCGGTTTTAACACTTTAACCAGATATTTTGCCGGATATCCTTTATCTTCCATGTAATTCCAGACAGCATTTGTTCTTACGTCATGTGCTTCGTGACCTGTTAAGCCGTCATCTCTAGTTGTGCCCAGAATGCCTGCAATGTTGCGTGTCCAGTCTAAGGCAAAATACGGATCGCGGGTCCACTCAAACTGCGAAGTAAAATTGTCGCCGCGTAAATCAAAATACCGGGTGCGAAGTTTTTGTGGTGAAAGGTAAATGCTTTGTGCAAAGCCCTGCTGTTTACGAAGCGGAGTATAAAATCCGTCTGCCAGATATTTTGCAAAGCCTGCACAGTTAAGCGCAAGTTTTCCTTCTTCAACGTCTTTATCCAGACAGATATTGTTTCCGTATTCATCAATTACAGCAGTTCCGGAATCCTGCAAGTGAGGCAGGGCTTTACGGATTTTTGTTATCAGAACTGGAATTACATTTTCGATTGAGGCATCAGGAAAAACTTTGATTGTACTTTTGGATGGCAGTACATTTGTTTGTTCCTGTGCAAAAAGTTGAGACAGAAAAGGCAGATGTAAACAAAAAAATAAAACACAAACCTGAGAAAATTTTTTTTTAGTCATAAACAAAGCAGGATATTTCTACGCGGCGGTTTTTTGCATAATCTTCAGCAGTTTTTTCTGGTTTTACCAGAAGACGATCCCAGCTGTATCCGGCTGTTTTTATATGTTCTGGTTCAATTGAGTATTTTTCCTGAAGATATGTTTTTACGGCTTTTGCTCTGTTTTCACTTAAGGTTTTGTTAAAAGACCAGGAACTTTTTGAATCTGTGTGACCTTCGACAATAAAGTAAACATTCTTCAACTGTTCTGCTGTTAATAAAGAAATAATTTCAGAAAATTCTTCTTCATTTATATCAGTTTTTCCGTATTCAAAATGAACAATTCCCAGATGGCTGTCCTTATTGTTTCGTGCAAAAACATCAAGATTTGCATTGTTTTTAAAAGGATCAAAAACTGTTTTTGAAATTGAAGGCGGAATAAATTTAAGAACTTCAGCTTCGACAATTTCTGGAAGTTCCGGCATCAGGTTGTAAAAATCTTCACTGACTTCATTATCAGAATTGTTATCAGATTCCTGGAAATCACCATTTTGTGTAACAGGAGTTGAATAATCATCTGAAGGCATTTTTCTGATGTTGGTTGTAAGGGCGATAATTGTTCCCAACAATGCCAGCAGGGTTATTGATGCAATTACAATTAATACAATCAGTACAGGACTAAAAAAATTATCTTTTTGTTTTTCTTTCATAAATATAATTTTACATTATGTGTGAAAAAAAAGAAAGTCGAAAAGATGAATCGAGAAGATGGCAGGAGTTCTGAATAAGGAATAATGATTAGTTGACATTGTTTTATGTTATATATTGAATAATTTAAGAGAAGATTTAACATCAGTAATTATTTCACTTGGAGTAGGAGTTTATTTTCCAATTTTTAAAAAATTATCAAATCCTCTTAGCGGGCTGTGTCTGTATCTTTACCCGGCTTATCAGATTCCTGTTTATACACAGGGATATAAACCATACTTTGATACAAACTGATACACAAGACTGCCGTGTGTCTGACAAGAGCTGTCGCACAAGAGATGATGTGTACCTTGTAGCAATCAGAACAAAAAGGTATAATTGAGTTATGTCTATTAACTGTGGTATTGTAGGACTTCCAAATGTAGGCAAGTCCACTATTTTTTCTGCTTTGACTTCTGTACAGGCCGAAGCTGCAAACTATGCATTCTGTACTATCAATCCAAATGTTGGTATTGTTGATTTACCGGATTCCCGCCTTGATTATTTGTGCGATAAATTTCAGCCGAAAAAGCGTGTTCCTGCAACAGTTGAATTTGTAGATATCGCAGGTCTTGTAAAAGGGGCTTCAAAAGGCGAAGGCTTGGGAAATCAGTTTTTGTCGCACATCCGTGAAGTAAATGTTATTGCTCACGTTGTGCGCTGTTTTGAAAATCCAGATATTGTGCATGTAAACAATAAAGTTGATCCAGCTGATGATATTGAAACTATCAATATGGAGCTGGCTTTTGCTGACCTTGATACAATCAACAAGCGCCTTGAAAGGGCAGAGCGGGCGGCACGCGTACAGGGAAAGGACGAAGCAAAAAAGGCTGCAATCGTTCAGTCTGCATGTGCAAAAATTAAACCTTTGCTTGAAAATGGAAAAGGTGCAAGAAAGGCTGATTTAACTGATGACGAAAAAGAAGCTATTTATGACTGCCACCTTATTACAATGAAGCCTGTTTTATATGTTTGTAATGTTGATGAAGACGGAATTCAAAACGGGAATAAGCATATCGATGTTGTTAAAAAAATTGCAGCTGAAGAAGGCAGTGATGTTGTTTTAATCTGCGGAAAATTTGAAGCAGAACTTGCCGATATGGACAGCGAAGAAGATAAAAAAGAATTTTTAGCAGAAATCGGTTTAAAAGAATCGGGACTGGCTGTTCTGGCACGGGCCGCATATCATCTGATGGGCTTAAGCACTATGTTTACCTGTGGTCAGGATGAATGCAGGGCCTGGACAATCCGCACAGGAAGTACAGCACCAAAAGCCGCTGGTGTAATTCACACAGATTTTGAAAAAGGCTTTATCAAAGCCGAAGTATATTCTTTTGATGACCTTGTAAAATATGGCGATGAAGCGGCTATAAAAGCAGCCGGCCGATGCCGTCAGGAAGGAAAAGAATACATTGTGCAGGACGGCGATATAGTTTTCTTTAAGTTTAATGTGTAAAGACTGATGCTGCGCATTATGTGTCTGTTTACGGAGATTATTCTGGATTTTTGGGGAAGGTTTACGGAGTAATGCCCGGCATTTCAGGAAAAACTCCGTAAAACCATCTGATTTGTAGTCGATTATCCCGTTCCAATTGTGTTTTACGGAGATTATTCTGGATTTTTGGGGAAACTTTACGGAGTAATGCCTGTTTTTTCAGGAAAAACTCCGTAAAACCGTCTGATTTGTATCTTATTCTTCGTCATCCTCTTTAAGAACAAGTTTCTTTGTTACCTGAACTTTTTCATCATAGCAGCTGAACATTCCGTCAACTTTTTCTTTGTTCATTTTTGGTGTAATTAAGCTTACAAGTGGAACAAGAATCAGACCGCCAACCATTGCAATGGCACCACAGTTGATTGGGGACTTAATAAAACGGATTGCAGGGAACATGTTTACAACGGTAATTCCTACACCCCAGATAAAGTTTGTCCAAACAGCTGCCTTTGTTATTTTTTTACTGAACAATCCGTAAAGGAATGGAGCAAGGAAGGCACCAGCTAAAGCACCCCAAGAGTATCCCATAAGCTGTGCAATGTAAGGAACTTTATCAGGATTAAGTGCAATTGCTACAGAAATTCCAATAAATAACACAATAAAAATTCGCATTACAAGAACAGTCTTTTTTTCGCTTGTCTTTTTCATGCAGGTGATTTTAAGCATATCAAGTGTAAGAGTTGAGCTTGATGTTAAAACTAGTGATGATAAAGTTGACATTGATGCAGAAAGAACAAGAACTACGACAATACCAATCAGAATATCCGGAAGGGTGGAAAGCATTTGTGGAACGATGTTATCAAAGATAATTCCTTTTGGACCATGAATTGCCGGGCTGTCAAAAAGACGTGCAAAACCGCCAAGGAAATAACATCCGCCTGCAATAATTACGGCAAAAATTGTAGAGACTACAGTTCCTGTTTTTACAGCTTTTTCTGATTTAATAGAATAAAATTTTCCAACCATCTGTGGAAGTCCCCAGGTTCCCAAAGATGTAAGAATGATAACGCCAAGAAGGCTTAATGGGTCTGGTCCAAAGAATGAAGCAAAAGGACCTGACATTCCTTTTAAGGCTGATGTAGAAACTGCCGGATCTGGCGCAATTTGTGAAAGCTTGTTGATTGCACTTAAGAAGCCGCCTTGTCCTGAAATTACAGCCGCAATTACCGCAATAATTCCGACAAGCATAATTAAGCCCTGAATAAAGTCGTTGATTGCAGTTGCCATGTATCCGCCAAGAATTACGTATACAGCGGTCAAAATTGCCATTCCGATTACGCACCATTTGTAATCAATGTCAAAGGCAAGTCCGAATAGTGTTGAAAGACCTTTGTAAAGTGAAGCAGTATATGGAATAAGAAAGATAAAAGCAATTGCAGCAGCTGTGATTCTTAAGGCTTTGCTGTCAAAGCGTTTTCCAAAAAAGTCCGGCATTGTTTTTGCATCCAGGTGATGTGTCATAACTCTGGTGCGTCGTCCCATTACAACCCAGGCAAGCAGGGAACCTAAAAAAGCGTTACCAAGACCAATCCAGGTAGATGAAATACCGAATTTCCAGCCAAATTGTCCTGCATAACCGATGAAGACTACGGCAGAAAAGTATGAAGTACCGTATGCAAATGCAGTAAGCCATGGACCAACCGAGCGTCCACCAAGAACAAATCCATTAACATCTGTAGCCTTGTTTCGAACTAAGATACCTACCACAATCATCACTGTGAAAAATACAATGAGCATGGCAATTTTGATTAACATAAAAACCTCCATTGGGCTGTGCATCTTTTTTAAGATTGTCACATTCCCAGTTTGCAGTATAATTATCCGAAATACTGTCTGCGTTTAAGCAGAATTGCGCTGGATAAAAAAAAATCCATCGCAAATTAGCGACGGATTTATATATCTGCAAATACTAAACTAATTAAAGTTCAGGATTCAAAATACGAAAATCCGTCGAATGAGAATAATAGTAATAGTAGTAATATCCAGATTTTCTGAAGTTCATTCTTTGACTCCTGATAAAATTGACTGCCACATACGTAACAGTTATATAAACTATAATGAGTTAAAAAAAAATTGTCAATACAGGTGCATTAATAATGTGAGAGAAAGTTCGTCTTGATATATAAAACGAAAAAATGAAAAAAATTAAAAATTTTTTTTAAAAATCAACAAAAATTTAATTTTAAAAACTAATAAATAGGGTATGAAAAGATTAATTATCAGTTTAGTTTTAACAGCATGTTTAATTCATGCTTTTTCAGGCTGCGATTTAATGTCTTGCATTCTGAATGAACCTGCAAAGCCTGTCAAAACTGTGTCTGTTGCTACATGGAATGTTCAGACTTTTTTTGATGCAGAAAGCGATGGCAATGAGTATGCGGAATTTGTTTCTGCAAAAAGCAAATGGACCTCTGAAAAATATCAGAAACGTGTAGAACGTCTTTGTGAAATTATTTCTCTTTTGGATGCTGATGTTGTTGCTCTTGAAGAAGTGGAAAAAGAATCACTTGCCTACGATATTGCTAATCATCTGGATTTACAGGCTAACCGGAAAAAGTTTTATCCATATTCTTGTTTTGCCTGTGAAGAAAACGGAGTTTTTGGGAATCTGGTTATATCAAGATATCCTTTAAAAAACATGACGGTACATAATATAGATGTTCGTGATGAAAAAATATCTGATATTCCAAAATTGCGTCCTTTGCTTGAAGTGGATGTTATGAGTTCAGAAGCAGACAATGCCGTAAAAGCTTTTAAATTATTTGTATGCCACTGGAAAAGTAAAGCCCAGGATGCTGATGCGAGTGGTGTGTGGCGGAATTATCAGCAATCACTCCTTGCAGAAAGACTTACAAAATGCACTGATGAAAACTATGTTGTATGCGGGGATTTTAATCAGGATTTATCTGAGTTTGAATATGAAGCAAGAGACTTGCAGACAGAAGTTATTCTAAAAGGTATAGACAAAAACTTCAGGGTAAAATCTGCCTGGAATATTGATGACAAAGGCGGTTCATATTTTTATGACGGAAACTGGGAAAAAATCGATCATTTTTTTGTAGGAAAAGAATTGAATATCGAAAACTTTTGTTCATTAAATAATGGTCCTCATGTAAAAACTGATGGTACACCAAACAGGTACGCTGTGTATTCTGGAGAAGGATACAGTGATCATTTACCGCTTCGTATATTCATTAAAAAAACTGAAAAATAAAAAGGAGGAAAAATAGGATATTCTCTCGACATAGTTTTTATATTATAGTAAAATAGTCTTATGTACAAAGATATTACATTAGACGAGGCAATTCGTCGCATAAAGGATTTTCCAAAGCCTGGGATAAAGTTCTACGATGTTACAAGTGTTTTCGTTGACAAAATTGCTTATCCCTATGTTATTAAACAGATGATTAAGCTTTATAAAAAAGAACGATTTGATGGGGTTGCTGCTATTGAATCACGTGGTTTTCTTTTTGCTGCACCTTTTTGTTATAAGCTTAATATTCCTTTGCTGTTAATTCGCAAAAAAGGAAAATTGCCGGGACCTGTTTATCGATGTGAATATGAACTGGAATATGGTTCTGCCGAAATTGAAGCACATAAGTCTGATATTCTGGATGGTGGCAGATATTTAATAATTGACGATTTGCTTGCAACAGGTGGAACCGTTGAAGCTGCAATAAATATTTTGAAACAGGGTAATGCTTATGTTAGTGATGTTTTTGCTTTAATTGGTTTACCTGATTTAAAATATAAGGAAAAACTTAAGGATGTTAAAGTAAGAACACTACTTGAATACTACGACAACGGCGAGTGTAAAGAATTAGTTTAACACCTGTACAATAAAACTTGATATGCCAGATGATATGTTTTATCATGCCGAACCTGGTTAGCCTTTGGTAGCTGAGTCCGGCATCTGGCAGATTATTACCTAATAAGAACAAAAAAAATTATACCAGAAATTATTTCTGCATCTTTAACTACAATTCTTGTTTTAATACCATTGTATTTTTTAGATGAACTTGTTCCCGGAATAAAAACTGTTGCAGTTACAATTGGAATTATGATTTTGAATTCATTGTTTCTTACTGTCGTTTTGAATTTTAAAAAAGGTGGGATCTGTTATGAACTTAAACCGGAGCTAGATGTTCTAATGCTTAAGGGAATTACAACAAGGCAACTCTCTTATAATCTAAGATGGATGATATATGGACCTGTTGCAGATAAATGGTTTGAAAATGGAAATGAGATTGATATACGTGTTCGTGCAAAGGATTATTTGTTTGCATCTAAAAATCAGGTTGAAAACTTATATTTATCCGTTGAACATGATGCTGTTAAAATCAAGACGTTAGGTCAGATAATTGAGAAAGAAGATCCGGGAAAAATCTTTAGAAAAAATCTAAGACACTGTGCATATTTTACTGTTGAAAGTTCTAAATACAGTTTAG
>JAEEGL013853609.1_pt1 | contig 16829 bp, 16 predicted proteins | sample 9134231 | NCBI WGS metagenome assembly JAEEGL01 (sample SAMN16246548, study PRJNA631951) | gut metagenome | biome: gut microbiome; feature: rumen; material: fiber-attached | host: Bos | place: Iran: Karaj | collected 2018-10
CGGTATCCTGGCGGAAAAGCTGGAGGAAGGCGAGCCGTGCCCGGTATGCGGGTCGGTTCATCATCCGCGGAAAGCGGCGAAATCGCTGGACGCGCCGGATGAAGCCGAGGTGCGGAAAGCGGAGCAGGACGCCCGGAACGCACAGCAGCAGGAAACGGAAGCCAGCGGAGCGGCCGGCGCCGAAAAGACGAAGGCGGAGGAGGCTGAGAAAAGCATCCGCGCCAAAGCGGAAGAGCTGCTCGGAGAATCCGGCGGAGAGGAAACAGAACACCGGGTGCGGGAAAAACTGGAAGAGACCGGGAAAAAACTGCAGGAGATCCGGGCCGCGCTGCAGGCGGAAAATGCCCGGAAGGCCCGGCTGGACGCGCTGGACCGGATGATCCCGGAAAAGGAAAACGAACGAACCGCCAACGCGGAATCCCTGGGCGATGCCGGGAAGAACTTTGAGGCTGAAAAGGCCCGGATCGAAACGGAGCGGAAAGCCCTGGCCGGACAGAAGGAAAAGCTGCGGTTCCCGGACCTGACGGCGGCCCGCGAGGCGGCGGACGGCCTGGACCGGGAGATCCGGGAACGCAAAAAGGCGCTGGAGAGCGCGCAGAAAGCCGCGGACGACTGCGACAAGGAGATCCGGGAGCTGGAAGGCCGGATTAACGAGGCGGACAGGCTGCTGCAGGAAGACGAGGTCACGGATCCGGAAGCCAAAGCCAGGGAACGGGAAGAGCTGGCACAGCGGAAAACGGAGACGGGGAGCCGCCGCGGCGCGGCGGAACGACGGATCGAAACAAACCGGGAAGTCCTGCGGAACGTCGGCGACGCGTCAGAAAGCCTGGCGGAACTGGACCGGAAATGGCAGTGGATGAAAGCGCTGTCCGACACGGCCAACGGCACCCTGGCCGGGAAACAGCACGTGATGTTTGAGACCTGGATCCAGACGACTTTCTTCGACCGGATCCTGCGCAGGGCGAATATCCACCTGCTGCAGATGAGCGGCGGGAAATACGAGCTGGTCCGCCGGGAGACGCCGGAGAAAAACGTCGGCCAGAGCGGGCTGGACCTGGACGTGCTGGACCATGCCAACGGAAGCCGCCGGAACGTGCGGACCCTGTCCGGCGGCGAGTCCTTCATCGCGTCCCTGAGCCTGGCGCTGGGACTGTCCGAGGAGATCCAGATGAGCGCCGGCGGCATCCGGCTGGACACGATGTTCGTGGACGAAGGCTTCGGAACCCTGGACGAGGAGACGCTGCAGCAGGCCATGCGCGCCCTGAACAGCCTGTCGGAGACGAACCGGCTCATCGGCATCATCTCCCATGTGGCGGAGCTGCGGCGGGCGATCGACCGGCAGATCGTGGTCCGGAGGGAGCGCAGCGGCGGCAGCACCGTGGAACCGATCGTGGTGTAATGCGCGCGGGAGGCCGCGCGCCCGCCGCGGCAATCGACTGTACCGGAGGTGCGGTTCATGTATCTTTCCAAATCGATTTACGTCAACGTCTGGTCCTGCCCGAAGGGCGCGTGGATCCGGAAGTATCATCCGGAGGCGGTGCCGCAGGACGAGAGCAGGCTGTCCAGGTTCCGGCAGGGGGACGAGGTGGGGGACCTGGCCCGGGGCCTCTTCGGGCCGTCCGTGAACGTGACGGCATACCGGGAGGACGGGAAGCTGGATCTTCCCCGGATGATGGAGAATACCCGGGAGGAAATGGCCCGGGGAACGGAGGTCATCTGCGAGGCGGCGTTTTCGTATGAAGGCCTGTACTGCGCGGTGGACCTGCTGCGGCGGGAGAAGGACGGCTGGGCGGTCTATGAGGTGAAGAGCTCTTCGGACGGGCTGCAGGACAAGTATATCGCGGACGTATCGTACCAGAAGTACGTGCTGGAGCACTGCGGCGTCCGGGTGACCGGCGTGTACCTGGTATGCATCGACACGTCGTACGTGTTGGAAGAGTCCGGCCTGGATATTCGTTCGTTCTTCAAAATCAACGACCTGTGGGAACAGGCCTCCCGGGAACAGGAGGAGACGGTTCCGTCCGTGCTGGAAACGGCGGAGCGCGTGCTGGAGAGCGCGGAGGAGCCGGAGACGGAGCTGAACGAGAACTGCAGGGACTGCGAGCTCTTCGGCTGGTGCGGACGGGACCTGCCGTCGCCCGGCGTATTCGACCTGTACCGGCTGCAGAAGAAAAAGATGATCGAGTACTACCGGCAGGGCCTGGTTTCCTTCGCGGACCTGGACCGGGCCGGGGTAATCAAAAACGCAACGCAGAAGCGGCAGATGGATTATTACCTGAAGGACCTGGGGGTCTGGACAGAACCGGAAAAAATCCGGGAGTTCCTGGACCGGCTGTCGTATCCGCTGTATTTCCTGGATTTTGAGACCATGATGCCGGCCGTGCCGTTCTGCGTGGGCACCCGCCCCTTCGCGCAGATTCCGTTCCAGTACTCCCTGCACTATATCGAGCAGGAGGGCGGGGAACTGAAGCATAAGGAATTCCTGGCGGAGAGCGGGACGGATCCCAGGAGGGCCATCGCGGAGGCGCTGTGCCGGGATATCCCGGCGGACGCCTGTGTGACGGCGTACAACAAGCGGTTCGAGTGCTCCAGGCTGCACGAGCTGGCGGAGACGTTCCCGGACCTGGCGGAGCACCTGTTGGCGATCGAAAAGAACATCGCGGACCTGCTGGTGCCGTTCCAGTCCGGGTGGTATTACCGGAAGGAAATGGGCGGGAGCTTTTCCATCAAAAGCGTGCTGCCGGCGATCTGCCCGGACGATCCGGAACTGGATTACCATGGACTGGACGGCGTACACAACGGCACGGAGGCCATGAGCGTGTATCCGGAAATCCGGCATATGCCGCCGGAAGAACAGGAAATGGCCAGGAAGAGCCTGCTGGCGTACTGCCGGCTGGATACCCTGGCCATGGTCAAAGTATGGGAGGAGCTGCGCCGGGCGGCGGGCTGCTGAATCATCCGATGCGGCGCCGGGAAAAGCGCCGCTCTTTTTGCGCGGCATGGGCGGTATCCGGAACAGCCCGGGACATCCCGGCTGATCCGGATCGGATGTTGCGTTTTTTGGCCATCCCGGTTATACTGGACCCGGACGGGCGCAGATCACCGGCTACGGGCCGGGAGGCCGAAAGGGGAAAAGTGAAAAATGGCAGCGGACGGCGGAAAGAAGATTATTATCCTCTATATCCTGAATATCCTGCGGAAGTATACAGACGCGAACCATCCCATGACGCAGCAGCAGATCGCGGAGCAGCTGCGGAAGGATTACGATATCGAAGTGAACCGGTCGACCATCAAGCGGAACCTGACGGACCTGATCGACGCCGGATATGAAATTGACTTCAGGGAGGTGCCGCGGTCGCAGGCTGTGAAGGGATCCGCCGAGAAGGACGAAAACACGATCCTGACGGATTTCTATTACATTCATGATTTCTCGGAATCGGAACTGCACATGCTGATCGACGGCCTGCTGTTCTCGCACTCGGTGCCGTACAAGCCCCGGAAAGACCTGATCGAAAAACTGGGCGACCTGTCCAGCTCGCATTTCAGCAAGCGGATGCGGCACGTGCATAACATGAACGCGGATTCCCCGCAGAACCCGAAGCTGTTCTACAACATCGAAACCCTGGACCTGGCGATCGCGGAAGGAAAGCAGGTCGAGATCGTTTACGGGCATTTCGGAACGGACCTGAAGCTTCATCCGGGGATGAACGAGGACGGCACGGTCAAGCGCCAGCTGCTGAACCCCTATCAGCTGGTGGCCAGCGAGGGCCGGTATTACCTGATCTGCAACAACGACAAATACAGCAACGTGGCCAATTACCGGATCGACCGGATCATGGAGATCAGGCTGCTGGAAACGGACGCCAAGCCGAAAAACCGGGTGGAAGGCCTCGAGGACGGCCTGAAGCTGCAGGACTATGTGTACCAGAACCTGAACATGTTCTCCGGAAAACCGGAAAAGGCGGAGTTCGTGATTCCGAAGAGCGCGGTCAGCCTGGTCATCGATTTCTTCGGGAAGCACGTATCATTCTTTGAGAGGCCGGACGGAAAGGTCTCCTGCAACCTGACAGCCAGCCGGGAGGCCATGCGCCACTGGGCGTCGCAGTTCGCGGGCATCGTCCGGGTGGTGTCGCCGCCGGAGCTGGTGGAGGAGATCCGGGAGGAGATCCGGAAAGCCGCCGCCAATTACGATATGGAGTGAATATCCAGCATCCCCGCATAGGGTGTTCTGAGACGCCGGAACAATCCGGCGCCTTTTTTCGGCTTTAAAAATGATACGGGAAATGAACTCTGAACTGGGGCCCTGAAAGCATTAGCGGGCTAAAAAACAAAAAAGAAATGAGCGCGGCCGGCATGATCCCCGCGCCCATTGTTAAAATACTGCATGTATCGCAGTGTTTTATCCCCAGGCAGATCCCGGACTGCCGTTCCGTCCGGGCGCTTCAATTCGCACGGGGCCTTCCGTGGATTCCCGTTTATCCTTCATATCCGGAGAATAGAACAACGCCTTATTGCCGCCCTCTGACTTGGCGTTATACATCGCGATATCGGCCGCGCGGTACAGGTCGTCATAATGCCGCGGGACCATATCGGTCATCACAATGCCGACGCTGGCAGTCACCTGGATATTGACCATGCCTTCGCCGACCCAGCGGCGGATTTCTTTCACAATCTGGGACGCGCGCTGCAGGGCCCATTCCTTTTCGGGCACGCTTTTGAGGTAAACCACGAATTCATCGCCGCCGAGACGGCTCAGGACATCGGAATTACGGAACAGCTTCTTCAGGTCCGCTGCCACTTCCACCAGGACCTTGTCACCTGCCTGGTGGCCCAGACGGTCGTTCACGCTCTTGAAACGGTCCAGGTCCAGGAGCATGAGCACGCCGTGGTCATCCGTCTCCAGATGCTCCTCGATCTCTTTCTGGGCCGCCATCCGCGCCATCAGCCCCGTGAGCAGGTCCGTTTCAGACGCCTTTCGTGTTTCCTCCTTGCCCAGGATCATGGAAGCCCGGGTCCGGTTGAGGGTATAGAACGTGATCAGGCCGATCACCAGGAAGATTCCGCTGAACAGCAGCCTTGTTCCGGTCACGTCGATTTCCGGCCTTGCATTCCATGTAATATACAAGGCCGCGAAGGACAGTACCTGAAGAAGTCCGACACGCCAGGCGTAGTCGAACACATAGCACGCGACCGCGATCTGGGCGCCGATCCAGAAAGCGTCCGTTTTCAGCATTCCCGAGCCGAAGACCGCCAGCAGATGGATCGAAACGGAGAGAATATAACCGACCGTCAGCAGCGCCCTGCGCGAATATTTTACGTCAGAGGACACCTTTACCCCCGCGATTCCGGCCGCCAGCATGAACAGGCAGAAATACAGGCCGGCGATTTCCTGATGCGTCGTCAGTCCGAACACGATGACCGCGATACTCGTAACAATTGAAATGAAGCTGAGCACCCTGATCGAATCAACGTTGCTGCGCTTCACCGCTTCCCGATACTTGTCGAAAACATCCGTCTCGAATCCGTACTGGTTCCAGACGGTGAGTTTCCTGTTCATGACAGGCAAGTCCTCCCTTCAGAGAATGTTCGCGGACGATATTCAGCCATCCTGTCCGTTTTCGGACAGATGCTTTTCAAAATCCTCCACGGGCATCGGCTTTGCGAAGTAATACCCCTGGTACATCTGGCATCCCATCTTCTTCAGCACTTCAAACTGCTCCCTGGTTTCGACGCCTTCTGTCAGCGAGACGATCCCGAGCTTTCCGGCCATGACGATGATTTCCTCAATAATCGTCCGGGCCTGTGGATTCCGCTCCGCCTGCTGCAGGAAGACCATATCGATCTTCAGCACGTCCACAGGCATCTCCCGCAGCAGGTTCAGCGAGGAGTAGCCGCTGCCGAAATCATCCATTTCGATGATGAAGCCCGCGTCCTGCAGTTTCCTGAGCGCGCTGATCCGCGATTCCTGGTCGTTCATCATGACAGATTCGGTAATTTCCAGGCGAAGCATGCCGGGATCGATACCGTATTCCCGCGTCAGCTTCATCAGTTCAGACGGGACGTTCAGCAAAAAGAAATCCCGCGGGGAAATATTGACGGAGATGAACAGATTCTTTCCCTGCTGCTTCCAGCGGGCCAGGATTTCGCAGGATTTCCGCCAGATATAGCGATCCACGTCCGCGATCATCCCGTTCTTTTCAAACACGGGAATAAAGGAGAACGGCGCACGGATCCCTTCTTCCGGATGGATCCACCGCACGAGCGCTTCCGCCCCGACGGTTTTTCCATCACCGTCGACGATCGGCTGCAGCCACGGACGGATCAATTCCTTCTTCAGCGCCGCGTTCAGCTCCCCGGAGATCAGGCGGTTCCACACCACCTTGTCCCGCATGGAATCATCGTACCAGGCAATATGGAAATGATAATCATCCTTGATGCTTTCCGCCGCGAGCATGGCCCGATCAAACATGGTTGATACGTTCATGCTCCGGTCGGTGACCATGAAGATTCCGACGTGGATCAGCAGACGGTATTCGCTGCTTTCATCCCGGATGGAGAAACCGGAAAGCTGTTCCTCCATCCACTTCCGATCATAATCCTTTTCCGGGACGCAGATGCCGAAGCGGTCGCCGCCCATGCGGCCGTAGACCGTTGCCGCGTCCAGGCTTTCCCCGCCTCTGCGCAGCCATTCCGCCACGCCCGTAAGCGCATAATCGCCAAAGGAGTTTCCGTACAGGTCATTGATTACCTTCAGGTCGCTGACCACCGCCAGGATAATCAGATAGGGCTCGTCCGGGTTTCGATCCAGCACCTCCCGGGTTCGCTCACACATGTAATCCCGGTTGTACAGGCCGGTCAGCTGGTCATGCCGGGCGTCATACAGCTTCCGCTCCGTTTCCTTCTCCTCTTCGGTCAGATCCCGCATGTAGAAATAGAAACCGTTTATCTTCGAACCGGACTCAAAAAGGGGCTGCTTGGTCAGTTCGATCCGGCGGGGCACGCCGTTTGATTCCATGATGACGGTTTCCTGCCATTCCGACCGGCCCGGATGCAGTTTGCCGAACATACGCCTCAGTTCAGTCCCGGCTTTGTCCAATTCATGCTCCTCCAGGTCCAGGAACTGCGCGCCGATACGGTTCATCCAGATGCACCGATTTGTTTCGTCAAAGAAGAACACCGGCTGCTTCTGTTCGGAAACCATATTGCTGAGCATCCGGTCCAGCAGGCGCATCGGCCGGTAGTACAGGGAGAAATAGAAAACCAGCAGGCCGAATACGCCGAAACCGATCATTGACCGGTCGATCGGCGCGCCGGAAACGATATAGGCGGTTTCCCAGAAGCTGACCAGGATCAGCGCGAACAGGATCACGGAATACTGTTCCCTCTGGAGCTTCGGCGCCCGGCGGAGCCGGATGATAAAGCCGAGAATAATCCCGGCGAGGATCAGGTAATCCACTGCCCGGTGGATCTGCTGGCCCCAGAGGGGGACCATCTTCCAGTAAGGGAAGCCGTCCAGCTCGATTTCGGTGATCCTGAACGCGTGATGAAAGAAGGGGTTCAGCAGAAGCTGGATTACGTCGGCCGCCAGGAGAAAGAAGGCAATATTGTTGAACCATTTCCGGGACTTATCGATCCCGTAGTATACATGGGCAAAATGAAGCAGGGCCGCGATGGAAATATCCAGCCCGATATAATATATAAAAAGCCGATCAGGGAAACAGTCCGGTTTGCGGACAGGATGATGACCAGGTTTCCGGCCATAGGCAGCATCAGGGGCGCAAGCAAACCGGCGGCAGCGAACCCGATCCGCTTTCCGGAATGCCTGGCGATCCACGTGCAGACAGCCATCGTGATCATGGTTACCAAAAACAGGATTCCAAATGTCAGCCTCAAGACGGGTGCTCCTTTATATGATATGATGAATGATCTTAACAGACACGTACAGCATACCATATAATACGCGCAATGTAAACCATGGCCGGGATTAACGGCCCGCGAAGGGATATTCCGGCACACCGGCGAATAATCTATACCGGAAAGATTCCGGGATAGCGCCGGAAGGAGGGACAGCGCCGGGCGCTTTCCCCCTGTGCCGGCGATTGCCGGCAAACGGTTTTGCCTGGGAACGGGCGCAGATTTTGGGATAGGGAGTAATGCATATGAAAAAATGGCTTTTGCTGCTGGCCGCGGTGATCCTGGTGCTGGTATGCACCGCCTGCTCAAACCAGGACGAAGAGCCTTCCGGACCCGCGCCGACGCCTGAAACGGAAGCGTCGAAGTATTCCCGCGCGCAGTCCATGCTGGCAAAAAACCAGTTCGCTGAAGCTGCCGCGCTGTTTGACGAGCTGGGCAGCTATGAGGAATCCACGAAACTGAGCATGTACTGCAAAGCCGCCGCCGCGGGGGAAAGCGGGGATTACGACGCGGCATACTCGGGCTTCCAGCTGCTGGGAGAATACAAGGACAGCCAGTATATGATCACCTATTACAAAATCCGCGCCGCGGAAGCGTCCGCCGGCACTGAAGCGGATTCATGGAAAAACTGGATCCGGGCTGCCAACAGCTACGACAAGATTTCCATCTTCCGGGACAGCGGGGAGCGGGCGAAAGCATGCCGGAAAACCGCCTACGCGTACGCGAAATCGCTGGAAGCCGCAGGCGACCGGGAAGGCGCCTACGAGGTGTTCAAAGGATTGGGGGATTATTCGGATTCCGCCGCGTACGCGGAAAAGATGTATTATGACCTGGGCGTGGAAGAGCGGGCAGCGGGGAACTGGGATGAAGCCGTAGCGGCTTTCGGGAAGGTGAGCGGATATTCCGACGTCGCGGAGCAGATCACCGAGACACGCTACCAGCAGGCGTACGCCGTACTGAACGCGGGGGATTATATTGGGGCTTATGATCTCCTGTGCGGCCTGAAAGGGTACAAGGACGTGGACCGGTTCCTGGCGGAGGACGACAGGATGAAAGCCGCGGCAGCGCGGGAAACGAGGCTTGAACCGTATCAGAAAGCCGGAAACTATGTGACCTTCGGAACGTATCCGCAGACGGCCGCGGGAACGGACAGCACGCCCATCGAGTGGATGGTGCTCAAGTACGACGCGGAGAACAAAAAGGCGCTGCTCCTGAGCCGGTACGGGCTGGACGTGGTCCCCTACAATACGGAGACCGCGGCGGTTTTCTGGGAGACGTGCAGCCTGCGGGCCTGGCTGAACGGCGATTTCACAGAACGCGCATTCAGCGCGGAACAGCAGGCGGCCATCCTGATGACAGAAGTGGACAACAGCCGCGGGCAGGGGCATGTCAGATGGATGGTCGGAGGCAACAATACGCAAGACCGGGTTTTCCTGCTGAGCTGTGAGGAAGCATACCAATACTTTGGCGTAAATAATTACAGCGAAACAAAAAAAGCGCGGGCCGCCGCGACGCAGTACGCGCTCCGGACCGGTGTATCCTACTCCGGGGATTACAAGACGAACGACGGTGACACGGCATGCAGCTGGTGGCTTCGTTCCCCCGGCAAATATAAGATGAACGCGGCGTCGATCTACTGCAGCGGAGAGCTGGACAGCGTCAACGTCAGCAAGGACAGTATCATTGTCCGGCCGGTGCTGTGGCTGGACCTGACCGCGGATATTTTCTGAACGTTCCGGCTTTTTCCGGCCAGGGAACGGTTCTGTGTCTGAAAACTGAAGAAGCATTTGCCGCGCAGGGATGCGCGGTTTTTTCCGCATCCTGTTTGGTATGATGGGTATGACGGAAAAAGGCGGAGGGCGGCCGCTGACGAGGAGAGAAGCATGCGGATATCGAAAATATACGGTACAGCGAACCGGGACCGGCAGCAGGGAGACAGAAGCAGGCGGGACTTTACAGGGAGGCATTATGGAACGGTATCATCTGATCAAAAGCGTGCTGGGCGGGTCCGACATCTATGACGAAAACGGGCGGCAGGTCGGCTATTCCCTTCCGGCCGTGATCGGGAAGGGGGAGGACTTCTACGACATGGACGGGAATCCCCTGGGGCAGTCTTTTGAGGGCGCGTTCGGCGGGATGTTTTATTCCGGCAAGAACGGTTCCCACGGCTTCCTGGACGAGGAGTTCATGATGGGGCAGAACATCTGGACGGACGGGAGTATGGGGGAGAAGCGGGAGCCGGATCCCTGGGACGTGCCGCCGCCTGATTTTGATCCCTTTGATTCCCCGGACTGACAGGGCGGTCCGGATATGCGAAATGAAACAGGCTGGACGGGAGGGCTTGACGGATGGAATCCTTTGATATGGAAATGCAGCGGGATAAGTTCCTGAAGATTTTCGACACGCAGATCGGGGAGCGCGACGGGAAGGAAGCGCTCCGGGAGTGGCTGCTGAGCGACGGGTGCGACCTGTTCACCGCGCCGGCCAGCACCAGATACCACGGGAACTACGACGGCGGGCTCTGCGAGCACTGCATCGACGTATACGAGATGGCTGTACGCCTGGAGGGCCTGTACCGGGAGGACATCCGGAAGCAGTACCTGGTCCTGAACCGCCCGTACGACCGGGAGCAGTTCATGGAGTCGCTGGCTGTTGCAGCGTTGTTCCACGACCTGTGCAAGGTAAATTTCTACAAGACCAGGGTCAACGGCCGGAACAGCGCCTATGTGGTGGATGAGCAGCTGCGGTTCGGCGGGCACGGGTCCAAGAGCGTCTACGTGCTGTCGAAATACCTGAAGGATATCCGGGACGAGGAAGCGATCGCCATCAACTGCCACATGGGGTTTTCCAGGTCGGAGGACAACTCGCTCAGCGTCAGCGATTCCTTCAAAAACTCGCCGCTGGCGTGGATCATCCATGTGGCGGACGAAGCGGCCACGTTCATGCTGGACCGGGGAGCGCCGGAGGGCTGACGGATTGCAGCAGGCAGCAGCCATTCGCCCGGGCGTTGCTTCATGCGGGAAGAATTGCCGCCCGGCGGGTGACCTTTCCGGACGGGGAATCCGCTGCCATGGGACCGGACAACAGGAAAAGGAGCGGATCGTTCCGCTCCCTGAAAGGCCGCCCCGGCCCTGCGCCGGCTGCCTTTTTTACGGTTCCCGGCTGACGTTTATTCGCAGCGCCCGTCCTGACAAAACACATGTCCGGCGGCATCGGCACCGGTTCCGCTGCCGATGCCGACCATCCGGAGCGCAAGCGCTTTGGAGTCCAAGCCGGCGATGACCGATCTCATCTCGTCCAGGCTCAGTTCCCGGACTGCCATCGTATGGGTATTCATCGTTTCGCCTCCTTCTTTACCGCGGCCGCGAAGTATCCGCAGCCGCGGGACTGATCTTCTTTGCTGCCGGCAGGATTTTGACTGCCGGTAACTGTTATTACGCAGCGGCGGAACGGAATGGCAGCGCTTTTATGCCGGCCGATGCGCGCTTTTTGCATCATCCAAAGCGGTACTATGGGAGTGCCGGAAGGGTGAAAGGAGGACAGGAAGTATGGCGAAAGCGGTCCGGGCATCGGCCCGGAACGGATGAATCGGATCGGAGAGGAAGTGCTGCCGGAATGACGATTCCTGAGATGACGATGCCGGAACGGTACCGGAAGATGAAGTCCGGGCCGGAGGATCCGCCGTATTCCAGGCTGTACGGGTATGAGACGCCCGGCGCCGGCTGCTTTGTGATGGTATGCCCGATCCCGGCGGGGAGTGCGATGCCTTACGAAAATCCCCGGGCGGTGATCGACGGAATCCACCGGCAGATGGGGGAGAACCAGGGGCTGATTGCGGTGGAGGCCGGGCGGACGAATTCCGGACGCCGGTTTCTGTATTCCGTCGTGAAGACGCTGCTGAAGCCCCACGGCGCGCAGTACTGCCTGACGATGCATGTGGAGCACGGCGCCTCCGCCGTGCAAATCCAGGGCTTTTTCGACGAACTGGGTACGACGGGCACCCGGGATGCGATGGTGTATATCATGCTGGAAAAGCAGAATCTCGTAAAGGTGACGGAGGAAGGAATCGCGGGATGGACTGCCGATCCGTATGATCCGGGCTATACGCGGGGAAGCCTTATGAACTGCTCCGAGCGGAAACAGTACGACGCCGCGTTCCCGCAGCACCCGCTGTCGGAACTGCGGCGGTTCGCGGCGGAAGTGATCGGGCTGAACTGAGGGGGCGGGGATCGCTTCCGGAGAGGCCGTTCATTTTCCGGAGCAGGCGGCGCTGGAATCAGGGGGAGGTTCGGGAGATGACGGATCTGTATGTTCGCTGGATGGAGCTGATGGAGCCGCTGCCGCGGGGGAGCTATCTGAACGAACTGCCCGCGGTAAAGCACCTCGCGGAAAACAGGATTGAGTTTCATAAGCAGGTAACGTTTTTTGTCGGGGAGAACGGATCCGGAAAATCCACGCTGATTGAAGCGCTGGCAGTTTCACTGGGTTTTAATCCGGAAGGCGGGTCCAGGAATTTCAGCTTTTCGACGAGGAACACGCATTCCGAACTGTACGATTACGTGCGGGCGGCCAGGGGGGTGATCCGGCACAGGACGGGTTTCTTCCTGCGGGCGGAGAGCTATTACAACGTGGCGACGTATATCGATGAAATGGATGAGGAACCGGGACCCGGAGCTTCCATTATCGGCGCATACGGAGGCCAATCCCTGCACAGGCAGTCCCACGGTGAAAGCTTTCTGGCACTGGCGGAGAACCGGTTTTTTCCGAACGGCCTGTATATCCTGGATGAACCGGAGGCGGCGCTGTCGCCGAGGGGAATCATCCGGCTGATGCAGAGGATGGACGAGCTGGTCAGGGGAAACAGCCAGTTTATTATCTCCACGCATTCGCCGATGCTGTTATGCTTTCCGGACGCGGAGGTTTACCAGATCACGGACAAGGGGATTGACTGCGTCCGGTTCCAGGACACAGACCATTACAGGACGACCGTGCGGTTCCTGCAGAATCCGGAGAGCGCCGTCGAGGATATCCTGGGGAGAAAGGAATGATCCGCGCCGTATACCGCGGCCGGCTGGGTGGACAGGCGGCTGCCGGCATGGTATAATCCGGGGCAGGGAAAAGCAAAACAGCGCGTATATCATTTAAAATATCGGAACGGAGGCCGGCAGCATGGACGTATTGAAAGCAATTTCAGACAGAAGATCCCACCGGGCATATCAGCAGGGACAGATTTCCGAGGAAATCCTTGACGCAATCCTGAAGGCAGGCCTCGAGGCGCCCAGCGCCCGGAACAGGCAGCCGTGGAGCTTTTCTGTTGTGCAGGACGCGGAGCTGATCCAGGAGGTTCATGACGCGGCGGCGGAAGCAATGGGAAGGAAGGGAAGCCCCCGCTTCGCGGATCCTGAATTCCAGATGTTCTACCACGCGCCGACGGTGATTTTCATCTTCGGGGAGAAGGAGTTCTCCTGGACGCAGGTGGACTGCGGAATCGCGGTGGAGAATATGGCGCTGGCCGCGGAAGGGCTGGGCGTGGGAAGCGTGATTCTCGGGCTGCCGAAGCCGGCGTTCGCCGGGGAAAAGGCGGACCGGCTGCGGGAAAAGCTGCGGTGCCCGGAGGGATACGATTTCGTGATTGCCCTGGCACTGGGATACGCGTCCGACACAAAGGACGCGCACGACCTGCGGGAGGAAAAGATCATCCGGATCAGGTGATTCCGGAACCGCCCGACTGCTGCGGTACCGGAGGACGACGAAACCGGAAACCTTCTTGCGGCTGCTGCAAGGGCGAGAGACGTAAAAGAAAACCTTTGGATCCGTATATACAGGAGGCGGGGACTGTATGTCATGCAAAAAGATAAGAAAGGTTGTCACTGCTGTTGTTTTTCTTGCTGTTTTTCTGGCGCTGGGTTCCCTGTATATGAGCACTGCCCGGGCCGGAACCATAAAAGATCTGGACCTGGTAAACAGCGCTCTCAGCTGGGAGGGAAACGCGAATTATTCAAGGTTATGCCTGCAATGGGTTCACGACGCACTGGTCCGCACGGGAGCTTTTGACGGCAATTATCCCGCGTCGCGTAATGTCTATTCCGCCCAGACCTACTGGAACAGCCTTGTTTCGGCGGGCACGGCCCATCCTTCCGCCGGGAATCCGGCAGATATTCCCTTGGGAGCGGATGTATTTTTCAGCAGCCCGCCCGGATACGGGGACGTCGGGCATATCGGAATTTATATCGGCGGCGGGCAGTTTATCAGCGCGGTGAACAACGTTGAAGTACACTCCTTCTGGGATGACGGCGGACAATACGGGAACTATTGGGGGAATTCCTATTACGGATGGGCCTGGCATGACGGCATTACAGTGATTCATACGTTTCCGATTGATGAGGCACATTTCCCCGATCCGAATTTTCGGAACTACATCAGCGTCAACTATGACACCGATCACGACGGAAGACTGAGCGACCCGGAAGTGCAGGCGGTCACCACCATTTATTGCGAGGAGGATTCGATTTCCTCCCTGGCCGGTCTCGAGTATTTCTCTGCCGTTGAAAACCTTTACTGCAACTCCAACAATCTCACCACATTGGATATCAGCAAAAACCAGGCCCTGAAATACCTGGATTGTTTCGATAACCGCCTCCTGAAACTGGATGTCAGTCAAAACAAAGCCCTGAAATATCTCGACTGTTCCTTTAATCGGATATCGTCCGTCAAATTGTGCTCCGACGGATTCCTCAAAACGCTATTATGTACCGATAACAGACTGAAGACGCTGAAACTCAGCAAAAGCATTGAATACCTTGATTGCAGCAGAAACGGGATTTCGAAACTGGATGTGAGCCAGTGTCCCGGGCTGAACAGTGTCGTAAAGAAGGAATCGCGGCAATCCGGGGACGAATTCGACTGCTTCGGCCTGCATATCGATGAAGATGGCGAATATGCCTATTATAATATGGTCTTCGACTCAAAAGTCACCGTTACGGCCGGGCCGATCGTGAGCCATCACAGCTATACGGATTACACCTACCGGAACGTGATTTACAGGGTGAAAAAAAACGAGGCGTCCGCGATCGGAACAGACAACAAAGACATCAAAGCGCTGATGATCTCTGACGGGTTCAGGCTCCAGGGTAAGCAGTACAGAGTGACGGCCATTGCAAAGGATGCGTTCAAGAAACTGCAAAAGCTGACTGAAGTGACCATCGGGAATAATGTTGAGGAAATCAGCTTTAAAGCTTTCTATGGCTGTAAAAAGCTGAAAAAGGTCACGGTCAACGACCCGTCCCTGAAAGAGATTGCCGGCAACGCTTTCAAAGGCATTAACGGAAAGGCCGTCTTCTATTGTCCGGAAAAAGGCTTTTCACGCTATAAAAAGCTGATCAGGAAGTCAGGCGCTCCCTCAACGGTGACCTGTAAGAAAATCAAATAGTGCATGACGGGGCCGTCTGAACCGATGCCTCCTCCCGGACCCGGCAGTCTCTGTTTCCGTGGGTTCAAACCGGGAGTGCCGGCGCCGTTACAGGCAGAGCAATAAACAGGTGCAAACTTCGGACTTTGCCGACAGTCTGAGGAGTTGACCTAAAAATGATCCGAGAGCGCGCAGGAATGCGCGCTTTTTTCAGCATCCCGGATGATACGATGAATATGCCGGGGGAGGATGGCATAACCCGGAACAGGGCCGGAAAGCGGCCGGCAGGAGAACGATGCCTGACAGAACGGGAAAGGAGATTACGAGGATGAAAGTTTACTTCACAATCGCCGGAACGAAGTACCGCTACGGGACGGAATTCATGGAGAAGGGCATGAAGGTCCGGCTGGAAAAGGAGCCGGACAACGAGCACGACAGCGAGGCCATCAAAGTCCTGATGGACGGGTTCGGCCTGGTCGGCTACGTCGCCAACAGCCCGTACACGGTCGTCGGGGAGAGCTGGAGCGCCGGGCGGCTGTACGACAAGATCGGGGATACGGCGGCAGGAAAAGTGAAACACGTAACGGAGAAGGGCGTGCTCTGTTCGCTGAAGCTGAAAGGCGCGCCGGAGGAGGGCGGGAAGGAAAACCCGCAGCAGGCGCAGGCAAAAATGGGGATTGACGAATAAGGGACGGCGGTGGTATGGAATATATCATGACGCAGGCGGAGAGAAGAAACTGGTTCAGGGAGCTCGAGCAGACGGAATACTATTTCCTGCAGAACGAGCTGAAAAACAGGAACCTGGCGGTATCCGCCGAATACCGGCAATACCTGGAACGGCGCGTCGCGGAATTGAAGGAACAGTTTCCCGACGGATGACGAACGGAACGGACGGAAGGAGTGAACCGAATGTCAACGATACTCTGGATCGCACTCGGGGCGGTGGTCCTGGGCGCCTGCTGCGGGGGCGGGAAAAGGGGCAGGGCGCCGAAGAGCCCTTATCGCATCGACCGGCCCCATGTCATCGACGACGACGATTACGAGTGCTCCGTGTGTCACCGGCGGTTCCGGAAGGCGGAAGCGGCCTGCCCGTACTGCGGGACCCGCTTCTCCGGCCGGGTCGTGGATGACGAAGAATTTGAGGATGAAGAGGAGGAACTGGAAGCCTGGGACGAGGAGGACGGGCTGTGAAAATAAACGAAGAAACCAAAACGGAACAGGCGAAAAACATCCGATAAGGACGGGGCATCAAAGAGCACCGAAGGAAGACGGAAAGGAGGCCTGGTTCATGAAAAAACGGTTTGAGGTACTGCTGGCATTGCTGCTGGCTGTAACATGCGGATTGACAGGGCCCGCGGTTTCTTTCGGGTTGATCAGCCGGAACTATGGCAGATCAAAGCCCCTGACTGAGACGGGGCTGAAAGACAGGAAAAAGGAGCGACGGATCCCCCGATGAAACATGAACCGCTGAGCATTCTCTTTCCCTGGCAGAGCGAAGTCACTTACC
>JAEEGL017322109.1_pt1 | contig 16829 bp, 10 predicted proteins | sample 9134231 | NCBI WGS metagenome assembly JAEEGL01 (sample SAMN16246548, study PRJNA631951) | gut metagenome | biome: gut microbiome; feature: rumen; material: fiber-attached | host: Bos | place: Iran: Karaj | collected 2018-10
ACGTTCATCTTAAAAATAAAAACATCTAAAAATAAAAAATGTGCGACTTTGCGCAAAAAACTGCGCAAAGTTACACATTATTATATAAAGAAACGAATAATTACCTTAATAATTATAGTTTTTTAATTACTTCGCATTGATTTCCTGCAACAATCGGTCGGCATGTCCCCAACGGTCCATCATAAACAGCATATAACGCACATCGACATTGATGGTACGTGCCAACTGACGGTCGAAGAAGATATCGCTTGACAGCGAGTCCCAGTTGCCGTCGAACGCCAGACCTAAGAGTTCGCCCTTGGCGTTGAAGATAGGAGACCCCGAATTACCGCCCGTAATGTCATTGTTCGACAGGAAGCAGAGCTGCATGGTATCTGTCAACTTGTCGGCATACTTGCCAAAGTCTTTCTGCGACATCAGCTCGTGCATCACCGGTTCGGCAAAGTACTCAAAGTTCTCGTCGGCCTTCTGCATCTTCTCCCACAACGAACGGGCTGTGGTATAATAGCCTGAAGGACGGCCGCCTAATGTGTACTCACCAATCTGCCCATACGTCATACGCATGGTGAAGTTGGCATCCGAATAGTTAGGCATATCCATCTCCATACGCAGCACGGCATCGCACAGCAGTTTCTCCTGTTCCGCAATGTCATAGCTCAGCTGTCGGCGGTCAGCATTAATCTTTGCCATAATCTCGCTGATAGAGAGACCATACTTAACACCTAAGTCCTTGTTATAGCTCTTCTTGTTGAAATAGATGGGCTTGCCGCTCTTCATCAGCACCGACTTCTTATACAGAGCCTTAACATAGGCCGCATAATCACCATGGAACTGCTGGTCGATGGTCTGATAGAAGTCCGGCAGATAGTCGCTGTCCACCTGCTGGCGATAGTTACAAATCAAAGTGGCGAGGAGTTCGCAGTCAGTAGCCTCATCCCATTCCTTAGTATTGTCGTCAAACTTGAAGTACTGCTTCTTGGGCTTGTTCTTCGGACCCTCGACCTTCATACCCCAATTGCTACGCCAGGCACGTGACGTCACCTCATCGTCGAAGGTGAAGAAGGTCTCCCTAAAAATGGTGCGCAGGCGCGTCAGCTTCATGCGCTGCTGATAGAGGTTGGCCAGTTTGGCAAAATCAAGTTTCCCCTTCAGATAGCCTGTCGTGTCCTGCCACTGACGAATCTTTGCCTCGAACAGCTGCTTTTGTCCGATGAGTCCGATGCTGTCGATACACTTGTTCATACCTATTGAGTTCTTCCAGTAGTTACTGCTATGGGCATACTTCGACTCATACATGATACGAACGGCCTCGTCAGCGCGCATGTGGCGCAACATCACTTCCTGCTTCACTTCGCGAACCTGCACGCGAGGTGCGTTGATGGCATCGCGGCGCTCCTGAATACCATAGCTTGACAGATAACGACTGGTAGAACCAGGATAGCCTAAAATCATACAGAAGTCGCCAGGTTTGTAGCCCTGCAGGCTGACAGGAGCCCATGACTTAGGATGATAGGGTACGTTATCCTTGGAATACTTGGCAGGGCCATTGGTCTTCGGATCGGCATAAATGCGGAACACCGAATAGTCGCAGGTCTGACGGGGCCACATCCAGTTGTCAGTCTCACCGCCAAACTTACCCATTGACTTGGGTACGGTGAACACCAGACGCACGTCGTTGTAGTCACGATAGGTGGTCATGTAGTATTTGTTGCCCTCATAAAAGGGTTTAACCTCGACACGCAACGTTGAGTCCTGCTTACGGATGTCTTTCTGCCAAGCATTCTCGATGGAGTCGACAAATACTTCCACATCCTTAAGTTTCAGCTTGTCCATACCCAAGCGGTTCAACTCATCGGTGACATCTTTCTGTTCAATCATAAAACTGACAAACAGATCTTCGTTGGGCAGCTCCTCGGCATAACTCTTGGCATAGAAACCGTTCAGCATATAGTCGTGTTCAACTGTAGAGTGGCTGCGAATAGCATCGAAACCACAGTGGTGGTTGGTAAACACGAGTCCGTCAGGCGATACCACAACACCAGAGCAATAACCACCAAAGTTGACAACAGCATTCTTAACGGCATCGTTTGTCTGATACAACTGTTCCTTAGATAATTGGAAGCCATACTGTTTCATCTGCTCGAAGATGGCATCGGGCAAATTGTAAAGTATCCACATGCCTTCGTCAGCATGAGCAGTGAAAAGAGAAAAGTGAAAAGTGATAAGTAAAATCAGCAGTTTTTTCATAATTATTTATTTTTTGAATTTCTTTCCAATAACGGGGAGGCTGCTCAAGGGCAGGTCGCGATTGATAACAACACCCAAGAAGAGCAGGATGAAAAGTGTATTGACCAACAACGAGACTAAAAGCGATTGACTACCGTTAACGATAACCATAGATATGAATGCCATGATTGTCAGCCAAACATACAAGGCAATATCTTTCATAGGATATGGAATGGGGTTCTTCTTCTGACCAACAATATAACTGAGTACCATGGCCGTTCCATAGCCTGCTACCCCACCCCAGGCACAGGCCCAATAGCCGTATTTAGGAATCAATAGGATGTTGACGGCAAACAATACGGCACAACCAGCCAATGAGAACCAAGCACCATAGATAGTCTTGTCGATGAGTTTATACCAAAATGACAGGTTGAAATAGACACCCATCATGATTTCGGCTGCCATCACGATAGGCACGACACCTAATCCCTCGCGATATTCAGCACCGATGATATACTGTAGGAGCGGCATCCAGCCCACGACGCAAAGGAAAGCCAGCAAGGTGAAGATAAGAAAGTACTTCATTGCGGCAGCATAGTATTCCGCCTTGTCAGCATCCTTCGACTTGGCAAAAACGATAGGCTCGTAGGCATAGCGGAAGGCCTGTGTAATCATCGCCATGATCATTGCTATCTTGACACACGAGCCATAGTCACCCAGCAACACATTGGCTTCTTCCTCGTTTGGATAGACCAGCGGAAAGATTATCTTATCGGCTACTTGGTTCAGAATGCCAGCAATACCCAATATCAGGATGGGCCACGAATAGCTGAACATCTGGCGCAGCAACTTTCCGTCGAACTGCCAATGGATGCGGAACAGGTCGGGAATAAAGAACAGCGTGATAAATGCCGTACACAACAGGTTAATGAAGAATACGTAAAATACCGATGTCTTACCCAATACCACGAAATAAAATACGTTGAGAGCGATATTCAAGGCAATAAACAGCAGTTTCAACGAGGCAAAACGGATGGCCCGTTTCTGATAGCGGAGAAAACTGAAGGGGATGGCCTGCAAGGCATCAAGGGCTACCACTACACCCATCATCAGCAGATAGTCTGGGTGGGTTGCATAGCCAAGGGCATCGCTGATGGGCGTGATAAACCCGAAAAGCAACAGCAGGAAGACAAGCGTAAGTGAACCTACAACGGTCAGGGCAGTAGTGAAAACGGTGTCAGGCTTGCTGCGGTCGTCGTTGGCAAAACGGAACAGGGTAGTCTCCATACCGAAGGTCAGCAACACCAGTATCAATGCCACATAGGCATAGACATTGGTACTGATACCATAGTCACCGGTATCGTGCGGCATATAGTAAGTGTACAATGGTACCAGCAGGTAGTTCAGGAATCTGCCTACGATACTCGACAATCCGTAAATGGCCGTATCCTTGGCCAACGCTTTCATATTTGCCATAAAGTTGTCTATTGTTGTCAAAGTTGTCTTTTATCCAAAGAACAAATAACAAATCAATATCGCCGCAATAATGCCAGCAAGGTCTGCCAGCAAACCACAGTTCACGGCATGACGGGTGTTCTTGATGCCCACCGAGCCGAAATACACAGCAAGGATATAGAAGGTGGTATCCGTAGAACCTTGGAACACACACGACAGGCGTCCTACAAACGAGTCGGCACCATACGTCGTCATGGCATCCACCATCATACCGCGAGCTCCACTGCCACTCAACGGTTTCATCAAAGCCGTAGGCATGGCATCCACCCACTGGGCATTGGCACCTGTCAGCTCTACACACCAGCGCATACCACCTACCAACATATCCATAGCGCCAGAGGCACGGAACACGCCAATAGCCACCAAGATGGCCACGAGATAGGGAATGATGCGTATGGCAGTCTGAAAGCCATCCTTTGCACCCTCAACAAATGCCTCGTAGACATTGACTTTTTTCCTAACGCCAGCCACGATAAAGCCCGTAATAATACCCATCAACAAAATGTTAGCCACCGTGGTACTCACACGATTCATCATCTCAGATGGCATCTGTGCAAACGCCCAGATGATGCCCGCCACTACGGCACAGGCACCACCCAGCGTCAACAGCATCACACGATTCAGCAGATTGATACGCTGGTAGAGCGAAGTTACTAAGATGCCCGCTATAGTCGAAAAGAAAGTAGCCAGCAGAATGGGAATAAAGATATCTGTAGGTTGTGCCGCGCCCATCTGGGCACGATACACCATAATCGATACGGGTATCAGTGTCAGTCCACTGGTATTCAGCACCAAGAACATAATCATCGGATTCGAAGCAGTATCCTTCTTTGTATTTAATTCCTGCATCTGTTCCATCGCTTTCAGACCTAATGGTGTAGCAGCATTATCCAGCCCCAGCATGTTGGCTGCAATATTCATGAAGATGCTGCCAGTGACAGGATGCCCCTTTGGGATATCAGGAAACAGTTTTGTAAATACGGGCGATAGCAACTTAGCCAACACATTGACGACACCGCCCTTCTCGCCAACCTTCATCACGCCAAGCCATAGCGACAGCACACCCGTCAGTCCGAGTGATATCTCAAAAGCCGTCTTCGATGACGAGAACGTCGAGTCCATCATGGCAGGAAACACGTCGTAGTCACCCATCACTAACAGCTTGAACACAGCTATCACGAAGGCTATTAGGAAAAAACCTATCCAAATATAATTAAGTACCATAACAGGGTGCAAAGGTAGTGCAAATTGAGTGAAATACAAAGAAAATCATCAATTTTCTTCTATTTCCGAGATACAGCCTACCTTGACCAAGGTCAAAGGTAATAAAAAGTTTAGAGTTTAGAGCTTAGAGTAATTTTGTGTTCTCACCAAATAAACATGTAAAAAAGAGCGATTGCATCACGCAACCGCCCTTTCCATTAACAAATATAATGATGTATTTGATGTTTCAATTACCACCACTTGATATAAGAGGGCTGTGTACCATTCACCCAATCTACGAATTTCGGACAACTTCCCTTGATGCTGACACGCTCACCAAGCCAATGGAATGACTTGTCAACGCCCAGCTTGCTGGCAGGCTCACCCTTGACGGCCTTCATCTCCTGCCATGTCTTGTTCTTCCATACCTCGAGGTGAATCTTGCTGTTAGCTTCTGATTGGTCAGAAATATTGGTACTGAAGTCAGAAATCACAACAGCAGGCTTATTTGGACCAGCACCAGTATTCACCATCAACTGTTTTGGAGAAGTCAGTTTTTCCTCAAAATCTTCTTCACCTTGCCATACACCAAACAGCTTGTGAACCTCCCAAATCTTACCATCGTCAGTGCGAATACGCAGAGGCAGCGTACCACCGGCAGCCTGCAGGGTCACCTTAGCTGGTGTGCCAAATTCCACGTCGATGACAACGTCGTTGAAGTCAAAGTCAGATGCAGAAGTGGCAGAAAGGTCCTCAGCAATGATACGAATCTCATCGTCAGAAGGGGTTACTGTAGAAGAAGTGGCAGGCAGGAAACTGACAATCCAGTCGCTGTAGTAACCATCGGCGCAACCGCCAATCAACACCCAAGTCTTGTTAGAAGAACTGATGGGTAACTTGCCAGCTCTGAGAGCTTCTAACATATAGTCCACACGAGTTCTCTTGCCACCATACTGCTCGACATTATTTTCATCCAAATAGCGATAATCAATCTCCCACTTGTCGTCTGTCCAATCTTCTGAAGTACCACAATACTGGTTGGTATTAGCATCCAGCATCCTAACTTTGTTAGTAGTACCAGGCATGTAGGGATAGAAACGCTTGCCATATCCTTCGTCAACAACCTCACCAAGTGTAGAAGCCTCTACATAAGCAGTGCCGTTCCATACCAGCGTGTTGTCACCCAACCAAATGCTGAAGTAGCTGTAGGTGATAGCAGTAATCTTCCCATTCTCCCAAGTCTTGTCACCAGCAAAGACGTAGTCATCGGGAATCATGTCGAAGTCGAAGCCGATGAAACTGCGGTTCCACTCATCAACAACCTTGTCATCAGTGATACCCTTACTTGAGAGCCAAGCCTGGAAGGCACTGTTGTTGTCGCAATAAGCATCGATAACGGAACCTGCCACCTGGCGATAGCGGTCTGTACGAACATAGCTGGCATCAGAGTTGGCATAGCCGAACTTATCTGTCTTGGTTTTCAGCATCAGCATAATCTCATCAGAGTGCTGGTCTGTATCCAAAGCGGCACCATTGTTACCTACATTATAATTAGTGGTGCACGTACCATTGTTAAAATTATAAATATGCTCATTGTCAGAACCTGCGGTCAGGTGATCCATGTGCTCACCGCTGGTAATATAAGATGAATTGTTGGCTGCAAGATACTGCTCAGGCGACTTTCCTGGCATGGGGTCATCGCCACCGTCATACACCTGTTGCATGAAGAAATCAATCTGGCCATAGTCCTTCGTTCCACCAGGATACTGCACCATCTGGAAATAGTACTGAACACGGGCTTTCTGTCCAGCCGTCAAGGGATCTGGCACATTATAGCCCTGAGCAGCCCACTGGTTAGCGTTGGGATAAGCGGTGCGTGTGAAAGCAAGACCTCTGGTGTAACTGGTGCCAAAGCCCCAGTCCTGATTCTCATCGATTGTGCCACCAACATAGTTTAGGAAAGCAGTTTCATACTTCTGTTGGTCGATTTCAGCCTGAGACATCGGCGTGAAATCCAACTTGTTACAACTGGCAAAAGCCAGAGCAGCAAGACTCATCATCAAATACTTTTTCATCATTGTTTGGTTTTAATTTGTTATTATATAAAGAAAATTGTTCAACTTTTCGGTTGCAAAGGTAGGCATATTTTTTTAATTAACGCACATAAATCTGATAAAAAATGTTAAATAACATGCAAACGTATACACAAAGCATTCTTTTGACGGTCAAAATCAGCATTAATTAGTATGATCGCTACATTTAATACTTGCAATCGCTACTATTAATTTCTACAATTGCTACTATTAATAGCTATCATAGGAAGTTTTACAAAAGGAAAGCGCCTGCTCACGCAGACGCCCTCCAAAAATTAAAATCTTATGTTAAAATTTTCTTAATTCATTTCGCACGGATAACGAAAAGCCTTTGGCTACTTTTTAACATAATACGCTTCCGTAACCTTTACCGAGGCAGGCCTTGAGTTATCATCGCGCATGCAACCATAGATAGTCAAGTCCTGAATGTTGTAGATATCACAGTTACCCCAGTCAACACCACTAAGCAGGATATCGATATCACCTGACGCATTTGGAGATGCAAAGAACTCTTTGGTAGGACCACTGGGAGGATTCGAACCGTCGTTTTTCTTAAATACTACTTTCAACAACTGGTCACTGGCATTTGTGAAGTCGCTAACCTTCAAATGCAACCGATCCCAGTCGCTAAGATTACCGCTAACCCCTTCGGCAGCCATGAATGTCCATGCAGTATCCCAACCGCCCTGTCCCCATGTGAACGTGCTGGTGCTGGGATCCCATTGGGCTGCACAGTAAGCTTCCGTCTTAAAGGTCAGATTGTTCTTAATCTCGCCAGTATCATACAAATAGGTAGCGTTTTTGTTATCCCAAGGCAAAATACCATACTGTACCCAATTCTCAAAGTACGGGAATGCTAACTTCAGTTCACAACGCTCTGCGGGCCATGGTGTACCAATTGGTGCCAGGAACTTCTGAGGAGCCTGTCCTTGATAAGCTGTAAGTTCATATACTGACGTAGAACTTCTTACAACGATAGGAATATCGATAATCCTCGAATACACATTAGATGGGGTAAACACAACAGGTTCTACATTATTAATATAATTTGCATCCCAACTCAAGCCACCATACGTAACGCTGGCCTCTGTCATTGTGTTAATCATTGTTGTTGAAGGGATATAGCCCATCATCTGGTGTACATCCACGCCAGCCACCTGAATAGGTATTGTGCCACCAGCAGCCAATAGTCTGATGACGGTCTTTGATGGAGTCTCTCTCACAAAGACGGTATCTTTATAAGTGTAGGTGGTAGCTCCTCCAATGGTTGTCTTAGTAACAGTGTGCCTATAAACCCTGTTCACATAAATCCATGCATCGAACACGACATCGTTGTAGTCCAAGTCACGATTGCTGACCTGACCCAAGTCTTCGCAGAACACACGTCCAGACTCCTTCACCACATTATACGTGAATTCTTCTGTGTATTCATCTGTTGTTGGGGGTATCACGGGGTCATCGCCTATTCTCTGAGCTTCAGTCAGGGTGACAATCCAGTCGCTATAGTAGCCGTCGCATGCTGCCTGCCACTTCACCCATGTCTTCAGGTCGCTGGAGGTGGGATGATAGCCCTGAGTTTTAAGAGTCTGGAACAATGTCAGGTCAAGACAGGTCTTACCATCCTTAGTAATCTTCATTTCATCCTCACTGAGAGTCCTTACGATGCCACCATACATATTGGTGTTTTCGCTGTAGAAGGAAATCTTATCGGTATCTGCATCGCCAAGGAGGTAAGTGGGATTGTAGTACATGCTAGGATCAACAGTGGTACCTTCGATTGTTTTTCCTATCAGCATGACACTTGTAATATTGAGTGTACCGGTCGAGCCGTCATAGGTCGAAATGTCAGGTCCCTGATTGTCACCATACCAACGTACATTATCGAGAGTCACTTCTACCTTGGTGTCACCTTTCTTAAAAGCAGTTCCCATAACGGTTCCGTTGATAGGACTTGCCTCGAATTCAATCACCAGCTTGCTGTAAGGACTCCAGTCTTGATTGCCTTGACCAAATGTAATAGAGGAATACTGTGGGAAATAGCAGGAAATCTTTCCATCGACTGTCGTACATGTTGCATTGTTACTTCCAGAAGCATGCATTGCAAAATAGGGGAAGAGGTCGAAATCATCATTCTTTGTAGTCCCAGTACCCTCGGGAACAGGGCCAATGGTCATTACTTTCGTGCCGTCCCATGCATACTGGATGTTGTTAATGTTGGGCACCTGGCTGAGCAGGGCGTATGAATCCTGAACGATGTCACACTCGGGAAGCAGCTCATAATCGAAGCCCATGAACGAACGGTTCCACTTGTCAGTTACGGCCTCACCAGGATTGCCGTTTTGAGCAGCCCATGCGTCGATAGTTTCTGCACTAACCAGCGCCATCTTGTCATTATGATTAGTAGAGGTTTGCACGTCGCTGCCGTTTGTCTCATGATAGCCGAAGCAAGAGGTATCATAGACGTTGACCATCAGCGTAATCTGGTCGCTGTGGGTGGTACCGCCATTTACCGTTTGTCCGTTGTCCAACACATCGCTTGGACTGCAAGTACCGGCATTGAAATCGTTGATGTGCGAGCCGGTCTGACCCACAGTCAGCTGGTTCAGCGTCATGCCAGCATGAGTTTGGCCGTTAGCTCCAGCAGTAGCCTCATGATTGCCGGTCGATGGAGCACTGGTGCCACCTTGATAGACCTGCTGCACAAAGAAATGACGGTACTGGGGGTCTTGGTAACTCAGATTGGGGTTAGCCTGAAAATACAACCTGACACGCTCTTTCTGGCCTTCTGTCAGAGCATCTGGAACGACCCATCCGCCATAATACTCGTTGGGGTCAGCCCACTGGTTGTGGTTCATGTTGGCACCCGCAATCACATTACCATTAGCATCCGTATACTCATGGGTTGCAGGATACGTCTCACCCGTGTTGGCACGAGTTATACCTCTTGTGATACTACCATCCCCAAATCCCCAAGTCTGGTTAGGGTTAATATCACCAAATTCAGATTTGAAGACTTGCTCGAAAGCCTGCTTCTTTGCTTCATACAAGTCTCCATCAAACTCATCACGCGAACAACCAGTAACAATAGTAGCTACAGCAACAAGGACTAAAGTTCCTGTAATCAACGACTTTTTCATATCATTCATAAGATTTTAATTATTAAATTATCTATAGACGGCTGCAAATATACAAAGATTTTCCCTAACACAAGACCTTTTAATGTTAAATTCTTTAAAAACAAGAAAAAAAAAGTCCTTTTATCTGGAATATTTTGTAATTTTGAAGCCAAAAAGAAGCAGTTATGACAATGAACCACACTTGTATTCTGATAAAAGCAGTGCTTTGCACCATGATTATTCTTCAGGCCGTTGCCTGCAAGAGAGACTTATATGATGAAGAACAATATAGGAATTACATCAAATATATGTCGCCGGTAGACAGTGTCGACCAGCGCCACGAATGGAAGCTCACCGTCTATAAGCAATATGGTGTGAAAGCAGATGCCGCCGCAAATATCAAGAAGTGTATGCTGCTGGATGCTAATCCCCTGACCACCCGCACAGCCAACGTACTGAATCAGGTAGGCATCTCCGATGGAGAAACATTATGGTTAGCCGCCAGCGTACCATACACCTTAACGACAATTTACGCTGCACTGGTCGATGAAAATGGACGATACTATGTGACATCTTTTCCTGCCAGTCAAACTGACGTTATCAGTTTCAGCAGTGCCAATTCCGGCATTCCAACCAATCTCACCTTGAATCCCCAAACCTATACCTATTGTTACGAGAAAGACATTCCTTTGGTTGATGACTTCGACTATAACGACCTTGTTTTCCGTCTGGGCATTTCCAAAGACCCCGAACAGCCAACACAGGTTACTTTTCATCTAACCTTAATCGCCGTAGGCTGCACCAATCAGATTGCTGCTTTTATCCGCATACCAAATTGCAACATCAGCGATATAACAGATATAACCACTGCCGACGGCAAGACATTCAATGACGAACTGCCTGAGGGATCAAAACAGCTGGTTGACAATACCGATCTTCTACAGGCCGACCAGAAAAATACAGATGCTGTCATCTGCCTGTTTGCCGATGCGCACTGGGCTATGGACAATACACTGAAAACATCGCCTAATGCCGGTACTATCAGCCGAAAGAATTACAATGTAAAGATGGACTACAACCTTGACGAGATGGATAAGTACGACGTCAAGGCATATCGCAAACAAAACTACGTCATCACCTTCAAAAATGCCCAAATGGCAAACGACATCACGCTTGAAGACATCGATCCATTTATTGTTACCATCTATAATTCTGCTCGTTTTGAAACCCACCTCGACCGTTACAAAACTGCACAGACACTCTACGACTACAAGTTAGAACTGAAGATAAAGGATTTGCCGTGGGCACTGATGGTACCCTCAGAAAATTTCTGGCATCCGTTGGAAGGCGTACAAATAGGGTTCCGCAAGCATACCAGTAGCGGTGTCGCGTTTAATGACGGTGCCTATACAGATTTCGGAGAATGGGTGGAAAACTGTAATGCCTATTTAGACTGGTACAAATACCCCAACGAAAATCTGATTTGGGAATTCTAAGGTTTTAACTCCAACGTACCTAACGCCTTTTGCAACTCTACCTGACTGAGTTTCACGTCAATCTCTGCATCAATCTTCTGCGACTGAGCTTGAAGCCAAGCAGTTTGCGCCTCTATGACGGTGGTTGATGAAATGACACCCTCCTTGAAACCAAGGTTGGCGGTACGCAGGTTTTCTTCGGCACGTGCAATATTCGACTGAGCCATCGTCAGTTTCTTATTTGCCTCGTTTACAAGGAATGACTTTTGGTTTACCTGTAGCTCTATTTTCTCTCGCGCTTCGTCGAGTTCCAAGTTGGCAATTGTTGCAGCACCCTTTGACGCGCGTACCTTATATTTAATATCGCCCCAGTTCCAGATGGGCACATGCACCATGACACCTAAGTTCCAGAAACCGGCAAACTTCTTCTCAAAGCCATTGAAATTATTGGGATTGCTGATGGCATAACCGCCTGTCAAGAGCACTTTGGGCAGATTGCCTGCTTTCAACAAATTCGTAGTCTGGTTAGCAAGGTCGACAGTATTCTGCAGCATCTTCAGTTCTGGACGGTTCTGCATGGCATAGGCGGGATCTGGGGTGGCATATCCTTCACTGTTCACAATTAACTCATCACTTTCCTCATCAGCCAGCTGCACCTGCTCGTTAACAGGAAGACCACATAGCTGACAAAGCAGCATCTTCGACAGCACAAGTCCGTCAGTGACCTTCATCAGCATCATCTCTGCCTCATTTACCTTGACGCTGACACTCAGGCGGTCGCTCTTGGTGGCAAAGCCCTCTTCCACCATCTTCTGAACATCACTGTCCAGTTTCTTCACTAATTCCAGATAACTCTCAGACAATTTCTCCTTATGACGTAGCGATACTACCTGCCAATAGGCCTGATCGATGGTGAACAGCGTATTCTGGCGCTTGGCTTCCAATGAGTTGGCAGCCAAATCCTCATTGATGTCAGCCATCTTGTTCATGGTCACAATAGCGCCACCCATAAAGACAGGCTGTGTGAACATGATAGTACCGGCAACGATATTACGTGTATCGGTACGAAAAGCATCAACAACACCCAAACCGAACTGGTCAAGTGTACCAGCCAACATGCCGAGATCAGCAGCCAGCTTCGCCTGTAGTGCGGAAGGCAAGATCGTGGCATAGGGACTTATCGAGTTTTTCAGTCCCGTAGCAGCATTGGTACCCAGATTGCTGAGTGACGACTTCTGGTCGTCGTTCAGTATTGATACTTCCTTACTGCTATGAACATAACCGCCTAACGCACTGACGTGGGGTAAATACTTGGTACGAGCCGAACGGCGCAGGTTGGCAGCTACCTCCTGTTTGGCCTTCGACACGCTCATCTGCTTATTGTTCCTCAATGCCATTGCCCGGCAACTGTCGAGCGTCAATAAACGCTGAGCTCTGATGCCCAACGGGAAAAGGAATAAGACGCTGAGTGTCAGCACCCATGCCATTATAAACTTTATTACTGTTTTCCTTTCAGTCTTGCTCATTTTTGTTTATACCCTAATTCTCGTTTGTAATCTTGAATTGCAAAAGTAGAAAAAATACAGCACTCTCCGAAGTTTTGCACGCTAAAATAGGATTTCTTTAGCTAATTTAACAAAAATAGAACAGTCTGAGACTATAAAACGCGGTATCTCAAACGATTTAACGAGAACTTGATGAAGTTGATGTCTTCAGCATATCTTTTTTTATTTCCTGCCAGAAAGGTGTCATACCATTGGAGCCTTCGTTCGTCTCCAGTTCAAGGTCGGGCAGTTCAATCTCGTCCTCCGGCAGGAAGGGAATAATGATGTCGCTGTACTTCTGGACAAACACCGTTGCTACGCCTTGCGCAATGATGCCCAGTTCCTTGGCGGCACGCCATGAGAGGTCGATAATACGTCCGCGAACGAAGGGACCGCGATCCGTAACCCTGACTACGACGCTGTGTCCGTTGGCGGGATTGTAGACTTTTAGTTTGGTACCGAAGGGATAGGTGCGATGGGCACATGTCAGACTGTCAGAATGCAGGCGTTCGCCACTGGCAGTCTTGCGTCCATGAAATTTTTTTGCATAGAACGAGGCTTTTCCCTTCTGAGTGCTTTGGGCACTCAGAAACGAGGAATGAGAAATGAGAAACGAGGAATGAGAAATGAGAAATGAGGAATGAACTGCACCCCAAAGCAGAACACACAGGACTAATGCGCGTCGGCCTACATTTGCGGATATAAATTTCTTCATTTCACATTTAGGGCAAGGCCCGTCATTTCTCATTTCTAATTTCTCATTACTCATTTGGGCGAAGCCCTTTATACGATGCCCTGAGCCAGCATCGCTTTAGCCACTTTCATGAAGCCAGCAACATTGGCACCTTTCACGTAGTTGACATAGCCATTAGGCTCCTTACCGTACTTCACACACTGTTCGTGGATGCCCGACATAATTTGATGCAGACGCTGGTCTACCTCCTCTGCCGTCCAAGCCATACGCATCGAGTTCTGCGTCATCTCCAGACCAGATGTTGCCACACCACCGGCATTGACAGCCTTGCCCGGAGCAAAGAGCTGGCCTGCAGCAATGAACTTGTTGACAGCCTCAGCCGTGCAGCCCATGTTCGACACCTCAGCAACACACAGCGGCTTCTGAGCAAGAATCTTATCGGCATCCTCGCCGTTCAGTTCGTTCTGTGTGGCACAGGGCAGATAGATGTCAGCCTTCTGTTCCCACGGCTTCTTATCCTTGAAGAACTGTGCTCCGTCGAACTCCTCAGCGTACGGCTCACAGATGTCGTTACCCGAGGCACGCAACTCCAGCAAATAGTCAATCTTCTCAGCATCCAGTCCGGCAGGGTCGTAGATATAACCATCAGGGCCGCTGATGGTGATGACTTTAGCACCCAGCTCGGTGGCCTTCTTGGCAGCACCCCACGCCACATTGCCAAAACCAGAGAGAGCAATGGTCTTACCCTTGATGTCGAGGCCGTGGGTGTCCATCATGTGATGTACGAAATAAAGGGCACCATAGCCTGTAGCCTCAGGACGCAGGATCGATCCGCCCCACTCCATGCCCTTGCCTGTCAGGGTTGCTCCGTGGAACTGACTGGTGAGTCGCTTGTATTGTCCGAAAAGGTAGCCAATCTCGCGGGCACCCACGCCGATATCACCGGCAGGCACATCCATATCGGGACCGATAACCTTGTAAAGCTCTGTCATAAACGACTGGCAAAACTTCATCACCTCGTTGTCGCTCTTGCCGCGGATAGAGAAATCAGAACCTCCCGTACCGCCACCCATAGGCAGCGTGGTCAGTGCATTCTTGAAGGTCTGCTCGAAACCAAGGAACTTCAGAATACTGAGATTGACAGATGCGTGGAAACGCAGACCGCCCTTATACGGACCGATAGCGCTATTGAACTGTACACGGTAACCTATGTTGACCTGAACCTCGCCCTTGTCGTCGACCCAGGGCACGCGGAAAGTGATGATACGCTCCGGCTCAACGATGCGTTCAATAATTTTCGCCTTCTCGAATTCCGGATGCTGGTTGTACACGTCCTTGATTGATTCCAGAACCTCGCGAACTGCTTGCAGGAACTCTACTTCGCCTGGATGTTTACGCTCCAAGCCTTGCATGATTTTCTCAACTTCCATAGTAAAAGCCTTTAAGTTTGATAAGTTAGTATATATCGCTGTCTAAACGATGTTTCCTAATCAGTATGTCAGTTTGACAACGCAAAAATAGGGAATTTCCTTCAAATGGCAATGGAAATTCCCTATTATTTTTACCGAAAGGTTACATTTTGTTAAAAATGCCCCCGTTTTACTACTTTTTGTCTTTTTATCTTTCTACTTTTTTACCTTTTTACTCTTTTACCTTTTTACCATTAAATCAGTTTCAGCGTTCCCATGAGGTAAACAAGGACAAAGCCGAGCACCATTGAAATGACACCCATAATGACACCCATCTTCGCCATGTCCTTCTGCTGTACAAAGCCTGTTGCGAAGGCCAGCGCATTCGGCGGTGTAGAGATAGGCAGAATCATGGCTGACGATGCTGCAATGGCTACACCAATCAGAATGGTTGGCGTGCCGCCGATAGGATCGAGCTTGTCGCCCATTGCACCGCAGACAATTGCCAAGATAGGCATCAGCAGGGCAGCTGTAGCCGAATTCGAAATGAAGTTGCTAAGCAGATAGCAGATAGCGCCACCAAGCAACAGGATGAGCAGCGGTGAGAACTCGCCGAAGGGAATACTCTCTACGGCATTTTTGGCCAGACCGGAGGCGTTCAGGCCGTAACCAAGGGCGAAGCCGCCCGCAACCATCCAGATGACTGACCAGTTAATCTGCTCAAGGTCGCGCTTGTTGATGACACCCGTCAGGGCGAACACTGCAAACGGGATCATGGCTACCGTATAGGAATTGATGCCGGTGACGCTGTCGAGCAACCAGAGCGCTACGGTGACAAAGAATGTGACGATGACCACATTGGCATGGAAGCCTTTCTGCATGCCACCTTCGATATTCAATTCGATACGTTTCTGGGTGAAGGGGAACATGCTCAGCAGGAAGCGCCAGCTGATGAACAACAGCACTATGACCAGCGGGAACATAAACATCATCCACTGGCCGAAACCCAGTCCGAGGTTCAGGCCCTCAGGATCGTTCAGATACTTCAGGGCGATGGTGTTCGGCGGTGTGCCGATAGGCGTACCCATGCCACCGAGATTGGCAGCCACGGGGATAGACATGGCCAAGGCGATGCGGCCTTTACCCTCGGGGGGCAGTTGACGGAACACCGGGGTGAGGAACGTCAGCATCATAGCGGCAGTAGCCGTATTGGATACGAACATCGAGAAAAGACCCGTGATGAGCAGGAAGCCCAAGAGCACCATCTCGCTCTTCGTTCCAAAGGGTTTCAGCAACACCTTGGCCAATTGGGCATCGAGTCCTGTCTTGGTTGCGGCGATGGCAAGCACGAAACCGCCGATGAACAGCATGATAACGGGATCGGCGAATGTCGCCATCACGCCTTTGTAGGAAAGCAATTGTCCTACCTCCTCCTCATTCACCATCGGCAGGATTCCGCTGTCCGTACAGAACAGCAGCATCAGCACTATAATCGCCACCGATGTCGCCCACGAGCTGACGATTTCGAGAATCCACATCAGTGTGGCAAACGCG
>JAEEGL011414737.1_pt1 | contig 16828 bp, 18 predicted proteins | sample 9134231 | NCBI WGS metagenome assembly JAEEGL01 (sample SAMN16246548, study PRJNA631951) | gut metagenome | biome: gut microbiome; feature: rumen; material: fiber-attached | host: Bos | place: Iran: Karaj | collected 2018-10
AATACTCTTATTCTATTAATAATTTAAACCCAAGATTCTATTACAGATTTTGAGTTCTTAGCTTCTCTTCCCTTTATTGCTAATGCATCATCAAGTACATTTGCACCCTTACATATTTTTTTAACATCATTTACAACATTAGCAAGTCCAGAGCCTTCATGTGTAGTTATTATTCTAACAATCTTACCAGTAAAATCTAAATCTTTAATTGCTGTTTCGAGTTCTGGCACATATGTTCCCCAATAAATTGGGCTCATAATATAAATGACTTCATAAGAAGAAATATCTTCCACTCTTCCCTTAATTGGAGCATTACCTATTCTCTTCTTTGCCTCTTCAATACAAGTCCTATAATCTTTTGCATAAGGAACCAATGGTTCTGCTTTAAACATATCTGCACCTGTTAAATCTCTTACATACTCAGCAACTATTTCAGTGTTACCTTTATCTATATATCCAACTCCATAATTTTCATCTGCCCTACTAAAATAAATTATTAGGCTTTTCTTATCTTTCATAATTCACCTACTTTCACATTCATTATATTTCACAATAAATATAAATAGATACATAAGAAATGAAATAATGTTCCTAGCAGACAAAAAACGTGAAAGACTGAATGCATATATTTTTTCTTATGACCAATTCCATATAATATTGAACCAATACTATACATTACTCCTCCAACAATTAAGAATACTAATCCAGTTGTTCCAAGAGACTTGTGCAAAGTTGGAATGAATACTAATGCACCCCATCCGCTTAAAAGATGACATATAACTTGTAATACTTGAGTATCATCTATTTTAATCGCAGTTAACGTAATACCAACTATAGTTATAAGAGTAATAACAATAAAAAGTATTAAACCAGGAGTCCCTCCTACTCCCATTAAAGAAATAGGAATATATGTTCCATATACTAACAAAAAGACATTACAGTGATCAATCACTCTAAGAACTTTTTTACCCTCTGTTCTTGGAGATAATGCATGATATATACATGAAATTGTATATAAAAGAATCATAGTAGAACCAAATAGCGTTACTGTAGTTTCACCTAATACACCATGTGCTTTAATAACCATTAGAATTAATGCAATTATCGCAAGGACCGCACCAAATCCATGTGAAATTGAATTAAACAATTCCTCAGCTAAAGTATATTGTGGTACTTTTATATTTAATTTTCTTTTTCCAACATTCTTTTTATAATTCTCGACTACATTTGTTATTTCTATTGCTTTTTTATTTGAGATTTTTAACTCTTGCATTAAGTATTCTTCCAATTTCACAATTATTCCTCCTATTCTTTTATATATTTATTCTTTATAAAATCAACTAAATCCTTAGCACTATTTTTAGATATATACTTTTTTTGATTTTCAATCATTTTGTTATATATACCATCATCATTCGATAAAATGTTAACATATTCAATTATTTCTTCTTTTTTATTTGCTACAAAACTCATATTATGCGTATTAAAAAAAATTGTATTACTTGTTTCAACTCCAGGTATAGGAAATGCATGAATAATAGCTTTTCTAAATGATGCAATTTCAGTTGAAGATAATCCTCCTGGCTTTGAAATTACAATATCTGACGACTTAATTAAATCATTTATTTTATTTGAAAATCCTATTACTTTAAAATCTTGACTATTATATTTTTGTAATTTTTCATATAATTTTTTATTATTACCACATACTACTGTAAAACAAACATTATTAATACATAAAAGATCTTCTAATACTTCTTCAATATTTCCGAATCCCATACTTCCTAGCATAATTAAAACATTCTTTTTATCTGTATTTCTTACTTTTTTAGCATTGTTAATATAATTACTTGATACAGGAATCCCAAAAGACAATAATTTTTCTTTTTCTATTCCTCTTTCCACAAATCTTTCTTCTAAACCTTTAGGAATAACATAATAGTCTGCTTTTGTTTCATCTGTAAAAGGCTGATACTCATAATCGGTATCAACAAATATAAAATTAACTTTATGTCTTTTGTTAATAGCTGTTAATGCCATAGCTGGAAATAGATGTGGACATAAAATTAAATCATAATGATTTTGCTTAATATAATTATATAATCTATGTGATTGAATTTTATTTATTAAATATACCGGAGATATTATTTTTGTTTTGTTATAAACATCAGCAAATTTATATGCATATTTAAATATTCCTCCATTTTTACCAAGAGTTTTTAAATATATTTTTTCAGAATAATCTTTTTTACTCAAATTAACAATTTCAAAATAATTTTTAAAATCACATTCAATATTATTTGAATCTAATTCTTCTTTAATATATCTCCCACAAGAATTATGTCCACCGCCAGTATTACAAGATAATATTAATACTTTCATTTTTCCTCACTTCTTTTAATGAACATTATGATTTAGCTTCCACAATGTCATAAATAATACATGTTTTTTCATTTAATCTGGCAGTTTCCATTTCACAATAATAGCCATTTGTTTTATTAACTACTTTGTTATAATTAATACACCTGTTTCTATCTACCATTTTATATCCACTAGGACACTCTTTCACTTTTTCTGCATCTTCTATTTTAGTAAATTCACATTTTGTTCCATTTAATATATCATCATCATTGCAATAATATGATGAGGGTTTTGTTTTAGTTTCTTTATAACATTTTTTAACTTCATGCATTAAAGATCCATCTGGATTAGTTATAAATGCACCATCTGGACATACCCAATCAGCTTTATATCCAGAAGATGGGCTAGTATCATAACAATACCCATTTATTTTTTTATCATTTCCTAAACATCCACCATTAATAGTTGGTTTTCTACCCAAGCATCTTCCGTTATACAAAAGGTCTGTTTCAGGTGTAATTCTACAATATTCTTTAGCATCACCATAATATTCTTCTGTAATACAATATCCGTTATCATATTTTCCAGAATCACATTTTCCTAATGCATTATATGTATCTTCTAAAACACATTTATCATCAACTAGTTTAAATTCATCATTACAAATATAATTACCAGTATCAATAGGTTGAATTTGATCATAACATTTATCATCTTTTTCATAATATCCAGTAGGACATATTTCTCCATAAATAGCGGCAACTCTTTCTATTTCTTTATAACAAAAATCACCATCAAGTATATAATCCTTATCACAATATTTACCTGTTGTCTTTGTTTTATTTAATTCAGTTATTGATTTATTAGCTAAATTATCAATATTAACATTTTCATTTTCTTTTGCTATCGAATTTATATATGATGCTTTTGCAGGACTAATATTATATTTTTTGGCAGCATCTTCATCTTCTATAGTAATATTTTCAATAATAATTATTTCTGAGTGAACATCTTTTTTACCAAATTCAAATTCTATTTGCTCTGCCACTTTTTCACTTTTAACATTTCCATCCACATGCAAAATAATGTCTAAGTTATTATTATCTTTTGTATATTTTTTATCTATCAAATTAATTATCATTAAACTAAACAATTCTTCTAGAGATTTACCCTTCATATCATCATTAATTATCTCTTTAGCATCATCATTTAAAGCAATTATACTTTTCACTTTTTCATTTTTATCTAAATTAATTTCTATACTAGGATTTATATCAATCGTAATAGTAGAAACAGTTCTATTATTCCAAATTAAAAATCCTATAACTGACATTAATATTAAGACACCAACAAACATAATTATAACAATTCTTTTATTCATAAGTTACTCTCCTAAGTTATTATATCATAATAACATAATCAATCCAAATAAAAACTCTGATATGTTATCAGAGTAATTGAATTATTATTTAAAATATAAACTGTTTTCCAATGTTGAAATAACTTGTTCTAATACACTTTTTGTAGTAAACATAGGCATTATCATTATTGAATACATATCACTTCCATATTGAATGTAATAAATATAAGCATTATCATTTGTTACACCTTTATACCATTCATTACCATTAATAATGGATACTCCTATATTTTCTTTATTTGGTAGAAAATCATGAGGATCACTATCTATATATTCATCCAAAGATATATTAACATCCTTATCATGATAAAAATATATAACTATCGCATTATCATCATCAGCTAATTGATATATATTTTCTTGAAAAGATGGTTTACATCCTTCATATAAACTAAAAGTTAAATCATCAATTGAATATTGTCCTTCGACATATCCTGTTTGATTTGGATGAAGATTATTTTTATCATCATTACCACACCCTGTAACAATAAATAAGCCTATTAAAATTACTAATACTAATAAAATTCTCCTTTTCATCTAACATTACTCCTTCAAATAAATTATAATACAATCATTACTTCTTTAAATCTTTATAAGTATCTAGTACTATATCTCTTAATATTTCCTGATTATCAACATCATCAACTAAATACATTGGTTTAGCTCCATTATATGGTATAGATTCTTGCATATTATATTTTTTATTACTATCAACAATTTTAACAAGTAATCTATCATCATAAATTCCACCAAATAGTATTCCATTATAATATAGTAAATACTGTACCATAATAGATTTACAAGTAATATTATCTAATAAGTTTAATTGTTCTAATATAAAATCTCTATAATCTTTTCTAGTAGCCATTTTATTACTCCGTTTATTTAATTAATTTTTCAAATGCATTTGCATTTAGTATCGTATTTGAAATAAATTTTCCTTTATAAAAGTTTGCCCAATTATTAAATACACATGGAGCATTTTTTGCTTTCTCCAAAGAATCAATTTTCACAAAGTTTAATTTAATATTTTTTTCTTTAGCATAATCTGATAATTCTTTAATTTCATATTCTACATAAGGACATTCATTAGAATAATAAATAGTAAAGTCTTGATTATCTATTTCCATCTTTCTAGCACTATCACTAAACTTAGGAACATCTTTATTGTCAAACTGCAATACCATTAATTCATAATCATTAATGGTATCAACTACTTTAAATCCAAAATGTTCAAAAAACTTCTTATCTCCAATAAAAGGTTTCTTTTTTTGTGAAACTAATGTACATATACCACTCATTTTTTTGTTTTTGGCATCTTTGATAGCATATTCTAATAATTCTTTACCAATTCCTTTAGCTTTAAAACTACCAGCTACCCACAAGCAATAAATATACATATAGTTTTTACCATTGATAGGGACCCAAGCAGTTTCAATTGGTTCATATTCTATAAATATTTTTCCTCTAGCATCTAGTTTTCTAAATACATGACCATCCTTTAATTTACTTTTAATCCATTCTTTCTTCTTATCTACACCATCTTGATGTTTGGGATCTCCAATCGCACAACAAATATGTTCTTTTTCAATATTATTTTCATCTAAATTAATATATTCATTCATAATTTACAAACTCCTATTCATGATTTTTATGAATATAATTCATATATGATGTAATTAAATCAACATCCATTAAGTTTTCAGGAACATCTTCAGGATTAAAGAATCTTAGTCTTTTAGTTTCGGAATCTCCTTTTAAATTAGAAGCATCTTCCATAGATACATTTGCTAAATACAATGATGTATTATTATAAACTATATCCCCATTTGGATAACTATTCTTTCTAGATGCACCAGATAAGGTATCAATTAATTCAATTTCATTTGGGTCTAGTTTAATTCCTGTTTCTTCAAGTGCTTCTCTAACTGCTGTAAATCTTAAATCTTCACCCAAATCTTGACATCCACCAGGAAGTCCCCATTTATCTCTATCAGTTCTTTCTTGCAAAAGAATTTGACCTTTTTCATTTCTTATTATAATAGCAGCACCAGTTTGTATAAAAGGTATATGATTTATTCTATCATCTAAAGCCATTCTAAATAATACTGGATATCCACCGTATTTAGCACTCAATTCTAATAATTGCTCTTCATTTAAACTTAATATTAAATTAACAAACTCTTCATGAGTATATTCTCTCATTTTTTTAAAATTCATATTATCACTCTCTCATTTAATTATTAATGTAATTTTTACTACTCTTATTATAACATATCCATATACAATTATATCAATTTTTATTATTGTTAAAGATATATTATTTTTTGTAGTAACTTACTTATAATAAATGATTTTATAATAATACAACATATGCTATAATTATTATGAAAGTAAGATACGGAGATAAATATGAAAAAAATGGCAATAATTATTTTGTGTTTAATAGTATGTCTCTTTAGTACTAAGATATATGCTTCAGATATAGTATCAAATAATGAATCATTTTTAGGAAAATATAATATCGCAACGATTATATCTTCTCAAAAATATTATTATTATAATTTATCTAATACTAAAACTTATACTAGAGAAAATTTACAAGATATTGTAGTTGCAACAGCTCTTCAATTTTATTATAAAAAATCATATTCAGATTACGACTATGGGACACTGAACTACAAAGATTTTAGATGGCGTGATTTAAAAATAACCCCAGAAAGTGTTAGTAGAGTTAACCACTATTATACTGATTGTTCAGCATTTGCTTATATTTTGTATAACTCCTCATTAGGATATAATGCAGCAGATGAAAAAATTAATGATAAGTTGGGATATCAAATAGAAGAAGATGCTTGGAATAGACACTACTATATTAATTTCAAATCATACGCTGTATCTAAAAATAAAGATACATTTCAAACAGGAGCAGAAGTATTTGGTATCGGTTGGTACACTAATTATCTAGAAAAAATGGCACGAAATTATTGGAACGCTGAAGAAGACACAATTTATTATGATGAAAACAATACTACCCCTTTTGTTTATTATTATATGTATCCTAAAAAATATAAAACTTTACCTGAAAATCAAATAACAAATATTTATGATAAAGATAAAGAATTATTTAATAAATTAGAGCCTGGTGATATTGTTGTTGCCTCAAGAATTGATAATGAAACTGGCAAGGAGAAAGGCGGACATGTTTTCATTTATATTGGTAAAAATTATGCGCAAGATTTTTTTGGAAAAGAAACTAAAGTTGTCGCATTTCATTCTTCAAACACTGAAAACGGTGCTAATTATGATAGTACATCAGTACCAATTCATCTAGGAGAAGACAAATACTCAATTCAAACTGCAAGTTATGACACATTTACAAAACATTTTAAATATCATAATCGTACTGGAGAAGACACATATGCAATAGCTATTATTAGACCTATCAATTCATTTTTGAATAATGAAGAAAAAAAATTAAATGAGAATTCTATCGCAAGAAAAGAATTAATGTACTTAAAAAATGAACAGTATATTGAAGAAACTTATAAATATTATGATTATGTGGATAATGAAGAAAAAAATATAGATATGTATATATCAAAATATAATTCATTAAATAATTATGATAGAATACGCTATAATTTAAAACTTACAAATAAAGATACACAAAATAAAACTATTTATGATGGTTTAATTGTTACTGCAACACTCCCTGAAGGAACAGAATTTATTACATGTAATAATAAGTGTATATACGATTCTGACAATAAAAAAATAGCATGGAAAAATGTTAGTATTAAAGAAGAAGATGGAGAAAAATCTTATTATTTTGAAGTCGCAATTAATACTACGAATACTAGTATTACTTTTGATGGATATAATATAGAATATAAAGCAAATAACTTAAAATTAGGACAATTAACTAGTAATATTAACACAACAATAAAAGCAGTAAATAAAAGTTATTTTAATAAAAAATTAGAAGAATTTAAACAACTTGTGAAGGAAAAGAAAATCACGTTTACAACAAATATTAATGACGATTATGATAAAGATTATGATGAAAAAAATTATTCTGCTAATATTTCTACTTTAGGATTTATCGAGTCATTATATTATAATACAATGGGAATAGATCTTGGATTCTTAAGTAAAATAGCAACATTTAAAGACGGATACAATTGCGATAATGGGTTATCAGATTATATAATTAAAACTGCACTATTTAAACACGATTGCAAAAAACAAATAAGTACATTACCAGATAATAAATTGGCCTATTCAACAAGAACTAATTTGAAAAAAATTGATGGTAATAAATATTATAGAGATAACTTAACAGATGATGAAAAAAAGATTCGAAAAATGCTAGCCCCAGGAATGTATGGTGGTAGAGTATTAATTGGTGATGATGCTAAAGATCGTGCAAGATATATCAGAATGCCACAAGATTATGAATTTGGCGATATAATAATAACATTTAATGGTGTTAATAGTGATGAAATAAGAGCATATTTATATTTGGGACGTGATAAAGATGGAATAGCTATTGTAGCCAGTTATGATAAAGATTATTATACTGATAAAAAAGGTAATACTACAAGTAAAGGTAATGCCATACTTAAGATTTATACTGCTAAAAAAGAATATGATAAATACTGGACTAAAGATGGAGATGTAGGAAAAGATTCCACTAGAATTTTAAAAGAAATATATGCATCAAATTTATTCGTTGTATTAAGACCAACAAGATTATATGGTACAACAATAAAATATGAGTTAAATGATGATAAAAATACTCAAAATAATTTATATGTTGCATATGATACATATAAAAATTTAATGGTTCCTACTAGAGAAGGATATAACTTTTTAGGCTGGTATAGTGATAAAAATTTCAAAAATAAAATTGATAATAATAGTAAATTATCATCTACATCTAGTCATACAGTTTATGCTAAATGGGAAATAAAAACTCCTACATTTAAATTAGAAAATTTAATAAAAGATGATACTAAAAAATTGCTTAAAATTATTGTAGCAAAAGCGCCATTAAAAGATTTATTTGATACAACGAAAAATAATGATAATTTAGAAATATATTCAAATAGTGACAAATTACTATATAGTAAAACTAAAACAAGTGATATAAATATATCAACAGGACAATATGTTAAATTTAAAGATATTAATGAAACGATAACTATATATAAAATATCAGTATCAGGTGATGTAGATGGTGACGGAAAAATCGCACCTTTAGATTATATAAAAGTTAAAAATCACATAATGAAAGCAGCTTTAATAGTTGGCAATGAATATTTAGAGGCAGCTGATTATGATAATAATGGTAGTATAACACCTTTAGATTATGTTAAAATCAAAAACACTATTATGAATAATCATTAATAAACAAGTAAAATAAAATTAATAATAAAATAACATCTCATTTTGGAGATGTTATTTTTGTTTTTTTAATTCATCCAAACTATTTATATACTCATTAAAATCTTTAAAAGATATTCCTGGTTTAACTTCAAAAAACTCAGTAACCGGTCTAGATTTTCCTTCAACCATTTCAATGTAGTATTCATTTATTTTATCAATTGCAGTTTCTTCAGAATCAAATTCATATATGCCTGCTCTTTCCCAATTTGGATGCTCTATTTGATATACTTTACCATCTAAGAAGTATAGTACAAAACAATGCATATGCTCTTCTGCTTCTAAATTATTAAAATCTTTTCCTTCATATACTCTAGTACAAAACATCTTGTTAGGAATATCAAGCCTATCTAATAAAACATGCATTAAATATACTTGTTCAATACATGTACCTATTTTATGATTTATTGTTTCATCAATAGAAGCTGTTCTATATATTTTCCTAAAATCTTTCATTGTCTTTATATGTTCATTGTTATAAATATCTAACCAACCATATTCAATATTTTCATTCATAAATGAAAGTATATCATTTGGAGTTTTTATATCATTTATTTTCATAATTACACCAACCTATAGCTATTATATCATATAAAAACTCTGACATAATATCAGAGTAATTAACACTATTTTATTAATGACAAATTAATTCGCCTGTTCTTGCATCAGCACCATATATAGTACAACTTGTTTCATAATGTAAAGCTGTATATCCAGATGTTTTAGAATTACCATTGTAATTTCCATCTGAACACCAGTAATTATTTCCATCGGATAGTGTTTTACATTGATCTGCAGTAAATATTTGATTTAAGACACCAATATTATTTGTGTGATATGCTCCATTTGTAGATCCTTGAATACAATATATTATGTTATCTTTTAAAATACATGAATAAGCTTTTGAAATAGTATTACCAGATAATACTAAACCAAAGAAATTATGTCTTTGTTTATTACCACTTGTTCTAATATTATTTATATCTGTAGTATACTCTTCTTCAGATAAAGTTGAACCAATTTTCTTAACTTCACTAAAATATGAAAATACGCATCCATCACAATTAATAACTTTTTCTACAACAACTACTTCTTCCTCAGGAGGAACATTATCCTCATCATCCCATTCAGTCATTTCCTCATCATCCCACTCAATTATTTCATCTTGATTATCTTCGTTATTTACTTCAGTATTTTCCTTTTGCGGTGTTTCATTATTATCCTTTATTGGCTCTGAATTATTTGAATTACCACAAGCAGTTAAACATAAAAAAGTAAATACTGATATTAACAAAATTAAAATTTTTTTCATAAATTCACTCCTCAAATATAATTATATCATTTTTATTATTAAAAATAAATGATTTAAAAGTACAATTAATTACTGAAGTTACAATCTCAAAAGATTATATTAATAATGTTTAGCTTTAACTATATCGTATAAAATACAATAATTTCCTTTAACTTCATATTTTTCATTATCACATCTATATCCATTAATTTTATCCACTTCATGATTAAAATCCACACAACTATCATTATCAACAAGAGTATATCCATCTTCACACCCCATTTTTCTTTTAGCTAGAGTAATTGACTCAAATACACACTTATCTCCTTCCAATTTATATCCATCCTGACAGAATGGATCAGTTGGTGTTGCTCTGACATATTCAGTTAGGTTTGGACAATATGTGTCTTCAGTAGGAAGTATTACACCATCACTACACTTATAATCATATTTTTTATATTCATAACACTTACCACCAATATCAATATCTCCATTCAAACACTTACCATCTATATGTGGTTTGCCAGGCCCTTGATAACATTTACCATTTATTTTCTTCACACATGCATATGTAGGAAATTCATATTTAGTAATACAAATATAACAATTTTTATCCCACTCACTTTCAGGATCATTTGATAGTCTTCCACATAATTCTTTCTTTCCTGTAGGACATTCAAAACTTCTATATTCTGGTTCGGATACTTCTTTAAAATAGCACTCTTTCCCTCTCAATTCTTCATGTGCCATCATACAATAAAATTCTTCCGTTTCATGACCAATCGTTATTTGATAACATTTATCATCTTTAGAATAAGTATCACTTGGGCAAATATCATCATTAATAGCTGCTACTCTATCTAATTCTTTTTTACAAAAATCACCATTAAGAGTATACCCATCTTCGCAGTAATTACCAGTAAATAATATTTCATTTATTTCACTAGCAGACTTGTCAACTAAATATTCAAAATCAATCTTATCATTTTCTTTAATTACAGAATTAATATATTCTGCTTTAGAAGGAGTAATATTATATTTATGAGCCAACTCTTCATCCTCTTTGGTAATCTTATCAATTACAAAAACATCAACATAAATTCCTTCTGATTCAAAATTATTAGCAATTTTCCATTTTATATCATCTTTTTTTATATTTCCAGTAGCATAAGCAATTATTGCTATCTTACCATCATCAACATAACCCTTGTCTATTAAACTTTTAGCAAGTAGATTTAACACATTTTCGAATGTCTTTCCAACAAATTCATTACTAATAATATCATTTGCATCTTCATTTAAAGCAGTTACACTTATTACATCTTCATTATTTGTTATTTTTATTTCAATACTTGGATTAATATCTAAATATATAGTAGATCCTCTTAATTTAAAATATAACAAAACACTGCAAATTACTAATAAAGTTATTACAACAGTGATTATTAATACTTTTTTATTCTTCATAAGTACTCACCCTATTATAAGTATATCATACATTTCAATTAATTTAACATCAATTAAGGCTTCATATATTATTTATTTCCCGAGCTGAACTAAATAAAAACTCGAACAATCAATCTTGTCCGAGCATAATAAAATATTATTTACTTTAATTCTCTAACTTTTTCTTTTTTCTTCATATTTTCAATTGTTACATTTGATGCATATTCTTTTGCTTTTAACAGTTCATCATAAACAAAAGCGATTTGTTCCATAGTAGCATCTGTCTTGTCTTCATAAGTTCTACCAGCTTTTCCATTAGTAATATTAAATCTTATATCAATATTTTCACTTTCATTGTCAGAATCATAATTTATTGCTATAACTTCTCCTTTATCTGATTCAAAGTTACCGGTCGTTGTAAAATAATGTAATACATCTAGATATTTATTATCATCTAATTTATATGATAATCGAAACGAAAAACCATCTGGACATCTATAATAACTAGTACTATTACCAGTTTTAGGGTCCGTAATAATTAAAGAGCAACAATTTTTTCTATATTCACCATTTACAGAATTATATTTATTTGCATTAATTTTAATTCTTTTTAAATAGTTTTCCATATCATCAAGTTCAACATCTGCACCATCAATAAATGGATTTACTGCTTTGTCAAAATCTAACATTGCACTTCTAAACATTTGACCTAATTTTGTATTTTTATCCCTTTCAACTGCTGAGTTATATATGTCTTTATTTTTTTCATCCTCTTGCATCCACCAATAAGCAGAAATTGATGGATTAACCTTTTTTAAAACTTCAGAATTTACCATTGTTAGTAAATCATCATATTTATTAACTTCTGTTTCTAATTCATTATTCTTTCTTAAATAATAGTCTTTCATTTCAGTTAATAGTATTAAAAGTCCTTCTTTTGTATCGATATGATAAGTATTTAGATATTTGTTATCATCTTTTCTTCTTTTTAAATTCTTTATTGCTTTTTTACAAAGTTCTAAATTATCATCAACATCAAGATTCATATCAATATATTCTTGTATTTCTTTTTCATATTTTTCATCAACGGCACGACTAACTGGAGTCCAATCACTGCTTCCTCCATCAACTCTTATGTTAAATGGATTATTTGGATATTTTCTATAAATAATATTCGCAACTTCTAATGGTATTCTTCCATTAACCACAGTATAATAACTTCCACCAAAATAAATTGCTAAACCTCCCCAATAATGTACATTTTCTGTAGAGCCATATCTACCAACTGTAGTTGATAAAGGTTTGCCTATACCAAATGCTTTTATAACTTCATTAAATTCTAAGCGATTCATCAAAACCCTCCTCTTTTTCAAGTATTATATAACAATAATATATATATTTCAATAATATTTTATAACTAGCTTCACATTTAAAAAGTCATAGTTTTTGTTTCAAACCATGACTAATTATTTTATTTTGTAAATTTAGTATCATTTAATTGTTTTAATCTTCTTGCAAATCCACGTTCTTCAAATTCTTTCGCGTATTCTTGAGCAACTGATGACCATTCTTTACTTCCCATATAACTTGCATCTATAGCTTCATCCACTTGCATATTAACATTTTGTAAATTATCAGCAAAAAGATCCTGAAGCATTTCTTTTGTAACATATTTCTTAATATATTTAGGTGTATATTTATAATATCTTCCCATTTCATCAATGAAGTGAAATTCGTGATATGAATATTCAGATCCATCATCTTTTTTTTCTGCGAGTGGAACATACCTTAAAACTCTTTTAGAATCTTCTTTATTCCATTCAGAAATAAATGCAAATTCTTTTAACATATTATAGAATTCCATATCTTCAATTTTTTCTCTATTAGCAATCATTTTTTTACAAGTTTCTGCTCCACGTATTAAGTGTTCTATGACACCATTAACTTCAGAAAAATCAAGTTTTTCACCCTTTTTATATTTTTCTACAACATCTTTCATTTCCCAATATATTTGTTGCATTGTAAGTTCTATATTCATAAATACTCCTCCTAAGCGAGTTCATATTTTAACATATTATTAACAAAAAGTCAATTTTAACCAATTTAAAAAGCCATAGTTTTGTTTTAAACTATGACTGATATTATTGACTATTTTATCATTTTTCTAGTAAATGATTGTAGTTCAATTTCATCACATTTACTATAATCTTCGTTTTGAATTGAAAGATCAACAAGAGTTCTTAATTCAAAATCATCTAAATCTAAATGATATTTTTTGAATTCTTCATCGATTTTAACAATTTCAGCAATTATATCATGAGCTTCTTTAGAAACTAATCTACCATCATTATAATCTTCTAAAGATAAATTAAATAAGTCCTTTGACATTTGTAAGCTTAACTTTTCATTAAGCTCTATTCTCAAATTAAATAGTTCTCTTAAACTAGAGTATTCTCTCTCAGTAATAACACCGGTTTCTTGTAATCTATTAATTTTATATGCTTGAATAATATCTTTATAAGTACAATTAATATAATTAGGCACACAAATATCTCTTTTATAATCATCATCTTTAACAACTCTATAACAGTCAGCACCAACTTTAGTTGATGATAATCCACCTCTTATTCTAAGACTTATATAATCAAACATATCCTTTAAGAATTCTTTTTCTTTAAGCTCCATTTTCAAAACCTCCCTATGTCTTAATATTATATATTAATGATTTAATATTTTCAATAAATATCATTTAAAAAGCCATAGTTTTGTTTTAAACTATGACTCAAATTATTTATTTTTTCTAACTAATGTTTTAATTCCTTTTTTAGAACCTGTTAACACTTCAGATATTTCAAAATTATATTTATCTAATGTTTCTTTGTATACCTTAGCCGCAAAAGCAATTCTATACGCATATTCTTCAACTGGAAATTTAATATTTATACCAACTTCTTTCATTGTATTTATTACATCTACTCCCATACATTCAAGAAATCTTGTAGAAATATAATCACTCAATTCTGGATTCTCATTATAAAAATCTGCGATTGCATAATCATTTTCTTTTATAGCAATTGGTTGCCATGCTCTTAAATTTCTTATTTGTCCTTCTGGTAAATCAGGTCTTCTTTCTCTTCTCATTTGAAAATATTGTGATAAATTAAACTTAGTTACTATAGCATACACATCACTGATGTCAAAAATTTGATCATACATAGAAGGAATGTTGGGAGGACAAGTTGATAATCTTCCGAAGTTGGGGCACCCATATTTATGATTTTTATAAGGTTTAATGCACATACATCTAGGTTGGTAAACTATACACTTTTCTTTATTATCACACGCATAGCAATCATTTTGAATTCCAGTGTTTTCTAAACATATTGGATAAATAATAATTGGTTTGACTTTATATATTTCTTTTTCCATATTAACCTCTAAAATTGCCTTATATTATATTAAAACAATAACTAAAAGTCAATTTTTTTAAAAAATATGACCTATAAAATTTTATTATATATTATTAATTTGTTTATCATGAATAAGAATGTTTAGTTCTTTAATTGCTATATCATTTAATTTATCAATTCTTTCTTTTTGATTAATACTATTTTCAATCATATTTGCATTTATAATTTCCAAATTACTTAAAACAACAAGTTGAATAATACTAGCATAATCTCGTATATTACCTTGTAAATTAGGATTATTCTTTTTCCATTCCTTAGCTGTAATACCAAATAATGAAACTTTTATCACATCTGCCTCATCAGAATAAACAAATTGTTTTTGCTTTTCAGTCAATTTTGGAATAATATTTTCTTTAATGCTATTTGTTTGTATTCTATAATTAGTTTTTGAAAGACTTCTTCTTACTGACCATTCAATTTTATTTTGATAAACTTCATTCTTTTTTAGTTTTTGAAATTCTTTAATTTAATATAATTTAAATAAATTATCAACCCAAGAAGCAAAATCTAAAGCAATATCTGAGTGGGCAAATGTTCCTATACTATATTTTCCACGGCTAGATGTTATACCAATTGCATTTACTCTGCTACACCAACTACTAGGTGTAATTGTAAATGATTTTTTAGGAGATTCATTTTTAATTCGGCGGAATTCTGCCGAATTAAAATCCTCATTACTCAATTTCTCCCAAAGCCCTAAAAATTCAATAGTATCATAATTACTAAGCCATTTCTTTATTACATCGGATGGTTCACTCGGATTCTTATATTTTGCAATATCAGTTAAAGAAATATAATCTTCACCATTAACTCTCATGATTCTAACGCTATTATCAATTACATTTATTGTTGCTTCAACTTTATTATTCATGTAAACACCCCCCTTTCTTTTTTTGTAATAATTATTATTAATTAAAAAAGGAAATACTTTTATTTCTAAAAGTATCTCCGTATGCATGCAATCTATTTATTTTACCTTAAATAGAAAACCCTAGTCGATATAATTGTCATAATAACACTCGGTAAATAATTATTACAATGATACTATATCAAAACAAAAACTCGAATTGCAATAGTTCGAGTTTTATTCACAATGGTATGCTAGGATTTGCCATGTTTGACTAGGTGTCACATAAAAAGGGATTCGAGTTCCAACATCATAATAGCACAAATTTCTAAAAAGTCAAAATCGTAATATCTTAATCTTTAGATATATTTCTTTTTTTAGAGAATTTTACGTATCATAATTATAAAAAGCAAAAGGATTAAACCAATCCTTTTGCAATTCATTATTTGATTTCGATATACTTTTTATTTTTGATTTGTTTGTTTTCTTTTTTAGGAACTTCAATCTTTAATGTTCCATCTTCAAATTTAGCTTTGATATCTTCT
>JAEEGL012525195.1_pt1 | contig 16828 bp, 12 predicted proteins | sample 9134231 | NCBI WGS metagenome assembly JAEEGL01 (sample SAMN16246548, study PRJNA631951) | gut metagenome | biome: gut microbiome; feature: rumen; material: fiber-attached | host: Bos | place: Iran: Karaj | collected 2018-10
CCTTAGCATAGGCCGATGCTTTATTATGAATTTTCGACTGGTAATCCTGAGTTCGCATCGGCTTATCCCACGGGTGCTCTCTTGTCCAAATAGAGATATCCGTTTCCATATCTATTCCAGAAAGGACAGTACCATCTGGCATCTGTCCTTTGGTGTAAATACCAATTTTTGAATCAGGCACGCCCTTTGCAAGAGCGTTGATTTTCATTGTATTCTTAAAATACTCTTCCGCTGCAAACCCCTTGTATTGTTGAGCGGGAGTCCTCACCGGAAGCCCCGTGGACTTGGCTATAGCAGACTGATTCAATGCATTAGCATAATTATCCATGGCGGACTGAAGGCTTCTGGTTTGTATTCCAATTTGAGTAGCTGTACCTTCCGATGAAGCATTACGAATAGCCGAAGATACTATTTCATCTCCGGCAGAAAAATCAACAAGATCATCAAAACTGATATCCTCTGTAATTCCAATTATTCGTTGTTCATCATCCATACACTGTCATGCCTTTCAGGATTTCCAAAAACCGCTCTTTTCTTTGCCTAGGATTAAGAAGTGTGATGTTGTAACGGTAGAATTTCCCCGAACATATAAGCCACCATACTTTATCTACCTTATATGCTTCAACTCCAGCCTCATTTGCGGTTTTTATTATCGATTCAAAACATTCTAAATCATTGCTGCTGGGCAATCCTAATGTTTGACATATATCTTTGGTATGTGTATCCGGCTTCGCGTATTTGTAATATCCTAGTTCCTTTAGCCAGTTACATGCTATCGCAAATCCCATATTGTATACCTTCTGAGATAGCAAAAGCGCCAATGCTTCACGTGTCATATCGTTTTTATCAAACGAATCAAACGTATCGATAAAGTCTCTATCATCTTGAAAACACAACATAAACTCGGCCCCAGAGATTATGCTTTTACAATATTTCAACCACATGGTATCTCTTGTAAAAACAAATTTGTCTCTGAACTGCTCTAATAAGTCACCCGGCTCAAGTGATGCGATATAATTCAAATCGCAATCATGAAGGATATTTATAATGTCCGATTCCCGCTTCTTATACTGGATTACATTCGGGTATCTGTTGAAATCCTGCATGATTATTAAGAACATCTTATATGCAGATTTTCTGTCCTGGTATTCTGATACATCAGGATTAGATATAAAATCATCTATCATATCTTTTGAAATATTATATGGAGCAGCTTCTTCTACTAAAAACGCATAACTCCTTTTATATACTTCCTTAAGATTCATTCTCTCCTCCTGATTATTCAGGGTGTTATCGTAGTCCAAGCCTCATTACTTCCTCACATACACTAATGAACTGCTCATGAAGCTCGTCATAATTAATGTCATTCTTAGTTGTTGAGTAGAAAACCGCAGCATCTACCTTTTTATTTCCTATTCGAGAATACCTTAATGGCTTAATAGTCATTTCTTTTAAGTGAGGATATCTATCCTCTTCTATGGCCATCACAATATTTCCGCTATCAGGCAAGTAATATATGGAAACAACCCACCAGCACAAATATGGAGTTTTACTTGCGTTTCCCATGCCATAATGAGTGCTAACATCGGCCCCGTCGCAGTTCGGTTTTTTATCGAACCCCTTGGGAGTCTGACCACCGTTACCGCTTCCACTGGCAACATTTTGATCTGCTTGCTCAAGGAACAACCTATAAGTCCTTTCAAATGTGTCGCGATCAAGAACCTTACTCAATTCACTTGTATGAGAACCGGCCTTTTTTGTATTATTTCCCTTCTGTGCCTCAAACATAACAAGTCGCTGGCACTCTCCAATACATTCATCGATAGTTTCCAAATAATAATGCCAGGTACCATCTTCACTTTCTTCACAAAGGTATGTTGTTTTGTCAGCCCAGTCAGAGGAAGCATTATATATCTTGTATGTTTCATCCTCTACAACCACTCCACATATCAGCAGCTCCTGGAAATTGATCAATACGTCTCTTTCTTTTGTAGATACCGTTACAGGAATAGCTTTTAATACTTCTTCAAGCGATTCCTTAAGATCATTTCTTCTCAGAAGAATACTCTCCGGCAAATTCTCCGGTTCTCCCTTAGTAAGCTTTCCAGCAGTCCAATGTGCCCATACATATTCCGGAGCACCCTTAGGCTTATGCATTACATTGCCGGTGTAAGGATAATTCTCTCCAAGCACTCTGAATTTCTTGTCATCGGTATATTCAAAAAGATGAGGGCCGTCGAACTCTCCAAGACCATTGTTGTACCTGTTATAACAATAATCTGTTGGAAGGATGCTTCCCTTCTTATCGGTCATCTTTGCTGCTGAAAGAACACCATCAACATCCATTACACTTTCGGTTCCGAACTGGCTCACGTATTCATTTATTCTCGCTGCAAAAATATCCGCATCACTCATCCGTATTACCATCGATCTTATTCATTAGTTCATTAAGGCTATCTTCTATATAAGCAACATCCACAAAATGTAATCTCACATAAGTATTGTCGCCACTGTAAAACGAAATAGGTTCATGCCCTCTCATCTCTTTGTTCACAGGATATAAGAGCCAAATTTCAGAAGTATTGTATTTCTTCGAATACGCATACATCTGATACATATCCGGTTGTGATATGCCGTAGTTCTTTCCCTCGTTGTTGATCAGGCTTTTCCATTTTGTATCAAGTACTATTGTCCGGTCACCTTTACGAAGAACTATATCCGGACGTAATGCAAACTGACGCCTAGGCTGCACAAACAAGTAATGGCCTTTATCCTGGCTCGAAACATCCCATCCAGCAGGTCCAAATACTTTCTTCATCTCACGAGCCACATAGCTTTCGTAAACAGACTCCATCGGGAACAACAATGCCCTAGACGTTGTAGAGCCTGAGAACGTTGTAAAGCTCTCATTCATCAGGAATACTCTCGACCACTTCATCAGGTTCTCATAATCCTTGGTATTTCTGTTTATAACAACCTTTGAGAAGTCCTTCTCGTAAGCCGTCGAACTTTCTACCATCTCAAACGACACAAGTAACTGTCTAATCTCTTTAGAGTTCTCCGCGCTGGTAGTCAGCTTCTGCAATTTCTCCAACGTGGCTTTTACAAGACGGTTCTCGGGTCTATTCTGATGGAATTCTTCATAAGCAACATAAAATCTCTCTTTGTGAGCCAAATTCGCCCTGATATGCTGACCTACTAAGAGCTTTCCCTTGTAATACTTAAGGTTATCTTCCTGCTCAACGTATGCAGATCTCAGTCCATGCTTTACAAGCTGCCTAACCTCCTGGATATACATGTTTATGAATATCTCATAGAGGTTCATCCGGTCTACGCGAAGGGAAGCATCGTTAAACACCTTGCTCGGGAAGTCCTTCATGCTACGAAGCATTTTAAGGAATAGCTTCTTTGTAGCCTCGTTGCCAGCATCATCTCCAGTACTAAAGTCGATCTTCGGAAGGACCTGTATCTGGAATCCATTCTTCATCTGGATAAGGCCTACGAAATTTTTAAATGTAACCACATCACCAACGCTTCGCCTAAATCCTATGCGCATGAAATCCAAGGCATCAGCATTTTCTTCTGTGCCCTCATACTCGTGAATAAAGGTAACCAGATCTTTGAAATCCTTCTCCGCGATACATGTGAAATTGTCCACACCTGCATAATCTTTATTGCAGATGATCGAATCGAATTCTTTTACTTCGACTGGCTTATTCACGTTAATCCTCTGCCTTGCGCGCCTCTGTTATTTCAATGTAGCTTCTAATTTCCTTAAGCGCTTCCTTTTGAATCTCGTACGTTTTCTCATGAAGGTCTAACTGCGGGCTCTTCTTAAAGATGTCATTCTCGTTGACCTTTTTATCCAAGATAAACTTATATGCATCACTGCTCTTGTCATTATCTCCAAGGACAAGCTGAATTTTCTCGTAATCCTCATAGAAGTATTCCTGCAGAAGCGGTATTACGTTGTTCTTAAAAATATCAGCTAGGCACTCTAATGTATTATTGCGTTTTAATTTAGTGAAGAATGCATGACCGATGGTGTGCTCACGATCGTACAGATACTCAATTCTTCGGTTAATCGCATCAAGCATTTTTGCCACATCAACAGTCTCGCCGTTAGCGGTTACAGTTATTCCGGCAATAACATCTGTATCCGGCATTTTTTCTATGAAATCAAAACGTCTACGCAACGCAGTGTCCATAAGGGCTATCGATCTATCAGCTGTATTCATAGTTCCTAGTATGTACACGTTTTGGGGCACACTAAACGAATCTCCCGAATAAGGAAGAGTTGTCTCCATTGCCTCATCAGCTCCGGCACGCTTTGTAACCTCGATAAGTGTGATCAGCTCACCAAAAATCTTAGAGATGTTACCTCTATTGATTTCATCAATAATGAATACGTAGGGCTTAGTCTCCTGCTCGACAGTAACTTCCTGTGCGACGCTATTCTTATTAGCAAGCTTGATAATGTCGTCGGCCTTAACTCGGTTCAAAGGATAAATCGTAGGCCTTCCAAGATGTTTGCCACCATTAAGCTCATACAAGCTTTCATCTATACCGGTTGCCATCCACTTAACCGATCTCTTTCTAGGCCATTCTCCATCAAAGGTCTGCGTATCAAACTCGTAATCCCCAGTAACAATACCGATAGCGTCGATCCTATCAAATATCTTTTGAATTACGACAATGTCGCCGATCTCCATTTCATCCTGGAAGTATGTAAGCATGCTCCTCGTAAACTCTGTGTCGATCTCGGTGTCCGACGTATTTCTTTCAGGTAACTGCGGCCAGCCAATCCTTATTTCATTATTTGCAAAACAATGACTCTTCAGCTTTGACTCGCCGGTTCCATCCAGCATTAAGCACCATACTTTAGGATTAGTCTTTTCTACAGCAGCTCCATCTGTGCTTATAGTCACCTTCTTAGCGTTTTCACAGAATGCCTTAAACACTCCGTCGATAACATCATACTGAACATCCTTTGACTTGCTTTCACCGGTAGCTGATACCATGACCGGCTTAATTCCTTCGATGAACTCTTCATAACCATAGGACTGATGGAAGGTAGTAAACTCGATGCGACCTTCTTTCTTTAACTCGTTGTATTTCTTAAGGACATCCTCATATTCCATAGAATCTACATCAAGTCCCGGCTCGCAGATAGATACCGCTATTCGAACAGTATTATATGTTTTTCCTGTTCCAGGAGGTCCGTATAAAATTGTATTTAATCCGTACTCTTTATTACCTGCCATTTCTGTAATCTCCTCAATTTCCGGTAATTCTATCTGTAACAGCGCTTCCTTTAACTCGTCTCGTATCTTCCAGATGTAGCTTCCCTTTTCGTCCTTTTCCGCATCCCTTCCAACATATAGGATTGGCCACCACCTGGCATTTTCATTTATTCTTTCTGGTGGAGTAGGACATTTGGTTTTATCCGCTACTCTTTTTGCTAATGATGAAGATCCTGCATTAAAGAAGTTCTTTGTTTGCTTATATCTTTCAGCAAGTTCGCTGCAGGCTGCAGGCTTTCCATAATCCAGCATCATGGCAAACATCTGCAGATTCTTTTGTGTTGTTACCTCCGGATCCTTAAGAAGCTCGACCCATTGCTCTGTAGTAAGGCCCGGATCATATTCTTCCTTGCTCGGCCACCACTCTATAGGTTTTATTCCGAGGACATGTTCATAATATGGAATCAAAAGTCCCACTGCGGCGATAAGCTCTTTATGGAAATACGTGTTAGTCTCATCCGGCTTACGTTCTATATACTTGCAGAGCTGCACCTTACGGAACTTTCCATCTTCAACCTTTGTCTTAACTGATTCCTGAGGTTCAGTTAGCACTTCCGGGTGTCCCCATTCGTTACTTCCCGATGCAAGTACAAGCCCCGATTCATAATTTATAGGCATCTCAAGGTAAGAATGGTATCTCGCCACAGTCTTTTTATCTGTACCATCATTTTTAAGCTCGAGGCTTATCCTGTACCTTGCGCCTTTATCACCGTTCTTTTCAACAAAAATAGAAATACTTGTCGGGTCATCTTCATAACCTGCATACTTCATTTGAGCCCACAGGTATTTTCTTGTCTTTGTATTTGAGCCATCCAGCCATGCGATAGGAAGACATTTATCGAGATTCCATACGTCCGCGCATGCTGCAGCCATCTTTTTCATCTCGGCAACTGCCTTTTGGCCTTTTTCCTTTACCTGTAATAAACGAGCTTTCTCGGCAGGGTCTATCCCTTCTGCCTCAGGATTGGAATACGGAATTTCCTGATTGTCATTCAGATAATTAAGAACCCCTATGTAATCGATATTTGTACTCTTTATCACCTGAGCTTCCATGTCAGCATAATCCTCATGAACAAAATCATATAACTGCTGCAGCGTCACTTCACCAAGGCTTGTAGGAATACTCATATTCATATCCAAGCCGCTGGGCTCAGTTGCACTATCAGCAAACTCCCCAGGGAAAGATAGTCTACGCTTTGAAGCAGGATCAATCGCTCTTAAATATGCATGGGTGTGCCTCGGCTGATCGCCACAACACCACCAACTTGTCCTAGCGGCTTCCACAGTCCCATTTGCAAGGGTCTGGGCTCTTTTTCTGATCTCAATCTGCCTAAAACTATAGTCTGTAATCATTCGAGAAATATCCTTATGATACTTCTCATATGACATAGCTGCCGCCGCCACCCAAATGGAATCATTAACAGAAAGAACACCCTTTCCACCAACTAATGACATTGAAAGAGCATACGTGTTCTCGTCAATTTTCTCAAATTCTGCTTCTGGATACTCCTCGCCTGCATTCGGGATGAATTCATTCAACTGGTTACTCAGATCAGTGTTCCAGAATATTCTTGTGATAGGTGAGCCGTTACGGTCAGACAAAGCAACATAAGCCCCGAACTCCTGCTCTTCATAAATCAGGGTTAGATTAACCCTTTCACCTCCAGAAAGGTTCTCTGCCCCAAAAAACCATCGTATATCCGTGGGAACCCCTGAACCTTTATAGTCAAAGAACGACTTGTCGCATTTCTTGACCGCTAATGTCTCATTTATGATCGTCCACGAGTCAAACTGCTCCGGTTTTTCTGTATTCGCATCATAGCGCTCCACTACAAAACCCAGCCTTTCAAAGAACTGCTGTGTCTGTACCCCGCCATTGTATTCACTCTTTGAAACGCTCTCTCCAAAGGCCTCCTCATACGCCATTCCGCGTATATGTTTAGCCGGAAGTTTCTCTCCGTCATACACCAAATAATATGACCGCGGTTCCGGGTGATTGGGAGTCTCCCTCTTAAAACGTTCTATAGCGCTTTTTACGTTTTCTGCTGTGATATCAGCCCAACTGTACTTTGCCATTTATAGCCACCTCGTCGCATTTTTGCGCATAATTACCCAACTTTAAATTTTACCATATCTAACGTTATTTTTCTATGGAATCTGTACAATTTGCACAAGAAAAATACACAAAAATAGCCGGTCTGGATTTACATGCATCCAGCCGGTCTACTTTTCACAAATATGCCGTTTTTCATCTATTATTCGGTATCGTATACAAACTCCGTCCCGTCATAGAATCTGATTGTAAGCCTCCCTATCTCGTAAACCGTTATGATATCCATAACCATTATCATGAGCCGATCGTCAAATTCCTTAATGGGCCCTTTCTTTGCTGCTTCCATAATCTGCTTAGTCTTGTACCTAAGAAGCTCGTTCCCTTCTTCCAGATTCTTTTTCCACTTTTCCTCATACTCCTCGCAGTGACCTGCTATTTCATTCCAGGCCATCATAAAGAGCTTATAAACGGCATCCTCTTCAATATATCTATTGCTGCAGACCTTATGCCCGTTAGTTTTATTGCAGGATCCACACCGCATTTTCCGATACTTTATCAATTGCTTCCGGTCCATATATACAACTCTCGAGTAAATGTGGCCGCATTCCCCGCATATCACCTTACAGCTAAATGGGTTCTTATGCGGAATCTGCGCATAGGCGTTTGTAAAATGAGCTTCACAGAACTTCGCGCGTCTTTCAATCTCCTGCTGGACAGCGTTCCAAGTATCCGTATCTATGATCGGCTCATGGTCTTCCTTGATATGATACTTTTGAAGTTCTCCATTATTAATAACTCGCTTCTTGGTGAGAAAGTCGGCGGTGTAGCTTTTTTGTAATATCACATCACCCATATACTTCTCATTTTGAAGCATGCTATTAATGGCTGTCACTCCCCAGTTGTATTTACCGTCCCAATTGGGTACCTGTTCTTCCCTAAAAAGCCTGGCTATATCATCCGGGGTACGGCCTTTTAGGAACTCCTCATAGATTCTTTTAACAATTCTCGCCTGAGGTCTATTTACAACCAGCTTTCCTTGCTCGTTATAGTCATAACCAAGGAAACGCTTTGTTGAGGTCTTGTGCTTACCCTGCTCAAATCTCCGGCGTATACCCCAGGCACTGTTTTCCGAGATCGATCTAGATTCGTCCTGAGCCAAGGAAGACAAAATGGTAAGGAGCACTTCCCCTTTTGCATCCAGGGTATTGATATTTTCTTTTTCGAATATAATACATATACCCTTTTCCTTAAGTTCCCTTACGTAGTTCAGACAATCCAGCGTGTTTCTTGCAAAACGGGATATCGATTTCGTAAGAATTATATCGATAAGGCCGGCTCTGCAATCGTCGATCATGCGATTAAACTCTTCACGCTTCTTAGTGCTCGTTCCAGTAATGCCCTCGTCGGCATATACATCCACAAGTTCATATTCCGGATTCTTTTTTATTAAATCAGTATAGTACTTAACCTGATTATCATAACTTGATTGCTGTTCTTCTAGTTCTGTAGACACGCGGCAGTATGCGGCTACCCTCTTTTTCCTGTTCAATCTCAAGGGGCTCCCGGATTCCTGCGTCGTAGTCTGCTTTGCCGGTATAACGGTAATACTTCGAGCCATCTATAACCACCTCCTCTACTACGGTAGGCTCCGTAAATATTCTTCCTTTTAAGTCTGGTTCGTGAATTCGGATCCCTTTGCAGGCGGCCTTGCTCTCATCAATATATGTAGAGCACACCCAGTCGATCTTCTTTCCATAGACTTGGCACCTTTTTAAGGTCGCCCCGCAATATGGGCATATAAGCTTACCGCTATTCGGGTATCTGTTTTGCCACTTTGGAGATCCCTTCTCAATCCCACGTTTTTGTCTGTTATACTCAATCAGTTCCTGTGCCATGTCCCACTCTTCTCTCGACACAATTGGCTCATGATCATCCGTGATGTAATATTGCTGCACCTGACCTGTATTTGGCCGGGAATTAAGACAAAGCTCGGGCTTATATGTCTTTTGCAAAATACAGTCACCTTTGTACTTTTCGTTTTTAAGTATTGAAATCACAGTGCCGCTGGTCCAGGCAGTTCCCGTAACAGTCGGTACGCCTTCTTCATTAAGCTTCTTTTTTATGAGGAAGCTGCCCATCCCTGAAAGATACATATCAAAGATCCGCCTCACCACTTCCGCTTCCTTTTCATTGATGACAAGGTGTCCATTCTCATCTTTGTCATATCCAAGAAATCTAGTGGTATTAATCATTGTTTCGCCCTTTTCGAATTTCTTTCTCCAAGTCCACTTGTTATTCTCACTCATGCTCCGACTTTCCTCCTGTGCAAATGAAGCCAACACTGTAAGCATCATTTCACCTTCGGCAGTCGATGTGTTTATGTTGTTCTCCTCAAAGATGATTGTGATTCCCAGCTCCTTTAGTTCCCTGACATACTTAAGAAGAGTAACTGTATTCCTTGCAAACCTGGATATTGATTTCGTTATAATAACGTCGATCTTCCCGGCTCTTGCATCCTTAAGCATCCGCTGAAATTCTGGCCTCTTTTCGGATCTTCCCGAAATACCCAGGTCTGCATATACATCCACAAATTGATAATCCGGATTCTTCTTTATCTGCTTTGTATAAGTCCTTACCTGATTTTCGAGTGAATTCCCTTGCTTCTCATGATCGGTTGACACCCTGGCATAAGCACAAGCCCGGAGTCGGCCTCTTGGCAAGACCGTAGGCTTGATAGTTTCAAGATTCATTCTTCTTACCTCCATGCTTTTGCAAATGAATCAGTCTTTGTTCTTCGGTCCTAAATGCTGCGCTGCCTGACAAGTTGGCTAGCAGCTTCTTGCGGCTGGTTTTGTATTCATCTCCGTCAAAACCAAGTCTTACAAGCCAAACTCTGAAGTAATACTTCTCGTTTTCAATCACCGGCTTAGCAAACTTTATTCTTCTGGAATTACAAGCTTCGTTTCCTATTCCCGCGACAAGATCTGAATATGCCCTTACCAAATCTGGATCCTCTGTGTATGGAAACCCGGTAAAATATATCTTTTCATTATCGAAAGATAATCCCTTTGTCACATCCTTACCGGCTTGTTCCCATAAAGAAAGGAACTCACTGACACTTGTCGGCGGTTCCTCTCTCAAATTACTTATGAATTCCTGGGACAACCTAAATCCCGCTCTCGTTCCCACTGCCTTGTTTATTATTTCCTCTTTACTCCATACGATCTGTAGAAGAAATGTAAGGGTTCTAACCGAGTAGCGCTTGATCGGAAGCTCAATCGATAGGATATCTCTTCCTTCATCCCAGCTATCATCAATAAGCTTTTTTGCCGCAAGTTCTTTTAGCACACCCTCATTCTTCTTGATATCCTCTACTTCTAGATCCCCTCCCTTGGTAATGGTAAAGGTTCCATCCGTAAACTCGAATGTTGGTGGGCCCTGGTAACGCAACTTTATTCCAGTGATCGAAGTGATTGCATTTACCAGTTCTTTTCTGTTTTTTGTTAATGTTAAAATCGTCATATTGTGTGACCTCCTTTCTAGGTAGATACATATATCACTCTACTTCGAAAGGAAGTCAACGATTTTACATTAAGAGATTCTGCGTAATCTCATCCTGGCGAGGGTGTTTTCAGAAAGCCTCTGCCTAACCCGGATTTCCTGAGCATCTACGGGCACATTATGATCCGTCCAAAAACGATCCTGGATATAGCAATCATGGCTACAATACTTCCTCTTGCTATTACCATATGAATAGAAGGTACGCTGACAATAAGCGCAAACACATTCATACGTAGCAGCTTCGCCATGATTTGTATCGCCGGGATGCTCCTTCCACCAGTTCCTGCGGCACTCATCAGAACAATAGAGCTTCTTTCCGGAGTGAGGATTACGTTCGATCCTCTTCCCGCAATACTTGCAGTTATCCGGACAGTTCTTGTGTTCTTCATAGTTAAGCTTTACTAAGTCTGCATGTCCATCAAGGCCATGAGTCTTACAGAAATATCTGACGTTCTCTCTCGACGTCCCTACTACTAAACCAATAGATTTGTACCCAAGCCCCTTAAGGCGCAGGTCCGTAATCTGCTTTTGCATTTCTTGTGTCATATCTATATTCCTCCGAAAAGTTTGTGTTAATCATGTTATTGTTCCTTTATCCAAACGCACCGGGCATGTAGCCGTTTCAGCATTATCTGCCGAATATCGGCTACTACCATCTCGCGTACTATTATCCGTTTTTCGTCTATTTTTCGTCTGTTGTTCCGCTGTTTTTCGTCGATTGTCGTTTTTTTTCGTTATACCCCTCTGACAATTTCGCGAATTCTCGCAAAAGAGGGGGCGCCGGTCTTCCTTAATAAAGGTTGTAGAGATTTAGGTCCCCCTACCCGGCCTGCCTGGGGTTAATACCCCGTTTGAATTCCGATTTTTGCGTATTTGACCCTCGCGCCGTTCCCTGCCGTAAGGTCCGTAGAGATTTATAGGCCCCCACCCCTTAGAAAATCATTCCGCGATGACTATAATCAAAGGCCGGTGACTCTTTGCTTATACGATAGTTCCAGTTAAGCTTGAACTCATCAACGGGCTCATACCCGCAAAGAAGCATTGCGTGCTTAAACTGATTATTAGTCGTATAAATCTTAGTGTCGTGCTGCAGGATATGCTTAATACCATAGCTGCTGCGTCCTTCTAACGGTCTCTTTCTCGGAAGGATATTATCCTTGATCCAGTTAAGGACAACCTCCTGATCCTCTTCAGGGAGATCCGTTAACAGGGACTCATCATCCTTTGTCCACGGCACTCCGTTTCTTATCTCTGAAATTAAACTTTTCATCGTTCTTACCTCCTTCGTGGCAGTTGATGTGCAGTCTATGTGCAGTACGTCTTCGTGCTGGCATCGACTGAAATCCTTATGGTTACTTGCTTTGACTGCGTATGGTGACAGAACTGAATCACTTATCAAGTCTATCTATATACACAGTTTTCTATTACTATCTCTTTTTGTTTCCTCTTAAGAAGTTTGAAAGTCTGTCACTGTTGTACTCCTTAATCCGGAACCCCTGATAATTACTGGGGTTATAGCTGGCGACCTACTGTCACTACATAAGTCACCGGGAAATCACTAAATCATATATGCCGTCACCTCCTTAAGCTCCCAGCAGCGGCTCGAACTCATCATAGCCGTATGCTTTATGGTAATTTGTCTTTGCTTCATCCGATAAGGTATACAGTTTAAAGAAGCTTCCTCCGTTGCCTCTTCGAACGATCATATCCTGATAACTTGTCCCGACATGCAAGGAGAGCTCATCACGAAACTCTTTAGCAGTCTTGGCAAAGCCATGATTGTTGTCCCGGCACCATTCCTGGTAAACCTTATAGACCTTACCGGTAGTACAACCGTCCTTAACCTTTCCGTCCGGGCGCTCGACCATGCAATCATGGAAGAATGCTATAACCGTATTGTTCTCATCATGGTAAGCCTTGCGAGCAGCCTTTACCGACTCAGGCTCCGTATATCTATAACCGTTGTCGATTACCCTTTTGAGGGCCATGATGCACTTGTAAATAATTCCCGTTCTTTCTTGGAACAAACGGTCCAGCAGACACTTGTCCTGTTCCTCAATGGGAATCACGTTCTTGCACTCCACCTGGATGATACGGTTATAAACCCAGTCGCCGTCGTCACCGCCAAACCTAGGGAGCCTATTCATGCAGAACCACAACAAGCCGTTGTAAACAAACTCAAATCCGTTCTGACCTTTGAACTCTGCAAAGAGGCTATCTCCTCCGGTACACTTCTTGAAGGTCTTAAGTTCATCAACCGTCATGAAGCTCATGTCCGAGCTACCTGCCAGGCGCTTGCCATAAATGTTGCCGGTTCCAAATCTGGCTTCAATCTCACTAAGGTCGATCGCTACATAGTTCCCTTTGCCAAGAAGCTGTTCTGTCAAAGACTTAAGCTGGGACTTACCAGTATCACCAGGGCCTACCATAAAGAGTGCCTTCTTCATACGCCAGCCTTTTACGTTCGAGATGCATACTCCCATAAACTCAAGGAGCAATTCTTCCGTCTCACTATCCCAATCAGTAAGAGTACCCATGAAGGCATCAAACACCGGAGTAGGAGTCGGCTCGCCGATCCAATCGCAGGGAAGCTGTATCGTTGAAAGTATTGACGGATCATGTGGTATCAGTTCAAGTCTCTCTACATCGAGGAGCCCGTTCTTAAAGTTGATAAGGTTCTCATCCGTATTGATAGAATCGCTACTCACAAAGTGCAGATCCGTTATCAGCTGCTGGAATACTTCATTGACGTCCCTCATATGAAGCAGGGATTCGTCGTAATCGGTAATGTATCCCTTGATGACACCTTTGATCATCTCGTCGGCGTAGGGCTTATAGCATCCATCGGTGTAAACATATCTCTGGACTCCGCCGCGGCCACTGTCTCGAACTGACAACATGTACTGATGCTCACGGTAATGTCTAGCAAGAAGCGGGCAGTTCACATGGCGCTTTCCCTTGTCGTCTTCATAAACAAACGGAGGCTTTGCAGGGGCTCCGGTATAGAAGTTACCTTTGCAAAGAGCTATGGCCTTTTCGATCGTCATCTCCCGGTAGTCGTCTCTCTCCCACTTATCGCGGTACAAGGCACTCTTCCGATAAAGCCTGTCGATAGTTTCTGCATCTCCCTGGCAATAAAACGCTAAGATATTACAAAGCGCCATATCTGCTTCCGAGTGCGAACCATATCCACTAGCGTCACCACGCTCATAGAGCATTTCAAATTTCTCTGCATTCTTGGCTCTCTTGGCGATACCGATGATATCAAGATCACTGAGGTCTTCTGCCAGATCATCATCCTGGTTTTTGAAATCTTCCTTCCTCATATATCTATTAAGGAAGGTAAGCACCTCAGCCGTACAAGACTGGACCGGCATATCCTTTGCTACATTCCCCGTATAGGTAAGGTAGCGATTTGTGAGCCCTCCGATATAAACCTCTGCATGATTGTACGGATTCTTCACATAGTACTCGGAAGCAAGCTTTCCATCTTCCTGCGGGATTCGGTCCGGCTCGACCTTAACAATAATGTGTCTGCCGGTGCCGCTGGGAGAGACTTCCGTGTAGGAATCTACCAACTGGCAGGCCTCACGTTCGAACTCATCCTCAAGGTGATCAAGGTCAATGCCCGCATATCCTTCCGGAATCACAAACCCGATGCCATCAAATCTGTTTGCCTTGGCTGTATCGAATGCCTGATCATGAAGCACAAGCGTTTGTCTGTATTTTTCATCTGTTCCACAGCGCCGCATCGTTCTTGCGCTATAAGGGACTTTTTTCTTTTTGCCATCTATGACTTCATATTTCCACATAAGCCATATGGGCATATTCAGTAATTCGTCCATCAGGCATCTCCTTTCCAAGGCAATAAGCCTTTATTTCTGTTTGCATAGGCACCTCCTATGCGACGATCTTAAGTGTCTTGATTGCTTCCGGTAATGTAAGCTTGCCATCCACCCGATGAGTGATTCTGAAACCTACAACTCCATTCTCGGCATAGAGCTCATTTAATCTCTTGATCGCTCTGTTTCCTCTGTCGCCGATCCAGTAATATGAGAAATCTCCGAATGCAACAGAGCAGTTACCAGGAAGTGGTTTAGGCATTGCCTTCGTAATAAGAACAGGTCTTCCTAAAAGCTTTCCAGGAGTCTTCTTTGTTACGTCCGGCTCCCAGATGAACTTGCCATCGTAGGTCTTGAACTTTCTAAGCTGCATTTCAGCCTCATCATTCATAATCCAAACAGCATTCGCGCGGTACTTCTGAGGAAGGCTCGTGTAAAGGTCAATAAGTGAATCCGCTGTAAGCTCCGAAACCTCTGCACCAACTTCTGCATCAAGCAGGAAACCTCTGGGCTTATGCTCGCCGTTACCTGAAACGAAAGCTTCCTCTTCGAGCTCGCCGATCCCTTCTCCTACCTGTTTAATAATGTACTTCTCGATATCAAACCCGGAGTCTGTCAGAAGTTCATCAGTGACTTTTACGATCGCGCCATTCTTATGTGCATCAAGAACTACCTGGTAGAAATCCATATCGGAGAAGATCAGATGCTGACCTTCTTCTATCCACGCGGCGGTTGCATTTTTACCCTCGCCTATTATCTTGAGCACCTTGCTAGTCGTTATTACATTGGCCACCTTACGAATAACGTTGTTTTCGGAAAGAGCCTCGACGAGTCCCTCTTCCATTTCGTCGGGAACAAGGTATCCTCCATTTTCGTCTTTTCCGACTTTCAAGCTGTCGGTGATCTCTGCGTTTTCAAGGTAATTTCTATAGTCCTTTTTATAGGTTTCTACCTTACGTACCATTTCACGCTTCAACTTCTCACCGTTGATTACCTTTTCGAGAGCCTCCATCCTCTCTTTAAGGTCACTTACTTTTAATTCCATTTTTAATACCTCCTTGGAAATTATGCTGACTGCTTCCCTTTAGCAATCTGGTCTACGACTTGCATGATTCTGCACTTGTAATCCCCGTCAAGCTCGTGCCTAAGGGAACGGCTAAGCTGAGAGTCTGTGATCCCAAGTGCCTCGGCAATCTGCCAGAGCTTTACCTTCTTGGCCTTGGCATATGCTTTGATGTCTTCATTCATGGGCTTACCTCCTTCCTTTTTAAGAAAATTTGTTTTTGCTCTTGTTGTAATTGCAATTACAATGTATAATGTTATTGTAATTACATTTACAACATACCACGCACCTGTAAGTACATCAATACCTCTGAGGGATATTCATTTTGCACTTACAAAACGAGGGTATTAACGTTAAATTGTTTTCTGCATTTACAATAAATACGAAAGGATATAGCCATGAAAGAAGAAGCAAAGACCAGCTGGTATGACAAAAAGAAAACCGCAGAACGCTTATATGAACTGCGGTCAGAATATGAAGAAAAGATCGGAAAGAATATCAGCGCGCTTCAGCTCGTGAAGCATATAAAAGAAAAGACCGGCATCGAGATCGGCGGCAATACATATAATAAACATGAGAACTTCTCAAACGATACCACCATGAGTATCGAGCTACTTGTGGCCCTGTCAAAGTTCTATGAAGTTTCTTATGATTACATCCTCGGCTTTAGTGATACGAGATATCCTCAGCGCGAGAACTTCCATAATAAATATGGTCTGGAAGATAAGTCCCTCGATCGCCTTGAGAGCATTTACCATTTACAGAAATCACAAGCAAAGGCTGAACCGGATCTTCCGACCGATATGGATGTAGTAAACTCCCTCTTCCAGTGTGACGAGTTTCAGAGTCTTGTTGAAAATGTCCGCACCGCATATATGATAAGAGACGCTGCAGCCGGTAAGTATTCCGACACCAAGAAGAGCCAGAAGAAATTCACGGACTCCCTTGATGACAAACAAAAAGAGCTCGCCAAGAACGGCGCGCTCTCAATCCTCTCAGCTACGGA
>JAEEGL015939605.1_pt1 | contig 16828 bp, 18 predicted proteins | sample 9134231 | NCBI WGS metagenome assembly JAEEGL01 (sample SAMN16246548, study PRJNA631951) | gut metagenome | biome: gut microbiome; feature: rumen; material: fiber-attached | host: Bos | place: Iran: Karaj | collected 2018-10
ATAGGAGGAAAAATTAATGTCAGTTGTAAAAGTTGCTATTAACGGTTTCGGACGTATCGGTCGTCTGGCATTCAGACAGATGTTCGGTGCTGAAGGCTACGAAGTCGTTGCCATCAATGACTTAACCAGCCCCAAGATGCTCGCCAACTTATTAAAGTATGACTCAGCTCAGGGCGGCTACTGCGGTGTCTTCGGTGAAGAAGCCAAGCACACTGTTACTTCCAAGGAACCGGTCGTAGACGAGGAAACCAAGGAAGTCAAGGAACCGGGTTCAATCACTGTTGACGGTAAGGAAATCACCATCTATGCTGAACCGAAGGCTCAGAATCTGAAGTGGGGAGAACTTGGTGTTGATGTCGTTCTGGAATGCACCGGTTTCTATACTTCAAAGGCCAAGGCTCAGGCTCACATTGATGCCGGCGCCAAGAAGGTCGTTATCTCCGCTCCTGCCGGAAACGATCTGCCGACCATTGTTTACAATGTCAACCACAAGACCTTAACTCCGGAAGACAAGATCATCTCTGCTGCTTCCTGCACCACCAACTGCCTGGCCCCGATGACCAAGGCTCTGAATGACTATGCTCCGATCCAGTCCGGTATCATGACCACTGTTCATGCTTACACCGGCGACCAGATGATTCTGGACGGACCGCACAGAAAGGGTGACCTGCAGAGAGCCCGCGCTGGCGCCTGCAATATCGTTCCCAACTCAACCGGTGCTGCCAAGGCTATCGGCCTGGTTATCCCCGAACTGAATGGCAAGCTGATCGGCGCTGCTCAGAGAGTTCCGACCGCTACCGGTTCAACCACCATCCTGCACGCTGTTGTCAAGGGTGAAAACATCACTGTTGAAGGCATCAATGCTGCCATGAAGGCTCAGGCTAATGAATCATTCGGCTACACTACCGAGAAGTTAGTCTCCTCCGACATCATCGGCATGAAGTATGGCTCACTGTTCGATGCCAACCAGACCATGGTATCCGATATGGGCAATGGCACTTATCTGGTACAGGTAGTTTCCTGGTACGACAACGAGAACAGCTACACTTCACAGATGGTCAGAACTATCAAATACCTGGCAAACATCTAATTAGTTTACACTGACGTAGCGATAGTCCAAAGACAAATGAAAACAGCCCTCAGTTATCTGAAGGCTGTTTTTTTGAGTCCTGATTTATTAGATGTGTCTTCTCAGGGTATCTTCAACGATATTCCAGAAGGGCTCCAGCTGGCAGGTCAGGCCTACCGTGACGTTGGCTGGCTTGTGATAACGGTTGTTGATGTCGCAGACGGTCTGGCCATAACTGGGACCGTGATTGAGCTCAATTTCCACAAACATGTCCTTGGTTTCATAGATCTCCGGAGCCACCAGATAAGTTACGGCGGTAACATCGTGAACCGGTCCGGATGAAAGGCCGTTGACAGCCTGAGAGCGGAAGGTGAAGCGCATGATGTCACCGAACAGCTTGCCTGCCTTGTTGCCGATGGCTTCCATTCTCTCTATGATGTCCATGTCAGCGCGGACATTGTTGGTGAGATTGAGCCCCATCATCACTAAGGGAACCCCGGAAGTGAAGACCACATGAGCGGCTTCCGGATCAACAAAGGTGTTGAATTCGGCAGTTGGAGTGACGTTTCCTAAACCCACAGCTCCGCCCATGATGACGATTTTCTTTATTTTCTGACAGATCCGCGGTTCCAGACGCATGGCCATAGCGATGTTGCTCAGCGGTCCGACCGGTACCAGGGTAATGTCGCCATCGGAGGCCATCAGAGTATCGATCAGATAATTAACGGCGTGCTTTTGTTCAGCCCTTTTGACTAACGGCTCGAAGACCGGACCGTCCAGGCCGCTTTCGCCATGGACGTCGCCAGCCGTAACCTGGTCTCTGACCATCGGCCGGTCCATGCCGCCGTAAACCGGAACATCCAGTCCCAGATGCTGGCAGACATGCAGGGTGTTGGGCAGGGTCTTGTCCAGCGTCTGATTGCCGGCCACTACGGTTACGCCCAATAGTTCGATCTGGGGATGCCGGGCAGCTACCATCAGGGCAATGGCGTCATCGTGTCCGGTATCGCAGTCGAGAATCATCTTGATTTTTTCCATTGTTTTTCTCCTCTCTTTATTTATTCCATCATGAATGCAAGGTAATAGGGTATCGTGATTACATTATCCGCTATTCCAATATTGTTTTCACTCAATTTAATGCATTTCTCGGCATGATAAACATCTTTGTTCTTTAATACAGTTTTTGCAGATTTTGTATTTCCGGTAGTCGCTTTCACTTCTATTAGCGTAACTTCATCATTTTCTTTTGTTATAAAATCTATTTCTAACCCGCTGTCTTTATGGAAGTAGAAAAGCGGACGGTCCTGCTTGGAAAAACAATCTGCGACTATATTTTCATATATCGCTCCTTTATACATACCCATATCTCCACTTAGGATTTTACCGGCACTTCCCTTTTCTAACATCGCGACAAATAAGCCGCTGTCTTGCATATAAAGCTTAAAGATGTTATCAATCTTGTTGCCTTCCAGAGGTTCGTCAATGGCGTTCAGGTTGTAACAAATATTAATTAGCCCGGCATCATAAAGCCATTGGATTGCCGCTTGATAGTTTTCCGAGCGGCCCTTTTTTTCCAATTTCGAATAAACGAATTTTTTGTTTTCTTTTGCGAGTTGCGCTGGAATAGAATCAAAAACACGATTGATTCTTGCCAGTAGTGCAAGGTCGACTTCTTCCTCCTCGTTTTCGTTTAGGTGTTTGCCAAAGTCGTCCTTATACTCTTCGATAATATCCCTTTGTTCCCGGTAAACAACATTCATATCATTTGTTGATACAAAGCGATCAACAATGTAAGGGAGCCCTCCTACGCAGATGTATTCCCTAAAGTATCTGAGCATTGCTGTGTGAACAGCATCACTTACAGGGGTGCGCGTTCTGTAATGTTCTTTTATATTTTCGATCACGTCTTCAGATATGCCTTTAGCCCAAAGGAATTCTTCAAAATCCATCGGTTTCATGTAAACCGTTCGTTCAAAACCTACCGGTATGCCCTTGCCAGATTTTTTATTATAGCCTTTTATTCCCAGTAACGAACCGGTGCAAATAACATCATATCTTCCATCTTCCATGAAAGGTTTGATAGATGCTCTTGCTCCGGAGCATTCTTGTATCTCATCAAAAATAATGCATGTCTTACCAGGTACAAAGTGCACATTTGGCATCAAAGCAGACAAATCTACAGTGATTCTATCCACTACCAGGTCACTAGCGAATACCTGTTTGGCTGATGTATTTGTTTTGAAATCAATATATACAACATTTTCGTAGTTTTCTTCCGCAAAAGCTTTAACTGAGCGAGTTTTTCCGATTTGTCTAAGCCCTTTTATAACAAGAGCTTTTTTCTTGCCGGTATCACTCTTCCAAGCTTCGAGTTCATGAACAATTTTCCTTCTGAACATTACATGCAACCCTCCTTAATCGCATAATACACTTTTTCAAACGAGTTATCAAGCAATAACTGCACTTTTTCAAACGAGTTTTTGTGATAATATTGCACTTTTTCAAGTGAGTTTTCATGCGTTTATTACTCTTTCTTCTGATTACCATTTAAAGAGGCCGCATCATTGCGACCTCTTGACTAACAAGTATAGATTTGATTACTAATCTAAGCTCTATTTTATTTCTTATTCCTCGTCCAGAACCTTGCCGCAGGCCGGGCAGTACTTCTGGCTTTTCTTTATTTCCGCCCCACAGTTGGGACAAAGCAGTTTCTCTCTGGCCTGTTTGGCCTTCCTTTCTTCTTCCTTACGTACCTCAGGAGAAAGTTGAGTATAGGCATAAGGCCGTCTCTTCAGGGCGGTGGGGACTCCGTCAGTCACTTCCCGGCCATAGCGGGGATTGTAGCGGATGTTTCTTCTCTTTCTTGGTAACATTGTTTCCCTCCTAGCGGTAGAAGGTCTTCAGCTTCTCGATGTAGGGAAGCTTTTCTTCTTCCTTCATGAATGATGACTTAAATGAATTGATGTTGCAGGTGATCAGGTCGTTCCAGGTAAAACCGCACTCATTGAGAGCGTGATCATATTCATCCTCAATGGTAATGTCGGACAGGATCATGTTGTCAGTGTTCAGGGTGACCATGGCGCCCATGTCCAGCAGGTTCTTGGCCGGATGCTTTGCGTAGGAGGGCTCGGTCTTGCAGTGGATGTTGCTGGTGAGGCAGATCTCCAGAGCGGTCTTTGTGTTGACAACCTGACGGGCGATCTCAGCGTCGTAGTAGCAATGATGGCCATGGCCAATCCGCTTGGCACCGTAACCGATGACGGTGGCGCAGTTCTGTGGGATGCCGTTGTCGCCGGCGTGGATGGTCAGGTTCATACCCTTTTCTCTGGGGGATACAAATAATTCAGCGTATTCCTTCATCGGGACGCTGTCCTCAAAGCCGGCCAGATCCAAGGCGACAACGCCGTCTTCGGAGTAATATTCTTCAAACAGCCGGACCGTTTCCAGGTTCATGTCGCGGTTGGCGTTATTGAGAGCGATCATGCAGCAGAGAATGATATTGGTTTTGATCTGCGGGAAATCAACGGCAGCCTGCCGGCGGCCTTCCAGTACGGCATCGATGGCCTGACGCTGGGTCAGCTGCTTCTGGGTATGCAGCTGGGGCGCAAAGCGGATCTCCACATAATCGAGCGTGTCAGCGACATTCTGAATGGTCGTATAGGTGATCTCCCTTAAGGCTTCATAGTCCTGCAGGATGGCGGTATTGAGGTCAAAGCGGGAGAGGTATTCGCCGACGTCACCGCAATTGGCTGTTCTGACCAGATAGGCCTTGAATTCTTCCAGTGAATTAGCGGGCATTTCAATGTTGCGCTCTTTGGCCAGCTTCCAGGTGATTTCCGGAACCATTGAACCGTCCAGATGGAAATGCAGGTCAGCTTTCGGGAAAGGGTATTTCATGATTCATCCTCCTAATGTCGGATATATTATATCATGGCCGTTAAGGTAGTATAATGGAGATGGAGGAAAATCAAAATGATCATACAGAGCACAAACGTCTATTATCAGGAAAAACTGCTGCCTCTGCAGGTAGAGATAACCGGCAACAAGATCACCGCCATCATGCCTTACGGGGTCGAGAAAGTCGATGTCGATTACGGTGACAACTGGATCCTGCCGGGACTGATCGACATTCATAATCACGGCTATAAGGGTCTGGACGCTAACCACGCCACAAAAGAATGGGTAAAGGAGTGGATGGCCTATCTGCCTACCGAAGGCGTTACTTCCACTTTGCCGGCAACCAGCAGCGCGCCGCACCAGTGCGTTCTCTCCGGCATGCGGGCCATTGCCGAGGCCTTTGAGGAAGAGTATAAGGGAGCCAATATTCTCGGCATCTACTCGGAAGGACCGTTCATGTCAGAGAAATACCGCGGTGCTCAGGATCTGGCCAACAAGATCGTTCCCACCAGAGCGATCATCGATGAATATCTGGAAGCTTCCAAGGGCTTGCTGGAATATGTCATGGTGGCCCCAGAGGAACTGCCGGATATGGATGTCATCAAGTATTGCGTTTCCAAGGGTTTGAAGGTAGCCATCGGCCACAGCGGCGCTGACTTTGCCAAGTGCACGGAAGCCCGCAATGCCGGAGCCCGGGCCTTCACCCATACCTATAATGGCATGAGAGGTCTGCATCACCGCGAGCCCGGTACGTTAGGCGCAGCGATGTACTATGACGACATGTACGCGGAGCTGATCGGCGATGGCGTTCATGTCAGCTTCCCCTCCGCCAGCATCCTGGCCCGCATCAAGGGCAAAGACAAGCTGATCTCCATTACCGACTCGGTAGCCATTAAGGGCCTGCCGGTCGGGGACATCATGCTGAGGGATTCCGGGGTTAAGGTAAGGATCTGCGAAGACGGTGTCGGCCGGCTGGAAAACGGCACGATCGCCGGCAGCTGCAACCGCCTCAACACCATCCTGAAGCGGGAGATCGAAAACGCCGGCATTGACGTGGTTACCGCAATCAACTCCTGCACCGCCAACCCGGCCTGCCTATTGGGCTATGACTACTGCAAGGGTTACATCAAGGAAAACTACGATGCTGACATCGTGGTGCTGGACAGGCAGTTTGAACCCGTTCAGACCTACGTCATGGGTGAGGGAATGTTATAAGCCTTGAAGAATTAGACAAAAGAATGTCCGTTTTCGCTGACGGACATTCTTTTCTATTGCAGAAGTTTCAACCGGCCGTCCTCAAGCAGTGCGACCTTGTCGGCCACTTCATTGATGAACTTGCGGTCGTGGCTGACGGCGATGATGCAGCCCTGATAGCTTACCAGCATCTGCCTCACCTGAGGGGAAGAGAGCGGAGAGAGATTGCGGGTCGGCTCATCCAATAACAGCACTTCGCATTTCTCGACGATCAGTTTCAGCAGCAATAATTTGCATTTCTGTCCCTCGGAAAGGCCGCTGATCGGCCGGCTCATCTCTTCAGTAGTAAACTTCAGAGCGCCGAGATAGCTGTTGACCAGCGAGGTGGTATCCTTCAGCCCTTCAGGGTTGAGAAACCGGGTGGGTGTAAGGTCATAATCCATGACCTCTTCATATTTCTGGGGCATGTAGCCGACCTTGATCTCCTTCTTTTCCATCAGAGCCTCTCTGATGCTTTTCATCAGGGTCGTCTTGCCGGTGCCGTTGGAGCCGATGATGCACAGCTTGTCCGCCCCCTTGACAAATAGGGAGACATCCTCAGCCAGCAGCTTATCACCGGCCCTGAGCTGGGGCAGTTGGAGATCCAATATGATCTTGGAGGGGTTCAGACTGATTGGAGAGAAGAAGATTTCAATGGCTTCTTCCGGTTCGTACTTCTTAGTCAGGTTATCCTGCTTTTCTTCCATCTTGCGGCCCAACGACTTTACGGCGTGCATCTTCTTCTTTAAAAGCCTTCCGCCATGGGGATCCTGGCGGGAAATGCTGGCCTGGTCATGCTGGACTTTCTGATAGATGCGCCGGTATTTCTCCATCTGAGCCTTGAAGGCGGCGTTTTCCTTGCGGCTGATGGCGTTGATCCTTTCAATGTTGTGCAGCCGCTGGTCGGCGTACTGGCGGTAGGGCAGCCGGGCAACGGTAATGTGCGGTTCACTCTTGCGCTTGAGCTGCTCGATGTGGATGATGCCTTCGGCGCAGCTTTCCAATAGCGTCTCGTCGTGGCTGATGAACAGGATGGCCTTTTCGCAATTGGTGATGAAATCCTCCAACCAGATGATGGTCTGCAGGTCCAGATCGTTGGTCGGCTCGTCCAGTAACAGGATGCCGTAGCGGTGAAAGAGCAGTTCAGCCAGCGCCATCTTGACCTTTTCACCTCCTGAAAGCGTAGATATCTTTCTTTCCAGAATGTCCGGATCCAGAGAGACGGTGTTAAGGGCTTCGATCAGATCACTATAGTGTTCGTAAAGATCATAGCCTCCACTATCCGCGTGGCTGAGGTATTCCAGTACCGTTCTGTCATTGTATTCCGTACTGAGCTGCTGATGAAGATAGCCGACGGTCTCGTCAGCGCTGATCTGGCCGCTGCAGTTTACATAGTTTGAAACATCTTCGCCGGCGATGATCTTAAGCAGGGTACTCTTGCCGTTGCCTTCCTCGCCGATCAGGGCGATGTGTTCGCCGTCATTTAAAACAAAGCTGAAATCGCTGATCAGCTTTCTGCCCTTCAGGGTTGAAACGTTCAGATTGTTGATTTTGAGCATGATGAAAATAAACCTCCTTACCTTTAAAAATTCAAGACAATTCGGTTAATTTCTCATCTTCTCACCTCCGCCATCATTATAAGCGCAGAAAAAGGGAACCGCAAGTGCGGCTCCCCTGAGCTGGTTGGCTTACTGTTCCTGAACCTCTTTCAGGGTGGGAATCGAATCGGCCGCTCCCTTGCGGGTAACGGTAATCGAGGCGGCCTTGGCGGCCAGCTTCAGGCACTCGGCTTCATCGTAGCCCTGAGAAAGGCCGTAGCTGAAGTAGCCCATGAAAGTATCACCGGCACCGACGGTATCGATGGCGTTGACCTTGAAGGCCGGCTGGAACAGCTGCTTCTGGTTGTCCTGATAGTAGGCGCCTTCAGCTCCTACCGTCATGATAAGTCTGGCTTTGGGATACTTAACCAGGAATTCAGCCAGAATTTCTTTAAACTCCGTTTTACCGGTCAGGGCAGCGCCTTCGACCTCGTTGATGAAGAAATAGTCAACCTTATCCAGGGGATAGGTGAACAGCAGGTCGTTTACCGGTGAGGGATTGAGCATGACGGTCAGGCCCTTTTCATGGGCCTTTTCAATGACCTTGGCGTTATTGTTGATCTCATTCTGCAGGATGATCAGATCGCCCTTATGGAAGTGGGATAGCACTTCATCAATATATTCCTCACGGATGGACTGGTTGGAACCGCCGTAAATGAAGATCGCGTTCTCTCCTTTTTCATCGATCTGGATGACGGCATGACCGTTGGGCTCATCAACGTGATTCAGATAGGTCATGTCAACGCCGTTTTCCGCCAAAACCTTTTCCAGTAAGGCGGCGTCATTGCCGATGTTGCCGGCCAGATAGACGTGAACGCTGCTGCGGGCCAGAGCGATCGAGGCGTTGAGGCCCTTGCCACCGGCTACGACCGTATACTCATCGGCAAAGGTTGTTTCCTTGGGCATGCAGATGTGGTTCATATGATAATCATGGTCAATGTTAAGAGAACCGAATACTAGTATTTCCATTATCTTTGTATCTCCTGTCTTACTTATGAATTATACCATTTATCCGGGCGATAATGAAGAAGGCAGACAAATGTGTGATATAATGAACTTACCTGTTCAAGGAGGTTTTTTATCATGAAGCTTTACAACTCTTACAGCCTGCAGGTTGAGCAGTTCAAGCCCATCAAGGAAGGCGAAGTCAGCATGTATGTCTGCGGACCGACGGTCTACAACCATGCCCACATCGGCAACGCCCGTCCCATCGTCGTCTTTGACACTCTGAGAAGAGTGCTGGAAGCCTGCGGCTATAAGGTCACATATGTCTCCAACTTTACCGATGTTGATGACAAGATCATCAACAAGGCCATTGAGGAAGGCAGCGACGAGAATACCGTCGCCAACACCTACATCGATGCCTACAATGCCGTACGCAATCAGCTCAATGTCGTTCCTCTGGACGCTACCCCCAGAGTAACCAGGACCATGGATGAGATCATCGACTTCATCGCCAAGCTGGTCGAACAGGGCGCGGCTTACGAGGTAAATGGCGATGTCTATTTCTCCGTTGATGCCGACAGCAAGTACGGCGAACTGTCCCACCAGCGCGTTGATGAGCTGCAGGTCGGTGCCCGCATTGAGGAAAATACCCAGAAGAAGAACCCCCTGGACTTTGCCTTGTGGAAGAAGACCGACAAGGGCATTCAGTGGAATTCACCCTGGGGCCGGGGCCGGCCGGGCTGGCATACTGAGTGTGTCGTCATGATCGGCCAGCAGTTCGGTCAGGGCATGATCGACATTCACGGCGGCGGCAAGGACCTCAAGTTCCCCCATCACGAAAACGAAGTGGCCCAGTCGGAGATCGTCAACCATCACCATCTGGCCAATTACTGGATCCATAACGGCATGCTGGCCTTTGACGGCGAAAAGATGAGCAAGTCGCTGGGTAATGTACGCCTGGCCAAGGATGTCATCAGCCAGCTGGGCGCCAATCTTACCCGCTATTTCCTGCTTTCCGTGCGCTATCGTGACGTATTGAACTTCACTGATGAAGCCATCGCCGCGGCACGAAGCGAGCTGGACAAGATCATTCAGGTGCTCAAGCAGGTTGAAGTAAAGTCCCAGCTTGGTCAGCTGAGTCTGGGTGAAGGCTACAACGTTGACCGCTACAACGAGTTCATGGAAGCCATGGAAGATGACCTGAACACTCCCAATGCCTATACGGTGATGATCGATGTGGTCAAGCAGCTCAATCAGGCCCTGCGCAGCCGCACCATTGACAGCGACATCGTTTCCAAGGACTACAACGCCTTACGAATGATGCTGGAAGTGCTGGGCATCAAGGTCGAGAAGATGGAACTCAGCGAAGACGATAAGCAGTTATATCAGAAGTGGATGGACGCCAAGAGCGCCAAGGACTTCGCTACCGCTGACAGCCTGAGAGAAGAACTGCAGAAGCGCGCCATTCTGTAAGATGAACGAGATACTGAACCGCTATTCGCCTCTGGCTCTGGCCTTCATCGGTGATGCCCATTACAACCTGGTGGTCAAGAAAGCGGCGATTGAGAAGGAAGTCAAGGTCAACGGCATGCAGAATTATGCCGCTGACTACTGCAGCGCCCGCCGTCAGGCCCGCATCGCTCACTATCTTCTGGAGCAGGGCATCTACACTGAAGAAGAGGCGGAGATCTATAAGAAGGGCCGTAACGTCAAGAGTCATCAGGCTCCTAAGAACACCGACATTCTGACCTACAAAGCCTCAACCGGCTTTGAAGCCGTCTGGGGTTACTGGTATCTGACAGGTCAGCAGCAGAGGATGGAACAGATTTGGAACATCATTGAAACCATTGAGGAATAGAAGCATGGCACAATATGTATACGGGAAAAGCGTCGTATTAAGCGCTCTGAGGAGCGGAAAGAAAATCGAGAAGCTCTGGATCCAGAACGGCCGCAATGACGATGAAGTGGAAGTTCTGGCCCGCCGCAGTAAGGTTGCGGTGGAAAAGACGGAAAGAAAGCACCTTGACCATCTGGTCGGCGGCAACCATCAGGGCTATGTTGCCCTGGTGGAGGAGTATCCGACCTATGATCTAAAGCAGCTTCTGGCCACCGTTCAGCCGGGACATCAGCCCCTGCTGATCGCTCTGGACCAGCTTCAGGACCCCCATAACCTGGGTGCCATCATGAGAACGGCAGCCTGCGTGGGTGCCGACGGCATCATTATCGAGAAGAACCGTTCGGTCTCACTTAATGCCACCGTCGCCAAGGTATCAGCCGGAGCCATCGACATCATCAAGGTCGCTGAGGTCACCAACCTCTCTCAGGCCCTCAAGAGTCTCAAGAAGGAAGGCTATTGGGTCGTGGGGACTTCGCTGAAGACCGAAAAGGACTACCGCAGCGTCGATTATGACATGCCGTTAGTGCTGGTGGTCGGTTCAGAGGGCGAAGGCATGCGCCGGCTGGTCGAGGAAAACTGCGACATTCTGGTCAAGATGCCGCTGAAAAACGGCATGGACTCACTGAACGCTTCTGTGGCGGCCGGGATCATGCTCTATACGATCTACGACAGCCGCTTTCCCGTTAGACAGGGAAAGAGTGAATGATTGAAGAGAATGAATATGAACTTCTCTACATGTACCGCAAGGGAGATGAACAGGCCTTAAGGCTGCTGATGAAGATGGTCCATCCCTTCATCCTGAAGGTCTACGGCACCGTTGTTTCCAGCTGGCCGGCCTATGAACTTGATGAGGCCATGCAGGCCGGCCATGACGGTCTGCTCAACGCCATCTACTATTACCGGGAAGACCGCCGGATGAGCCTGCGCAGTTTCATGCTGATGTGCATCCAGCGTCAGATGTATTCGTCCCTGCGCCACTTGCGCCACATCAACCGCATCGACTATTTGTCCCGCTATTCCATGGACCGGATGATCAAGGGCAGCGATGAGTTGTTATTGGGTGATACCCTGTCGGGGGACTGTTACCGGGAACCCCAGCACATCAGCCGCTACCGGACGCTTCTGGAGCAGATCTACAGCCAGCTGGAAGACCATCCCCTGGACTGCCGGGTACTGGCGCTGCGCTATCAGGGCTATACCTATCAGCAGACCGCCCGCATTCTGGGCGTCAGCAGCAAGGATGTGGATAATTCCATCCAGCGCATCCGCCGCAAGATTGCATATTTGTTTGACTAAATCCTCTTTGTGTGGTAGAGTGTATTTACCTTCAGGAGGTTTTTTTATTATGAGCGATAAGGTAATACTGACCTGCAGCGAATGCCTATCCAGAAATTACACTACCACTCGCAACCGGAAGAACCGCACTGAACGGCTCGAGCTGGTAAAATACTGTAAGAAATGCGGCAAGCATACGTTGCATAAGGAAACGAAGTAGGAGGCTATTATGGCAAAGGAAAACAAGAAACAGACAACAAGCGGCACAGGTATCTGGGAAAAGATCACCGGTTTCTTCACCGGTGTCCGGACTGAGGCCAAGAGAGTTAGATGGCCGAAGTTCAGCGAACTGATGAGCAACAGCGGCAAGGTAATCGTCTTCTGCCTTCTGTTTGCGGCTTTCTTCGTACTCTGCGATCTGCTGATCTCAGAACTGCTGGTATTGATTGGAGTAGGTAAGTAATGGACGAGATCAATAACACCGTTGAGCAGAAGGAAGAAGACAAGAAGCACTGGTACGTCGTCAATACCTACGCCGGCCATGAGCGCAACGTCAAGGAAAATCTGGAGACCAGGATCGCCAATGAAGGCCTGCAGGATCTGATCTTCCGGGTCGTCATCGCGGAAGAGGAAGAAGTCGACATCAAGAACGGCAAGCAGATCAAGAAGATCAAGAATCTGTTCCCCGGCTATCTGTTCGTGGAAATGATCATGACTGACAAGATCTGGTATGTCGTCCGTAATACTCCGGGCGTTACCGGATTCATCGGTTCATCAGGCGGCGGCGCCAAGCCGTTCTCCGTACCCGATGAAGAGATCGATCCGATCTTACGCAAGCTGGGCCAGAACGATCACAAGATCGTGGTCAACTTCGCCGTCGGCGACCGCGTCAAGATCCTCTCCGGCGCCTTCGTGAATGTCGAAGGTACCGTACAGTCCATGGATGACAGCTCCGAGACCGCCAGAGTTCTCTCCATCGTCTTCGGACGGGAGACACCGGTCGAGGTCAGCTATGTCGATCTGGAAAAGGTAGACGATTAGGATAGAAGCCATTCTATCCTTTTTTCAATCAGAAAGGAAAGGGAAGGAAATGCTGAGATGTCCGAACTGCGGTGCGCAACTGCACCAGGAAGGCAGAAGTTACCGGTGCGCCAACGGGCACAGTTTTGACATTTCCGCTCAGGGTTATGTCAACCTTCTCATCAGGCATTCCGCCAATCCCGGCGATGACAGCGTCTCAATTGCCAGTCGTGATGCCTTCCTGCAGAAGGGCTACTATCAGCCGCTGGCTGAAGAAGTCAGAAGGCTGGTGCAGGAAAACCTGGCAGCCGGAGGAAACTTTCTGGATGCCGGCTGCGGCACCGGCTATTACCTGTCCTTTCTGCAGGAGTTGCCGCTGAACTTCTACGCCACCGACATTGCCAAGAAGGCGGTGGGCAAGTGTGCCAGAGTAAACCGCAAGGCCGTCTGCTTTGTCGGTAATGTCTTCCATCTGCCTTTTGATGACGGATCGCTGGATGGCTTGATGAGCATCTTTACCCCTTACAGCGCTGAGGAGTTCGCCCGCGTGGTCAAGCCGGGCGGCCGGCTGATTGCCGTGACCCCGGGCAGGGAGCATCTCTATCAGCTTAAACAGATTGCCTATGAGCAGCCTTACTATAACGAGGAACCGGGCTATCTGCTCCCCGATTTCCGGCTTTTAAGCCAGAACAACGTCCGCTACCGCATCCATCTGGAAAGCGGTGAGGACATTGCCAATCTGTGGCGGATGATGCCCTATTACCATACGACTTCCCGTCAGGGAAATGAAAGGCTGATGGCCCTTGGTCAGGCCGATACCACGGTCGACTTTTTGGTCCAGCTTTTTGAAAGGAAGAATGACGATGAAGAGGCTTAGCATTCTGGCGGTCTTACTGGCACTATTGGTGATGAGCGGCTGTCAGAGTGAAAGGGAAAGCACCTATCTGGCCATCATCGCGGAAAATGACGGCGGCAGCCGGATCGTCTATTATGATCGCGATCTGCGCCAGCTGGCCAGTTTCCGGGAAGGGGAAGCCAACCAGGTGGTTGAATCAGGCGATGCAGTATATCTGTCCGCCGACGGCCGCAGCTGGCAGGGCTACCTGATCAGCAGCACGGCAAAGGCCCAAACCCTGAAGAACGTTGAGGGAATGCTGATTCACGTTCCGAAAGAGGGCTGGCAGCTCTGTCAGAACGGTGAGGACGTGCAGCTGTATCGTGACGGGACCCTGAAGGCCCAATGGCACGGTAGTGCTGAGCTGACTGGCAGTCAGGGAAACTGGCTCTACTTCATTGACAGTTCACTTAACCTGCAGGCCTACGACCTTGAGTCTGAACAGCAGGCATCTTCCCAGCCGCTCAGGCAGGAAGACTACCTTGGCTTCATGGAGGCTGACGGCAGATACTGTCTGGTATCCCGCAGCGGCATCAGCGTGCTGCAACAGGGAAAGCTGGGAATGACCTATGTATATCCCGTGCGCTTCGACCGGCTGGAGAACTGCTTTGGCGGCCGGATCTTCGTCTACGAAGGTGAGGAACTGGCGGTTTACCGCATCAGTTTCTCGAGCCATGCCATGGAGGCGGAACTGGAACTGGATGAGCGGTATTACCGCGAGATCAACATTGACCGGCTGATGGCTGAACAGCTTAAGGAAGGCGAAAGCCTGGTCTACTTTACGGAGGCACAGAACTGATATGATGGACATTAAAGCGGTATTTCTGGATGTCGATAAGACCATGACCTCGGAGAAGGATGCCTCTCTGGTTGCCAGCTGTCTGCAGGCCTGCCGGCAGCTGCAGGCTAAGGGCATAGCCGTGGTGATCGCCACCGGGCGGCAGGCTCACTGCATTCCCTGTGTCGAAGACGGTCAGGTCAAGCCCGACTACATCATGGCTTCTAACGGCGCTGCCATCTATGATGGGCAGAAGAATCTGTTATGGTGCGAAAGCCTGGACCGGCAGGTCTTTGAGGACATCACGGATTATTGCCGTCAGAATCACATTGACATTTTCTGGAAGTTTACCGACGGCATGTATGCCTATGTAGGTGAGAGTGAACTGGCACAGGATGTAAAAAGACGGCTCAAACACTTTACCATCGGCACCCATCCGGATCCAAAGGCGTTGCCTAATGCCGGCGGACTGGTATGTTCGGATCTGGAAAAACTGGCGGAATTCCACCGGCTCTTTGACCGTCGGATCATGTGCGTCAACGGTGGCTTCTACATTCATGATCTGACCAATCTTGATACCGACAAGGGGACCGGATTACAGCGGCTGGCGGAATTGCTGGGCATTACGGCTAAACAGTGTGCGGCCTTCGGCGACAGTGAAAACGACGTCCCGATGCTTAAGGCGGCCGGGCTGGGTGTTGCCATGGGTAACGCCATGGAGGTTACCAAACAGAGCGCGGATTATGTAAGCACCAACGCTTCCGAAGACGGGGTTTACAATGCCCTGAAAAAATATGGCATTCTTTAATGAGAACGCCTTTTTTTATGGTAAAATTAAAAAGTGTTTTTTTAAGGAGAAACCGGTATGAAGAAGATTGCCTTTGACATGGAAAAGTACATCAGCATGCAGTCCGCCAAGATCATGGAACGGGTCAACCGCTTCAACAACAAGCTTTATCTGGAATTTGGCGGCAAGCTCTTTGACGACTATCACGCTTCCCGCGTCATTCCCGGCTTTCTGCCCGACAGCAAGGTCAAGATGCTGCTGTCGATGGCTGATAAGGTGGAAATCGTCATCGCCATCAATGCTCATGACATCGAGAAGAGCAAGCGCCGCGGCGATCTGAACATTACCTATGACCAGGATGTCCTGCGTCTGATCGACGCCTTTGAGGGCATCGGCCTTTACGTCTCCTCCGTCACCATTACCCAGTACGTTTCCAAGCCGATCGTGGATAACTTCATCCGCCACCTGCAGAACCGTAATTATAAGGTATATAAGCACTACTACATCGCCGGTTATCCCAACGATGTCGACACCATTGTCTCCGATGAGGGCTATGGCAAGAATGAATACATTGAAACCAGCCGGCCACTGGTCGTCGTTACCGCACCCGGTCCGGGTTCCGGCAAGATGGCTGTCTGCATGAGCCAGCTCTATCACGAATACAAGCGGGGCAACATGGCCGGCTACGCCAAGTTTGAGACCTTCCCGATCTTCAACCTGCCGCTGACCCACCCGGTCAACCTGGCCTATGAGGCCGCCACCGTGGATCTGGACGATGTCAACATGATCGACCCCTACCACATGGAAAAGTACGGCATCATGGCCATCAACTACAACCGCGACATCGAGATCTTCCCGGTTCTGGCCCGCATACTGAAGGCCATCACCGGCGAGGACGTCTACTATTCACCCACTGACATGGGTGTCAACATGATCGGTCTGTGCATCAGCGATGATGATGAGGTGTGCCGGGCCAGCTGCGAGGAGATCATCCGCCGCTACTATCAGACGATGATCGAATTCAAGAACGGCAACATCGGTGAAAGCGCCATTACCAAGCTGGAAAACATCATGAACAAGGCTGGCATCTCGCCGCTGGACCGCAAGGTCGTTCCGGCTGCCAGAAAGCGGGCTGAGGAAACCGGTGGACCGGCCGTGGCCATTGAGCTGTCTGACGGCAAGATCGTTACCGGCAAGACCTCTTCTTTGCTGGGCTCCGCTTCAGCGGCCATCATCAATGCATTGAAGTATCTGTGCGACTTCCCTGATGACACGATGCTGCTGTCACCCAACATCATCGAGCCGGTTCAGCATCTCAAGGTCGATTACCTGGGAAATAACAACCCCAGACTGCACATCGATGAAGTGCTGGTCGCTCTGACCATTTCCGCCCAGATGAATCCGGTCGCTGATCGGGCCGTCAAGGCGCTGCCG
>JAEEGL016033570.1_pt1 | contig 16828 bp, 12 predicted proteins | sample 9134231 | NCBI WGS metagenome assembly JAEEGL01 (sample SAMN16246548, study PRJNA631951) | gut metagenome | biome: gut microbiome; feature: rumen; material: fiber-attached | host: Bos | place: Iran: Karaj | collected 2018-10
ATCACACTGGAGCTTGCCGAAAAAGCCGTGCTGCTCGGAAATACCGATCCGGCGCGATACCCTGTGATACCCGGTACGACCCCCGATGTAATGACCGGTGAAGACGTGCATTTCGGCGCGTGGGAGGGCAACGCGGTACCTATGCACCAGTCGCTGATCTTCGCGGAGTACGCCGAAGATATCCGCATCACAGGCAAAGGCACCATAGACGGCAACGCGCAGAACAGTGAGTGGTGGATAAACGTGAAGGATCGTAAGATCGCCCGCCCGAGAGTGATGTTCTTCAACCGCTGCCGTGATATAAAAGTCCACGGCATTACGGTGCAGAATTCCGCGGCTTGGAATATACACCCGTACTTTTCGGAAGAGCTGGCGTTCCTGGACCTTGCGGTAAACGCACCCAAGGACAGCCCGAATACCGATGCGCTTGATCCGGAGGCCTGCGACAAAGTAGATATCATAGGATGCAGATTCAGCGTCGGCGATGACTGCATAGCCATAAAGTCCGGCAAGATAGAGCTGGGCAGGAAGTTTAAAAGACCCGCTTCCCGTCATACCATAAGGAACTGCATTATGCAGTTCGGACACGGCGCCGTGACTCTCGGCAGCGAAATGGCCGGCGGAGTCAGGGAACTGACGGTGGAGCGCTGTATATTCAACCATACGGACCGGGGACTTCGCATAAAGACCAGACGCGGCAGAGGCAAGTACGCGGTGATCGACGGAGTTACATTCGGGAACATCAGAATGGACGGCGTAAAGACGCCCATTGTAATGAATATGTGGTACAACTGCTGCGACCCGGACAGATACTCGGAGTACAACACCACCCGCGAGAAGCTTCCTGTGGACGACAGAACGCCGTACCTGGGGAAGTTCACATTCCGGGATATGGAGTGCCTGAACTGCCATGTGGCGGCCTGCTACTGCGACGGACTGCCGGAAATGCCGATCGGCGAAATAACGGTGGAGAACATCACATTCACCTACGCCGGAGACGCCGAACCGGGATTCCCGTCGATGCGCAACAACAACGAGAAGATGTGCAGAGCGGGAATGTATTTTGATAACGTAAGAAAGCTCACGGTCAGAAATGTAAGCGTGACTGGCTGTGACGGAGAAGAATTGATCGCTCACAATGTGGAAGAGCTTATCAGGGAGTAAAGATGTACGAAAAGATCGAGAAGTATATTGAGAGGCTGCTGGACGGCTCTACGCCGGACAAACCCCTGTGGAATATCGAAAAGATCCGCGAGGGAAAGCCTGAGACATGGAATTACATTGACGGCTGCATAATGACAGCGCTTCTGAATGAAGCGGAGGAGACCGGCGAAAAACGCTATTCTGACTTTGTCGAGCGTTTCATAGACCACTACGTCTTTGAGGACGGTTCACTGCGCGGATATTCCATCGGACAGTACAATCTCGACAATATCAATGAGGGGCGCGTTCTGTTCGACCTGTACAAAATGACCGGCAAGGAAAAGTACAGGAAAGCAATAGAGCTGCTGCACAGACAGCTTGAAGAACAGCCGCGCACGAATACCGGAAACTTCTGGCACAAGCAGATATATCCGGATCAGATATGGCTGGACGGTCTGTACATGGCGCAGGTGTTCTCGGTGAGATATCAGCTTGAGTTCGGCAGCGGAGACTTTTCCGATACGATGAACCAATTCCGCAGCGTGCGCAGGCTCATGTTCGACGAGAACAAGAAGCTGTATTATCACGGCTGTGACTGCTCAAAGAAAATGTTCTGGGCAGACAAGCAGACCGGCTGCTCACAGAGCTTCTGGCTGCGCTCCATAGGCTGGTTCACGGTGGCTCTTGCCGATATCATCGGCTACCTGAACGCCGGCAGCGACAAAGACGAGCTTATCGGTCTGTTCCGGGAGATCATAGAGGGCATATCGCAGTACGCGGATCCGGAGACCGGTATGTATTATCAGGTCGTGGACTGCGGCGGACGTGAGGGCAATTATCTCGAAACCAGCGGCAGCAGCATGATAGCTTACGCGATGCTGAAGGGCGCAAGACTCGGAGTTCTTGACGGCAAGTATGCGGAGTATGGCAGAAAGACCTTCGACGGCATCTGCCGCAGATATTTAAAGATAAGCGACAGCGGAGAGCTCAATCTGGGCGGCATCTGTCTCATGGCAGGGCTCGGCCCCGAAGATAATCCTGTCCGCAACGGCACATTTGAGTACTACATCTCCGAACCGGTGGTGGAGAATGATGCCAAGGGCGTTGCTCCTTTCCTGCTGTGCTACACTGAGGTCAGGAGAATGAACAGCTGACAGTGTCAGAACGATACAGAAACCGACATATTGTTGAGGTAACCGGATAAATAAGTTATGAAAAAAGTCAAGATAGCATACATCGGCGGCGGTTCAAAAGCATGGGCAAGAGTGTTCATGACCGACCTCGCTCTGGCTGAGGAGCTGAGCGGCGAGATAGCGCTGTACGATATCGATATCCCCGCGGCGGAGCTGAACAAACGCATCGGCGCGAGAATAAACAGCGCACCGGAAACCGTTTCGGTGTGGGAATACAACGTGTATGACAAGCTCGGCAGCGCACTTGACGGCGCGGATTTCGTTGTGTGTTCCATACTTCCCGGAACATTCGATGAAATGGCTGCCGACGTGCATCTGCCGGAGGAATACGGAATTTATCAGTCCGTAGGCGATACTGTGGGACCCGGCGGCGTTCTGCGCGCTATGAGGACAGTCCCGATCTATGAGGGCTTTGCCCGTGAGATAAAGGCGCATTGCCCGGACGCGTGGGTGCTGAACCTCACAAATCCGATGACGGCCTGCACAAAGACGCTGTATGATGTGTTCCCGGAAATAAAGGCTTTCGGCTGCTGTCATGAGGTCTTCCACGCGCAGGAGTTCCTGGCCTGTGTGGCAAAGGAAATGCTCGGAGTTGAGAGGCCCCACCGCAGTGAGATAAAGATCGACGCCTGCGGAGTGAATCATTTCACATGGATAACCGAGGCTGACTACAAAGGCAACGATATGCTGAAGATACTTCCCGGATTCATAGACAGATTCTATGAGCGCGGCTACTGTGAGCATATCGATGCGGCTCCCGGTGATTTCCGGGACGATCCGTTCCGGTACGGCAACAAGGTCAAAATGGATCTGTTCAGGCGCTTCGGAGTGCTGGCCGCCGCGGGTGACAGACACCTGGCGGAATTCATGGACAGAGCATGGTACATAAAGGACAAGGCCGATGCGGAACGCTGGCTGTTCCACCTGACAACGGTGGACTACCGGAAGAAGGACAGAACAGACAAAATAGCCGCGTCCGGACGCCTTGCGGACGGAACGGACAAGATAGAAGTAGTTCACAGCGACGAGGAAGTCGTAGAACTGATAAAGGCTCTGGCGGGTGTTATACCGGAGCGCATATCAAATGCAAATACGGTGAATGTAGGACAGATGCCCGATCTGCCTGTCGGCTCGGTTGTTGAGACCAACTGCGTATTTTCGCGGAACAGTCTGAAACCGATCACCGCGAAGCGTCTGCCGCCCGAGGTGAACGCCCTTGTGCTGCGCAACGCTCTTAATATTGAAAACACTTACTATGGCATAAAAGAACGCAGGTTCGACAGGATATTCGAGGCATTCATGAACCAGCCTCTCTGCGCCGGTCTGACCCTTGAAAACGGGCGTGAGCTGTTCAGGCGCATGGTCAGGGCCACGGAAGGCTACCTGAAAGACTACTATCCCATGGAGAAGCTGTAACGGTGTACGAAGCGTTTATTTTTGCCGCGAACGCCGTACTGCCCATAATAATCCTGATAGCGCTGGGCTATTTCGTAAAGCGCATCGGACTGCTGGGCAAGGAATTCTTCGATGCCGGCAATAAGCTGGTATTCAGGGTACTGCTTCCGGTGATGCTGTTCTGCAACGTGTATAAGATCGAACGGCTGGCGGACGTGAACCCCGCTTATGTGATATTCGGCACAGCGGCGGTGATAATGATATTCCTGCTGGCTATCCCCGTCTGCTGCGCGTTCACGAAGGACAACGGAAAGCGGGGCGTACTGATACAGGGCATATTCCGCTCGAATTACGCGATAATCGGTATACCGCTGGCAGAGTCGCTTTTCGGCGAAGCCGGAGCCGCTGCCGCGGGCGTTATGTCCGCCTTCTGCGTGCCGCTGTTCAACATACTCGGCGTTATTTCACTGACACTCTTCAACGGAAGTTCCGAGAAGAAAAAGCCCGACGTCAGGAAGATACTGCTCGGCATAGTGAAGAACCCGCTGATAATCGGCACGGTCGCCGGACTTGCGGTGCTGGGCATACGAGGGATATTCGAAGCCTGTGATATTGCGTTCAGGCTCAGCGATATCACGGTCATATACAAGTCACTGGACAGTGTGAAAGCCATATGCACGCCCTTTGCGCTGATAGTGCTGGGCGGACGGTTTGAATTCTCAGCAGTCCCGGCGCTCCGGCGTGAGATAGTGTTCGGCACGGTGCTGCGTAACATAGCGGTGCCTGTACTGGGACTTTCGGCGGCATATCTGCTCATGCAGCCGCTTTCGCTTTCGGGAGAGCACTTCGCCACTTTTATAGGCGTATTTGCGACTCCTGTGGCAGTTTCTTCAGCCATAATGGCTAAGGAAATGGGCGGAGATGACGTGCTCGCAGGCCAGCTGGTGGTATGGACCAGTCTTTTCAGCACGGTGACGATATTCGTTTATGTCACGGTACTGAAAATGCTCGGGATATTTTGACAGTCAATAATTTTCCGGAAAAACGGAGGTAAAAATATGATTCTGGATATGTTCAAACTAAGCGGAAAGGTCGCGATAGTAACAGGCAGCGACACAGGACTCGGACAGGGCATAAGCAGGGCGTTCGTTGAGGCGGGCGCAAAGGTGCTGGGCGTTTCGAGATCGGCAAGCAAGGCAACACAGGAATTGCTCGGTGAGGAAAATTTCAGCTACATCACCGCCGACCTTTCCTCTCTTGAACCCGTTGAAACTATAATAAACACGGCGGTCGAGAGGTACGGCAGACTTGATATCCTCGTGAACAACGCGGGTATCATCAAGCGCGAGGACAGCATAGATTTCTCGGTGGATAACTGGGACCTCGTGATGAACGTCAACTGCCGCACGCTCTTTTTCCTTTCCCAGGCGGCCGCAAGACAGTTCATCAAGCAGAACAGCGGCGGCAAGATAATCTCCGTGGCAAGTATGCTCTCCTATCAGGGAGGCATCCGTGTACCGAGCTACACCGCCAGCAAGTCCGCCGTTAAGGGCATCACAATGACAATGGCCAACGAGTGGGCGAAGTACGGCATCAACGTAAACGCCATAGCACCCGGCTATATGGCAACGAACAATACCGAGGCTCTGCGCAATGACGAAAAGAGAAGCGCGGATATACTCGACAGAATACCCGCCGGACGCTGGGGCACACCCGATGACCTTATGGGCGCGGCAGTATTCCTCGCATCGTCCGCAAGCGATTATGTAAACGGCTTCACACTCGCCGTTGACGGAGGCTGGCTCGCACGGTAAGCGGCTAACCGCGGCTCCCGGTCCGTCTGTTGCTTTTGATAAACAGGCGGGTAACAGCCCCGCGGAAAAAGCAGACAAATAAATAACTAAAATACATATCGGAAGGACAAAATGCAAATGGACAACAAACAATTTCTGGAACAGCTTGAATGTACGGGCATAGTGCCGGTCATCAAGCTCGAAAACACCGCGGACGCGGTAAATCTCGCCAAAGCACTTTACGACGGCGGTATCCACTGCGCGGAGGTAACGTTCCGCGCCGAGGGAGCAGACAAGGTCATCGCGGATATGGTAAAAGCATACCCGGATATGCTCGTCGGAGCCGGTACCGTGCTCACGATCGATCAGTGCGACAGAGCGATAGAAGCAGGCGCGAAGTTCTGCGTAGCTCCCGGACTCAACCCGAAAGTCGTTCAGCACTGCCTGGACAAGGGCGTGCCCTTTACTCCCGGCGTTGCCAACGGTTCACAGATCGAGCAGGCAATGGAGCTCGGACTTGATTTCGTCAAGTTCTTCCCGGCGGAGCAGGCAGGCGGACTTCCTTATATCAAGGCAATATCCGCTCCCTATTCCTCGATGAAGTTCATGCCCACGGGCGGTGTCAATGAAAACAATCTGAACACCTACCTCGGTTTCAAGAAGATTGTATGCTGCGGCGGCAGCTGGATAGTTCCGGATAAGCTCGTAAAGGCGGGCGCATGGGACGAGATCACTGCGCTGTGCCGCTCGGCGGTGAACAAGATGCTCGACTTCTCCGTTGCTCACATCGGTATCAACTGCGATAACGAGGGCGAGGCTATGGACGTTTCCTCGAAGTTTGAAACCATGTTCGGCTGGGGGCAGAAACCCGGCAACAGCAGCGTTTTCGCAGGTTCGTTCGTAGAGTGCATGAAGTCGCCGTTCAAGGGCGCGAAGGGCCACATAGCCGTAGCGACCAACAGCGTCCGCAGAGCAGTATATCAGCTCAGACACAAGGGCATCGAAGCGGATATGTCCACCGCCAAGTATGATGCCGACGGCAGAATGACAGTAGTATATTTAAAGGACGAATTCGGCGGATTTGCCATCCACCTTGTTGAAAGAAAATAAACCGCGGCAGAATGCCGCTGTCGGAGCGCTTTGCGCAATAAACAACAGAGAGCCGGAAGGAGAAATAATCATGGCTAAAATAGTTACAATGGGCGAGATCATGCTCAGACTCTCGACCCCCAACAACGAAAAGTTCATTCAGGCAGACGAGTTCGATATCAACTACGGCGGCGGCGAGGCCAACGTAGCTGTATCTCTGGCTAATTACGGACATGACGCGGAATTCGTTACCGCGGTGCCCGACAACCCGATAGGCGCTGCTGCCGTGGCAGCTCTGCGCAAGTACAATGTAAAGACCGATCATATCGCAAGATGCGGCGAGAGACTTGGTATCTACTTCCTTGAAACAGGCGCTTCCCTGCGCGCGTCCAATGTCGTTTATGACCGTGCTCATTCCTCTATCGCAACCGCCGACGCTTCGAAGTTCGACTTTGACGATATCTTCAAGGACGCAGACTGGTTCCACTTCACCGGCATCACTCCCGCTGTATCGGACCTTGCGGCGGAAGTTACCGAAATAGCTCTGAAAGCAGCGAAGAAGCACGGCGTTACAGTCTCCTGCGACCTCAACTTCCGCAAGAAGCTCTGGTCGTCCGAGAAGGCAAAGCAGGTCATGACAAATCTCATGCAGTACGTTGACGTATGCATCGGCAACGAAGAGGACGCTGAAAAGGTACTCGGCTTCAAGCCCGGCAACACAGACGTTACCAAGGGTGAGCTGGAGCTTGCCGGCTATGTTGACATCTTCAACCGCATGATCGACACATTCGGATTCAAGTATGTCATTTCCTCGCTTCGTGAGAGCCATTCCGCTTCCAACAACGACTGGTCGGCCTGCATAATGGACGGCAAGACCAGAGAATTCTATCACTCCAGAAAGTACAACATCAATCCCATAGTTGACCGCGTTGGCGGCGGCGATTCCTTTGCCGGCGGCCTTATCTGCGGACTCTGCGACGGCAAGGATTTCAAGACCGCGCTGGAATTCGCTGTTGCCGCTTCCGCTCTCAAGCACACAATCCCCGGTGACTTCAACCTCGTTACCCGTGCAGAAGTGGAGACTCTTGCCGGCGGCGACGCTTCCGGCCGCGTACAGAGATGATGAAGATATTTATCCGCGCCCATGACCTTGGGGTCAGAGGTGAGGAGAACATAACCGCGAAGCTGAACGAATACGGCATCGACGGCGTTCAGCTCGTGGCATACAAGTGCCTTGACGGGATCGCCTATACGCCCGGTTCGGTCACTGCCGAAAGAGCTTCGGCGTTCCGGGAAACCTTTGAAAAAGCCGGAAAGACAGTTCCGCTCATCGGCGCGTACTTCAATCCGGTTCATCCGGACGAGGCAAAGATAAAAAACGGTATTGCGGTTTTCAAGGATTACATCTCGCTGGCTAAGGAGTTCGGCTGTGACCGTGTAGGTTCGGAGACCGGCTCCTATAACGGCGACAAGTGGACTTATCACCCGCTGAACCGCACGGGCGAGGCTCTTGACAGAGTGGTCGGCGTGTTCTCGGAGCTTACCGAATATGCGCAGGACTACGGCGTCAATGTCTGCATGGAAGGCGCGTTCGGTCATGTCTGCTGGGAGCCTGCGGTGCTTGAAAAAGCCGTTAAGCGCATAGGCAGAGACAATATCCGCTTCATATTCGATCTGTACAATTATCTCGACGGCTCAAACATCGGAAAGATGTACGATATCCTCGATGAAGGCCTGCAAAGGTTCGGAGACCGGATATGCGTGTTCCACATAAAGGACTGCGTGATAAACAGTGACGGTTCTCTGAAACAGGTCGGCGCAGGCAAGGGCATCTTCGATTATGAACGCATACTCACTGAGATCGGAAAGGTATGTCCCGACGCGAATCTCGTGCTTGAAGGCACCACCGGTGACGACATACCGTTCGCCGTAAATCGTCTCAGAGAATTACTTTAAGGAGAATATTCAGAATGAAACTCGATATAAGATACAGCAATCACCCCGATGATTCCAGGTATTATGATACGGAGAAACTCCGCAAGAACTACCTGATCGAAAATGTATTCGTAAAGGACGAGATATCCCTTACCTATTCGCATCAGGACAGAATGATAGCGGGCGGTGCAATGCCGGTGGACGGAGAGCTGAAACTCGGCAGCACAAAGGAGCTCGGAACAGAGTACTTCCTTGAAAGACGCGAAATGGGTCTTATCAACGTCGGCGGCAAGGGCACAATAATACTTGACGGCAAGGAATATGAACTGAACTACAAGGACGGTATGTATATAGGCATGGGTACGAAGGAAGTCATCTTCCGCTCGGCTGACCCGGCTAAGCCGGCTAAGTTCTATCTGAACTCCAGCCCTGCCCACAAGACTTATCCTACTGTGTACATCACCAAGGAAAAGGCCAACCACAGACCGCTCGGCAGCAATGAGAACATGAACAAGCGCGTTGTCAACCAGTATATCCACCCGGCAGTATGCGAGTCCTGCTCGCTGCAGATGGGAATGACAGAGCTTGACAAGTGCAATTCTTGGAACACGATGCCGTCGCATACTCACGAGAGAAGAATGGAAGTTTACTTCTATTTTGAGCTCGAGGACGACAATGTGGTATTCCACTTCATGGGACAGCCGCAGGAGACACGCCACATCATCATGCACAATGAGCAGGCTGTCATCAGTCCGAGCTGGTCTATCCACAGCGGCACCGCTACCAGCAACTACACGTTCATCTGGGGTATGTGCGGCGAGAACCAGACCTATGACGACATGGACAATATAAACAATCTCGATTTAAGATAAAGGCAAAAACGCACAGACAGACGCACGCTCTTCGTGCGTATAACCTGAAACAAAATTCTGATCAAAAAGTGTGGGCTGAGTTATGGCATATTTAACATTACGCGGTATCAACAAGATATATCCCAACGGCTTCCATGCCGTGCATGATTTTAATATGGAGATCGAAAAGGGTGAGTTCATCGTTTTCGTAGGCTCTTCGGGCTGCGGAAAATCGACCACTCTGCGCATGATCGCCGGACTTGAAAACATAAGCAAGGGCGAATTCTACATAGACGGTGAAAAGGTGAACGACAAGGGCCCCCGCGAACGCGGTGTGGCAATGGTCTTCCAGAGCTATGCGCTGTATCCGCACATGACGGTTTACGACAATCTCGCTTTCGGACTGATGCTTCAGGGCGTCGATGACGATGTTATCGAGAAGCGCGTGTGCTCCACCGCCAAGATACTCGGACTTACGGACTACCTTGACAGACTGCCGAGAGAGCTTTCCGGCGGTCAGAGACAAAGAGTGGCCGTAGGACGTGCGATAATCCGCAAGGTGAATATCTTCCTTATGGACGAGCCGCTGTCGAACCTCGACGCCAAGCAGCGTGTCACCATGCGCTCGGAGATCACCCAGATACACCGTGAGACCGGTGCCACCACCATATATGTTACCCATGACCAGACCGAAGCCATGACTATGGCGGACAGGATAGTAGTCATGAAGGACGGCTATATCCAGCAGATAGGTACGCCCTATGATCTGTACTTCAATCCCGTCAATATGTTTGTGGCCGGCTTTATCGGTGAGCCTCCGATGAATTTCATCGAAGCAGTGCTGAAAAAGGGAAAGCTTGAACTCGGACAGAACGTAATTGATCTTACCAATGTCGCAGATCAGGATGTGCTGCAAAAGTATGAAGGCGGAGAAGTTGTGTTCGGCTTCCGCCCCGAGTCTGTGAAGACAGTTCTCGGCAATACCGTCGGCAGGGCTTTCAGGATCAGGTGCTTCACCAATCTCGTGGAGCTTCTCGGCGACAATACCAACGTGTATGTCAATTTCGACAATGCGAACAGCATTCTCAAGGTAGACCCGCACCACGCCCCGAATACCGGTACTTCCTTTGATTTCGATATTCCGTGGGAGGCTGTCTATCTGTTTGACAAGCATACCGAGAAGAGAATAAAGCTCAGAAAAGAATGAGAGGAGACGCACTCACCCGGGTGCGGACAGAAGTTATGGAAGATCTTAACAGAACCAACCACCCCTGCAAGGACAGGCCCATAAAGGTCATGCAGTTCGGTGAGGGCAATTTCCTGCGGGCATTTGTGGACTGGATATTACAGGACCTCAACGACAAGGGCGTTATCGACGCGAACGTTGCCGTGGTACAGCCTACCCCCATGGGCAGAGTCCGTGATCTCGAAAAGCAGGACGGCTTATATACCGTGTGCCTCGAGGGCATAGACAACGGTGAAAAAGTACAGAGCAGGCAGATAATAGATGTGCTCCGGGATTTCATCGACCCTTATACCGAGTACGCAAAGTACCTCGGTTACGCGAAGGAATCCGGACTTGAGATAATCGTTTCAAATACCACCGAGGCAGGTATCGCGCTGGACAGCACGGACACTGACTTTTCGGTATGCCCGAAGAGCTACCCCGGAAAGCTGCTGGCATTCCTGAAGGCAAGATACGACCACTTCGGCGGCGATGCTTCAAAGGGACTTGCGATAGTTCCCTGTGAGCTCATCGACCATAACGGCGACGAACTGAAGCGCATACTCGCTGAGCTGGCGAAGATCAACGGCATGGACGAAGCATTCATAGGCTGGCTCACGACGGCGAACCATTTCACGAATACTCTCGTTGACCGCATAGTACCCGGCTACCCGAAGGACAAGGCCGCGCAGATATGCGAAGAAGAGGGCTACAGCGACAACAGCATCGTCAAGGGCGAAGTATTCCACCTCTGGGTATTGCAGAACGAGCCCTTTGTGTATGAAAAGCTCCCTGCCGACAAGTCCGGCCTGAACGTCATCTTCACAGACGATATAACTCCCTACAAACAGCGCAAGGTCAAGATACTCAACGGTTCTCACACTTCAATGGTTCCGATAGCTTATCTCTGCGGCATAGATACCGTCCGTGAGGCTGTTACGGATCCCGATGTGGGAAAATTCATCGGCAAGCTGGTGAACGAGGAGATCAAGCAGACCATAGACCTGCCCGCGGATCAGATGAACGCCTTCGCGAACAGCGTTATAGAGCGCTTTATGAACCCGTTCATCAGACATGAGCTGATGTCGATCGCGCTCAATTCAACAACGAAATTCAGGACGCGTCTCCTGCCGTCCTACAACGACTACCGCACGAAGTTCGGCAGATCCCCGAAGCACATAATGTTCGCTTTTGCGGCACTGACCGTATTCTTCCGCGGCAAGCGCGGCGACGAGGACATAGCGATAAAGGACGACGCGGAATATATAGACTTCTGGAAGGAAGTATGGCAGCTCTCCGACCCTGCCGCGATAGCGAAGAAGGCTCTTGCAGCCTCCGGCATCTGGCAGCAGGATCTTGACGAGGACGACAACGCGGCGCTTGTGGCCGGATATATCGGCGATATGCTGAATGACGGCATGAGGGCGGCACTGAAAAAGTTTTTGGGATAACAGAATGAAAAAAAGTATAGTGATCTCTCCTGACGATTCGGTGGGCGTAGCTCTGGCGGCTCTGAAAAAGGGCGAGACTGCTGAGGGCGTAACGCTGACCGAGGACATCGTAAGAGGACATAAATTCGCTCTTAAAGCGATAAAGGCCGGCGAGCCGGTCATCAAGTACGGCGAAGTGATCGGCAGCGCAACTGCCGATATAGCTCCCGGCGAGCATATCCACACACACAATATGAAGACCTGCCTTGAGGGTACGCTGGAGTATTCCTACAATAAACGGGATATCGCTCCGGCAGCCGCAGGCGAGAGCCGCACTGTGAACGTCTATGTTCGCAGGAACGGCGAAGTCGGCATACGCAACGAGCTCTGGGTAATTCCGACAGTCGGCTGCGTGAACGCGCAGGCAAGAGCGATAGTTGAGGCGTTCCGGAAGAAACACGGCGATCTGCCGGGAACTGACGGCTGTTTCACATACACACACCCCTACGGCTGCTCGCAGATAGGCGAAGATCATGAACGCACGAAGCTGCTGCTCCAGCGTATGGTGAAGCATCCCAACTGCGGAGGAGTGCTGGTGCTTGGTCTCGGCTGCGAGAATAACCGGATGGATGTATTCCGCGAAACACTCGGCGACCACGACGAGAGCCGCACCCGGTTTCTTGTGGCGCAGGAAGTCGCGGACGAGATAGCCGAGGGCGTGAAGCTCCTTGAAGAGCTTTATGAGAACGCGAAGAACGACAGACGTGTTCCAAGGGACATCGGCTGCCTGAAGATAGGCCTCAAATGCGGCGGCTCGGACGGTCTTTCGGGAATTACTGCGAACCCGCTTGTGGGACGTTTTTCCGACTATATTGCATCGGTGGGCGGAACCAGCGTGCTTACCGAAGTACCGGAAATGTTCGGCGCCGAGCAGCTCCTTATGGATCGCGCAAAGGACGAACAGACTTTCGGAAAGATCGTAAGCCTTATAAACGGATTCAAGGAATATTATCAGAAATACGATCAGCCTGTATATGAGAATCCGTCCCCCGGAAACAAGGCCGGCGGCATAACCACGCTGGAGGACAAATCGCTGGGCTGCACACAGAAATCCGGTACCCGTGAAGTATGTGATGTACTGTTCGACGGCGACAGCCTGACGGCTCACGGACTTAATCTGCTGAACGGACCCGGCAACGATATGGTGGCGGTGACGAACCTCGCCTGCGCAGGCTGTCATCTCGTTCTTTTCACCACGGGACGCGGAACGCCTTTCGGAGGCTTCGTGCCGACGGTGAAGATCTCTACGAACAGCGACCTTGCCGCGAGAAAACCGAACTGGATAGACTTCAATGCGGGCGGTATCGCGGAGGGCGAGACCTTCGCCAGCAAGCTCGCGGAGCTTACGGATCTTGTGGTCGCTGTGGCAAACGGACAGCAGACCGTCAACGAGCGTTATAACTCGCGTGATATAGCCCTGTTCAAGACGGGCGTTACATTATAAACTAAGGAGCATACGATGAAAAAATTCATGGATAAGGACTTTGTCCTTAAGACCGAGACAGCAAAAAAACTCTATGAGAACTACGCAAAGGATATGCCGATATTCGACTTTCACTGCCATCTGCCGGTGGAGGAGATATGGAATGACAGAAAATTCAACTCTATAACCGAGTGCTGGCTGGGCGGCGACCATTACAAGTGGCGCCTTATGCGCGAAATGGGCTTTGACGAGAGCTATATGACCGGCGATAAGGGCGACTACGAGAAATTCCTGAAATACGCCGAGGTCATGCCGTACGCTATCGGCAACCCGATACTGCACTGGACGCACATGGAACTGAAAAAGTACTTCGGCATAAACGAGGTGCTTTCTCCGAAGACAGCGAAGGAGATATTCGACAAGTGCAACGAAAAGCTCCAGACCCTTACCGCGCGCAAGATGATAACAATGAGCAACGTGAAGAAGCTTTTCACCACCGACGATCCGATAGATGACCTGCATTTCCACAAGCTCCTGAAAGAAGACAAGACCTTTGATGTTGAGGTTTATCCGGCATTCCGCCCCGATAAGGCAATAAACATCGAGCTGGCGACCTACGTTCCGTATATCGGCAAGCTGGCCGAAGCCGCGGAAATGAAGATCGACGGTATCGACAGCCTGTGCGAAGCACTTACGAAGCGCATCGAATACTTCGACAGCGTGGGCTGCGTATGCTCCGATCACGCGCTTGACGTGGTTATGTTCATGCCTGCCGACAAGGACACTGTGGATAAGATCGTTAAGAAGGCTCTTGCCGGTGAAGCGCTTACCCGCGAGGAGATCGAGCAGTACAAGGGTTATGTGCTCGTCCACCTCGGAAAACAGTATGCCCGTCTGCACTGGGTACAGCAGTATCATATCGGTGCGCTGCGCAACAATTCCAGGAGATATATGGGTCTGCTGGGTCCCGATACCGGTTTTGACGCTATCGAGGATCAGACCTTCGCAAAGAAGCTGGCAATGCTGCTTGACACTCTCGACAGCACCGACGAGCTTCCGAAGACCATACTTTACTGCCTCAATCCGCGTGACAACGAAGTCCTCGCGGCTATGATAAACTGCTTCCAGCAGTCCGGAGTGGTGGGCAAGATGCAGTTCGGCTCCGCATGGTGGTTCAATGACCAGAAGGACGGAATGGAACGCCAGCTCATGGCTCTCTCGCAGCTCGGTCTTGTATCGAAGTTCGTGGGTATGCTCACCGACAGCCGCAGCTTCCTTTCCTACACGCGCCATGACTATTTCAGACGCATTCTCTGCAATATGTTCGGCACGCTCATCGAAGAGGGCGAGTATCCGGACGACGTTGAGTTCGCGGGGCAGATAGTCAGGGATATCTGCTACAACAACGCAGTGAACTATTTTTCCAAGTAAATAATACCGCTCCGCCTGACCCGAAAAATACGGGTCGGGCGAAAGTCGCCTTAAAAGGCAGTTTACCGGAGGCTTATATGTTCAAGAAACTGGGAACTCAGATCGTATTTATCACCACTCTGTGCATCGCGGCGGTGATCGCCGTTCTGGTTGCTGTGACGCTTATTTCGATGCGGCAGTACAATGACAGCATCATGCTTGAAAGAGCCGTTGTCGGTATGCAGGTGCTTGAAAATCAGGTAAGTGCCGAGCTCGGCAAGCTTCAGGATTCCTACAGGAGTATTGTCAAGGATGAGGCGGTGACGGCTTATCTTCCTACAGCGGAAAAGAATGCCGATATTTTTGACTCCGCTCTCAATGATGAGTTTGACGGAAACAAGGACTTCTACATGGTGGTCACCGACGGCAGCGGCAATATCATATACCGGTCGTCCAACTACCCGCTCAGTTCCTTCGATTACGCCCCCGCAGCCAACGGCAAGATCATAAAGGGTGTGGCACGCTGTGACAATGAGATAGTTGCGATGTATGCCGACACAGTCGTGGTTTATGGCGAGAAATTCGTTATCTGCCTCGGGTTCACCATGGGAGCCACCGACTGGCTCGACGAAGTTATGAAGGTCTCCAACTGCGACGCCACGATATGGAATAATAACATACGCTATGCCACAACGCTTCTGCGGGACAACGGCGAGCGCGCTACCGGAACTGATCTCAACGAGGATGTGGCACGGGCTGTTCTCGATAAGGACGGCAAGTATGAAGGCCAGCATGACGTCGTTGACAGGCACTATTACGTTTCCTACCAGTCCATGAAGGATTATGACGGCAGGATCATCGGCGCTTACTGGGCAGGTGCCAACGCCTCCGCGGCAGATAAGGAGTTCTCCGGTGTAACGACGATAGCGATCGTGATCGGTGTGATAGGCGCGGCAGGAATAGCGGTATTCATTTTCGTATTCTGTATGAAACGTGTGACTATGCCGCTCAGATACGCGGAGGAATATGCGGCCGAGATGCGCTCCGGCAAGCTGGACACCACGAACGTTACATACAGGTTCTCCGAGGACGAGGTCGGGCAGTTCGTTGAGATACTGCGCGGCGCAAAGCGCGGCATGAGCGATGTAGTCAGCGATTCGTCGAGGATACTCGCGGCAATGGCGGAGGGCGATTTCACACAGACTCCGAATGTGGAATACCCCGGGCTTTTCGAGGATATCGAGAAGAACCTGCTGAAGATCGAGGACGACCTCGGCCGGGCGCTGAACAATATGAATATGTCCTCCGACGAGGTGCTTTCTGGCTCCGATCAGATGGCCGAAGGTTCACAGTCTCTTGCGGACGGTACATCGAGACAGGCATCGGCTATCGAAGAGATATCCGCTACTATCGCGGAAGTCTCCTCGCAGGTAGCTTCCACAGCGCAGAACGCCGCCCACGCGGGTGAGCTTTCCGCAGAGACGCAGGATAAGGTCAACCGGCAGGATGAGCAGATCCGCAATATGGTCTCCGCGATGAACGAGATCAGCGATACCTCCAAGGAGATCGGCAAGATAATAAAAACTATCGAGGATATCTCATTCCAGACGAATATACTTGCGCTCAATGCCGCAGTCGAAGCGGCGAGGGCAGGGGACGCGGGCAAGGGTTTCGCGGTTGTTGCCGACGAGGTGCGCAATCTTGCCAACAAGTCCGCCGAGGCTGCAAAGAGCACATCGGTGCTGATAACGGCTTCGATAGACGCGGTAGATAAGGGCAGCAGCATAGCTGCCGCTACCGCCGAGTCCATGAAGGAAGTCAAGGAAATGGCTTCCGACACCGCCGAACTGATCGCGCAGATAGCTTCCGCAAGTGCCGAAC
>JAEEGL016401220.1_pt1 | contig 16828 bp, 14 predicted proteins | sample 9134231 | NCBI WGS metagenome assembly JAEEGL01 (sample SAMN16246548, study PRJNA631951) | gut metagenome | biome: gut microbiome; feature: rumen; material: fiber-attached | host: Bos | place: Iran: Karaj | collected 2018-10
AAAAGCATTATAGGAAAGCCACTAGCTAAGAAGAAGCTAGAATAATGCCAATCAGTATTAAATGTATTTACATAGCATTCTAATATTATTCTAGATATTATAAATAGTGGTAATAAATAATAAGCATATTTCATAGATTTTTCTTTATGAAGAATATATAAAATTAAATATGAAAATATTAATGCTACCATAAACCATAATGGATCAGCATTTATAAATGATAAATCACCAAATAATATTATTCTTGGAAATGTCCAAGGATTTGCTAATTGATCAATAAAGCTTCCAAAATCTTCGGTTAATATTTTAAATATTATTGTAAAGATTAAATATATTAATAGCATTATAAGTAATGTTATTCCATTTCTTTTTAATCTTCTTAATATATTTTTTGAAGCAATATTATCATCACTATCATATGATTTATATCCACTTATTAAAAAGAATAATATTACACCACATATTCCAATGTTTGAGCATATATGTCCTACCTCACCATCAAGCGGGAAGTGGACTAATATTACCATAATTGCAAAGAAGAATTTTAATCCATCAAGTGTATAATTTCTAATTTTCGTTTCTTCAACTTGTTCTTCTATATTTGTATTTTCCATAACTATCCCCTAATTAAGCATATTATAGCATAATAAATGTTATTTTTGTTGATAAAAGATAATTGTTAAGTTAAAATTTAAACAGATGTATTACGATTATTATTAATGGAGAAAAGAATATGAAAAATGTAAGAATTATTCAAGGATTAATGAGGTCATTACAGCTTAGTGATGATGAGCTTTATGATTTAATTAAATTTGATTTAGAAAATGGTATCAAGGTTTTTGATTTGGCAGATATCTATGGTAATGGTGATGTAGAATTACAGTTTGGAAGAATTCTAAAAGCTCATAAGGAATTAAGAGATAAGATTTTTATTCAAACGAAATGCTCAATCATAAATGATGGCCAAAAATATTATGATTTAAGCTATGAGCATATAATTGAGGCTGTTAATGCCTCAATTAAAAGAATGAATATAGATTATATAGATTCATTATTATTACATAGACCAGATATTTTTATTGATGCTAAAGAGGTTAAAAAAGCTTTACTTGAATTAAAGGAAAAAGGTCTTGTTAAGCATTTTGGTGTAAGTAATTTTTCAAAGGAAGCTATTGAATATTTAAATACTGAAATTGATGGATTGATTGAAGTTAATCAGGTTCAGCTAGGTCTTGGTCAAATGAAGATGATTGAAGAAGAATTAAATTATAATATGAATAATGAAGAAGGAATAGTTAGAACATCTAATACGTTCTTTTATTTAAAAAGAAAAGGAATTAAGATTCAAACATGGTCTCCATATTTAGTTAATTTCTTTGATGGTTCAATATTTGATGAAAATAGATTTCCAAAGCTAAATCAAAAATTAGAAGAATTAGGTAATAAATATAATGCTTCTAAAGCTACTATCGCAACAACCTTCCTACTTATGCTAGATAAGGATTTATGTGTTGTTACAGGATCTATGGATAAAAATCATATTATGGATGCGATAAAAGCTTGCGATATTGTTTTAGAAAAGAAAGATTGGTATAGTCTATATAGTGCTGCAGGTAAAATGCTTCCTTAAGAGTAAAAAAATGGGATTTTTAAAAATCCCGTTTTTTATCGTTCAAATTTACCAATTACCTCAGATACATTTGTTACTGAGCAGAAGGTAGTAGGATATTGCTTTAAGATTTTTAAGACAACACCCATATATCTTTTTCTAATAATACAAACTAATTCATATTTATCCTGATGTGTATACATACCCTTAACATTTATTTCTGTAACACCTAAATGTAGGCTTAATAGCTTTTCAGTTATTTCATCTGGATTAGTTGTTATTATTTCAAGCTTATATCCATTCTTTAAACCTGAAAGCATTAGATTAACTATAACATTTGCGATAAATAGGTTTATTAATGTTGCAAGTGAGTTATCTAATGATTTGAAAGGTTCAGCAAAGCTAAAGTTATAACAGAAGTAGGCAAGTATTACAACACTTGAATCCATTAAAAATGATACATATGCTACATTTGTTTCAGGCTTGAAATGCTTAATTAAAGAAGATATTGCATATGTTCCACCAGAAGCACCAAATCTTCTAAGCATTACTGAAAATCCAAAGCCTGATACAACACCAGCACCAATACATGCAAATATTAGATTAGTAGGTGCTACATATGTTGGGAAATTAACATATTCTAATATTAATAATGTTAATGCCTGTACTCCCATATATATAAGTAGCATCGCACCAGTTTTCTTTGATACAAATATACAAACTAAAATAAATATTGGGGCATTACATATTATCATAAACCAACCCATATTCAATTTAGTTAGGTAAGATAGAATAGATGCTATACCTGATACTCCTCCTGGAGCGAAGTCATTTGGAGTTGAAAATATATGATATGCAAAGGATACAATTACACCTGATATTAAGCATGTTAATAAATCAAGTGCGATTTCTCTTGCGGTTGTTTTTATATTTAAATTTTTTAAATGTTCCATATTTTTTATCACCTCTATTATTATAAGTTTTTATAATTAAAATTCAAGTTAAATATACTAATAGTATATAAGTGATAATTAACACTTATTAATTTATTAATAATATTACAATAAGTTAGTTGACACTAACTGTGATTAGTGTTATCATATAGTAAGTTAGTTATAACTAACCAGAAAGGAGATCCATATGAGCAGCTTATTAGAAAATGTTTTGGCTAATCATTCTTCACCAGCTATTTGTGGTATTAAAGCATCTAATTTAATTAATATTAAAATAACTGATGAATTATATGAAGAAATAGAAGAGCTTAATAATAAATATCCTAGATTACGCTTTTATGTACTAAAAAATGATGGCAAGAATGCGCTAATACTAATTTATAGAAAAGAAGTATTAGAAAAGAAATTATTTGAAGATGATAACAAGTCATTTTTAGATAGCATTGGCTATGATACAAAAAGTGTAGAAGGAATGCTTAATTCATTAAAGGAAAGAATGGAAGATGAACTATTTCCTCATGAAATTGGGGTATTCTTAGGATATGACCTATCAGATATTAAATCATATATTGATGGTAAAGAGTGTCTATATGTTGGCTATTGGAAGGTTTATTCAAATGTAAATGAGAAAAAGCTTATATTTGATAAATATACTAAATGTAAGAATGCTGTTTTAAGAATGCTTAATAAAGGATTTCCAATTGAAAATTTTATGAGATGAAGAGGAGAATGTTATGAAAAAAGTAATTGCGTATTGGACAGGAACAGGTAATACAGAGGAGATAGCTAATAAGCTTGCGGCTGATTTAGGCTGTGATGCATTTAATGTAAATGCTACAACACCTGAGGAGGTACTTGAAGCTGATTTAATTATTTTAGGATGCCCTGCAATGGGAGCTGAAGAATTAGAGGATACTGAATTTTTACCATTCTATAATGATGTAATGGCAGGACTTGGTGATAAGAAGGTCGCACTATTTGGCTCTTATGGCTGGGGTGATGGCGAATGGATGAGAAATTGGGAAGCTGAGGTTGGAGCTAATTTAGTTACTAAGGGACTAATTGTTAATGGCGGAGCTTCAGAAATTAATGACGCAGAATATGCAGAATTCCTAGCAGCCCTAAATTAATAATTAAATATTTGGAGGAGAGATTATGTTTATAGATATTGAAAAGATCGAAAAGTCTTATGGCGAGGGAGAAAATAGATTTCAAGTACTAAAGGGTATATCTTTCCAGGTTGAAAAGGGTGAAATGGTAGTATTACTAGGTCCTTCAGGATCTGGTAAGTCTACCCTTTTAAACATTATAGGGGGTATTGATACTCTAGATTCTGGACGTGTTGGAATTGATGGGGAGTATATTGAAAACATGTCAGAAAAACAAAGGATTGCTTATAGAAGAAAGAATTTAGGCTATGTATTTCAAAGCTATAATTTAATTCCTAATTTAACTGTAAGAGAAAATATAGAGGTTGGTGCTTATTTATCTAAGCATCATTTAGATTTAGAAGAATTATTATTTGTTTTAGGCTTGAAGAAGCATGAAAATAAAATACCTGCTCAATTGTCAGGTGGACAACAACAGCGTACATCTATCGGCCGCGCAATAATAAAAAATCCAAATTTATTATTATGTGATGAGCCAACAGGCGCACTTGATAGTGACACCTCTAAGCAGATACTTGAATTAATTGAAAAGGTTAAAGAAAAATATAATACATCAATTATTATGGTAACTCATAATGAGAATATCGCTTTAATGGCTGATACTATTATTAGACTTAAGGATGGAAGCATTAAATCAATTGAAAAGAATAATAATAAGGTAAAGGCAAGTGATCTTGAACTATGAGAAATCCACTGTTTAAAAGATTACCAAGAGAATTTAAGAAGGATGTCATTAAATATATTGTTATGTTTTTATTCTTAACATTACCTATAGCCTTATGTAGTGGCTATATGGTAGGTAATGATTCAATGATAAAAACATATTATGAATCAGTTGATAAATATAATTTAGAGGATGGTCATTTTGTAACATTAAATGAGCTTGATGATAATTTAACTAATGATATTGAAGCTGAAGAAAATATTAGTATTTATAAGCTTTATTATAAGGATGAGCTTACTTCTAAAAATCATACTATTAGAATGTATAACATAGATGATAGAAAAGATATTGATAAATATTGTATTCATGATGGTAAGCTTCCTTTAAATGAAAATGAAATAGCCTTAGATAGGCTATATTGTGAAAATAATAATATTAAGCTTGGTAATTATATAAATATAGCAAATAAGGAATTTAGGCTTACAGCTATCATTTCCTTATTTGATTATTCTTCACTTTTTAAGAATAATACAGATTCAATGTTTGATGCTAATACTTTTTCGATTTCACTTATTAATAATGACGCATTTAATAATTTATCTAATGATAATTTAGTTTATAATTATGCTTATTTATATCCTAATAGATTAAATAAGGAAGAAGCACATGATAAAACTACCGAATTAAGTAAAGACTTATATACTAAGCTTTTACTTAATGGAAATAAGCTAGATAGCCTCCTTTCTAAAGACGATAATCAAGCAATCATCTTTACTATTAATGATTTAGAGGGCGATTTAACAATGATGCTTGTCTTTGGTGCTATTATCGTCTTTGGACTAGCTTTCGTATTTGCCTTATCAATTAAAAGCCAAATAGAGGCTGAGGCTAAATCTATTGGAACCTTAAAGGCGATGGGGTATAAAAATAGTGAATTATTAATTCAGTATTTAATACTTCCAACGCTAATTACACTACTTGCTGGTGTATTTGGTAATATATTAGCCTATACTGGTTTAAAAACCTATATAGTTAATTTATATTACCATTCATATTCACTACCAGTTTATACGACATTTTATAATGCTAAGGCATTATTATATACAACTATATTACCAATACTTATGGTACTTTTAATTAATTTATTTGTTATATTAAAGACTTTATTTATACCTAGTTTAAATCTATTAAGAAATCAATTAATTACAAAGAAAAATAAGAAGGTTATGAAGTTAAGCCATAAAATTAATTTTATAGCTAAGTTTCAAATTAGAACAATTCTTCAAAATAAGGGAACATATATTGCCTTATTCTTTGGAACATTACTAGCATCTATCATTTTACTTTTTGGTTTAATGATGGATCCACTTTTAAATCATTATAAGGATGAGGTTATTAAATCTCAAATTGCTCCTTATCAGACAATTCTAAAGGCTAATATTGATGATCTAGATGGTGAGAAGCTATATGTTAAAACAATAGATTATAAAAAAGACCAAATTATGATATTTGGGCTTGAAAAATATGGTAATGATTCTAAATATTTAAATAATCTAAATATCAATAATAAGAATAAGGTAGTTGTATCATCTGACTTAAAATCTAAATATGGTTTTAAAAATGGTTCAAGTATTACACTTGAAGAAAAATATAATGACAATAAATATAAATTTAGTGTTGATGGTGTTTATGAAACTACTGGTATGCTTATTATATTTATGGATTCAAATCTTTTCTTAGAAGAATTTGATGATTATTTAACATCATATTTTTCTGATAATAAATTAGATATTTCTGATGAATATGTTTATAAAACTATTTCACTAGATGATCTAATTGTAGTTTCAAATCAGCTAGCTGATTCTATGGGTAGAGTATTTGTTTTATTTACTGCAATTTCTATAATTTTATTCGCCCTATTAATATTCTTGCTTGCAAAGATTGTTATAGAGAAGAATCAAAATCAAATATCTATGCTTAAGATAATAGGCTATAAGACCTTTGATATTAATAAGATATATAATGTTTCAACTGGTATTATTACAATAATATCACTTGTAATATCAACATTTATAGCTCAATTCTTTATTAAGTTTTTATGGAATATTATTGTAAGAGAAAAGATGAGTGGCTGGTTAGATTTCTGGGTAGCTCCATATCTATATCCTGTAATTTTAGGTATAGGTATTGGTGCGTTCTTGCTTGTTTATTTAATTGAATCAAGAAAGATAGCTAAGATTAATTTAGCATTAGCTTTAAAAAATGATAATTTATAGCGGAGGGGGAAATGAAAAAAAGAGGTTTATTTAATATATTATTCGATTATGCTGGTCCTAAGAAAAAATATTATATTTTTAGTATTTTAACATCTCTGATTTCAGTAGCTGCAGGTATTATTCCTTTTTATTTCATCGCTAGTATTATTAATAAGCTGGTAGAAGGAAATAAGGATTTTAATGCCTATACCTTAGATATAATAATGCTTTTAACATTATTCTTTGTTAAAGGAGCATTCCATATTATATCTACAAGTCTTTCACATATTGCAGCCTATCAGACAATTAAGGGTGTAAGAAAAAGAGCTATTGATTCACTAGCTTATGCATCACTTGGTGATGTTAAGGCTCGTAATTCAGGTTCATTAAAAAATACATTATGTGAAAGAATTGATTCTACTGAAACAACTCTAGCACACGTTATTCCTGAATTTACAGGAAATATTATTGGCTTTATAGGAACATTTATATATTTGACTATTATTAGCTGGCAGATGGGACTTATTGCCTTAATTCCATTTGTTATTGGTATGATAGCTTATATGACTATGTCTATAGGCTATCAAAAGTTTTATAACAACTGTATCAATAAAACTAAGATTTTAAATGATACAGCAGTTGAATATATTAATGGTATAGAAGTAATTAAGGCCTTTGGTAAAAGTGAATCATCATATGAGAAATTTAAGGTTGCAGCTAAGGAGGGCGCAGATTGCTTCGTAAATTGGCAAAGAAGATGCAATATAGCATTTTCTATTGCGATGACTATTGCACCATATACATTACTTGCAATACTTCCTATTGGTGGAATCTTATATTTCAATAATATGATTAGCTTAGAGATATTTATTATTTCAATTGTAATGTCAATTGGTTTAATTTCACCTTTAATTAACGCAATGGGACATGTTGATGATTTGCAGAAGGCAAAGACTATATTTGGTGAAATCGATGAGATTGTTTCTATTAAGAGACTTGCAAGACCAAATAAGTCTTTAGCTTTACCTAAGGATTCAAGTATCTCAATTAAAAATGTTTCATTTGGTTATGATGATAAGGAAGTCTTACATGATGTTAATTTAGAAATAGATGCAAATTCATCTATTGCCTTAGTTGGTCCATCAGGAGCTGGTAAATCTACTATAGCTAAACTAATTGCATCCCTTTGGGATCCAAATAGTGGTGATATTTATATTGGTGGTGTAAATATTAAGGATTTAACACTAGAAGATTACAACAAGATGGTTTCTTATGTATCTCAAAATAATTATTTATTTAATGTTTCTATTAAAGAAAATATTAAGATGGGTAATTTAGATGCGACAGATGAAGAAGTTGTTGATGTATGTAAAAAATGTGGAATTCATGATTTTATTATGAATTTAGAAAATGGATATGATACTGTTGTTGGTGATGCAGGTTCTCATCTATCTGGAGGAGAACGTCAAAGAATATCTATTGCTAGAGCGATGATGAAAAATTCTAAGATTGTTATTTTAGATGAGGCAACAGCATATACAGATCCAGAAAATGAAGCTATTATTCAAAAATCATTATCTAATCTAGTAAAGGATAAGACTGTAATTGTTATAGCTCATAGATTATCTACAATCATTAATTCAGATAATATTATTTTAGTTAATGATGGTAGAATTGAAGCTTCTGGTAAGCATAAGGAGCTTCTTGCTAAATCTATGCTATATAAGAATATGTGGACTTCACATATTGCAGGAAGGGATGGTGATTTAAATGATTAAGATGCTAAAGGTGTTTTTTAAATTTTGTTCACCAAAAAGAAGAAGACAATTTTATTTAGCGATTGTTTTAACAGTTTTAATGGGCCTATGTGAGGCAGCAAAGCTACCTGCAATATGGTATATGTTTAAAAATATATTTGAAGGCACATTTGATTTAAAAACTGTCCTATATTCATTTTTAATTATGCTAATTCCTGTAGTTATTTCTATTGGCTTAAAATATGCTGCAACTATGCTTCAGGTTGATGGTGGATATTCATCTGCCGCTGAAAAGAGAATTGAAATAGCTGAGCATTTAAGATATGTTCCAATGGGCTATTTCAATAATAATTCACTTGGATACATTACATCTGTAACAACAAATACAATGGAGCAGCTTGCAGATATTGCAGCAAGAGTTGTAATGCTTGTTACAACCGGCTTAATTGATACATTAATTGTTGTTGCTTCGCTTTTCTTCTTTGATTATAGAATTGCACTTGTTGCCTTGGTTGGTGTTATTATCTATTTAGTATTTAATGAATGGATTAAGCATTTAGGTAAGAAGTTCGCTCCAGATAAAGAAAAGGTGGATGTAGAAATAATTTCAGCAACACTAGATTATGTTTTAGGTATTTCTGAGATTAAATCATATAATTTATATGGTAAATATTCTAAGAGATTTAATGAAGCAAATGAAAGAGGAACTAAGCTATATCAAAATTGTGAATTAAAGATGATTCCAGTTCAAACTATTCAAACATATATTACAAGATTAATTGGTATATGTATGACTATTGTAGCTATATTATTATTCATTAATGGATATAATGATTTAGCAGTTACAATGACTGTAATCATCGCATCATATATTATTTATGCAAGCTTAGATGCGATGGGTACATTTAGTGCTTTATCTAAGATAATTGAAAGATGTGTTGAAAAGGGTAATGATATTTTATCTATTGAAACTATGAATATTAGTGGAGAAAAGTATCAAACTAAAACATCTGATATTGAATTTAAGAATGTATCTTTCTCATATGATAAGAAAAAGATTATTGATAATCTATCTTTAAAGATTAAAGAAAATACTAAGGTTGCCTTTGTAGGTCCATCTGGCTCTGGTAAAACTACTATATGTCATTTAATGGCTAGATTTTGGGACGTACAGGAGGGCTCTGTCTTACTAGATGGTAAGAATGTTAAGGATTATAATATAGACTCTTTAATGGAGAATTTCACATTTGTTTTCCAAAATGTATATCTATTTAATGATACTATTTATAATAATTTAAAGATGGCTAAAGAAGATGCTAGCATGGATGAAATTAATAAGGCTTTAAAGCTTGCTTGTTGCGATTTTGTAAATGACCTACCTGATGGTGTTAATACAATTATTGGTGAGGGTGGCTCTACACTTTCTGGAGGAGAGCTTCAAAGACTTTCCATCGCAAGAGCAATTCTTAAAGATTCTAAGATTGTAATCTTAGATGAGGCTACAGCTAATGTCGATCCAGAAAATGAAGAAAAGCTAATGAAGGCTATAGACGCATTAACATTAAATAAGACAGTTATTATGATTGCCCATAGATTAAAGACTGTTAAGAACTGTGATAATATATTTGTTATTGATGGTGGTAAGATAGTTGAATCTGGTAAGCATGATGAATTGATTAGAGAAGACGGTATATATAAGAGGTTTGTTTTAGATAGAAAAGAAGCTGTAGGTTGGAAAATTTAAATAATTATAGATAATGCAGAGCGCGAACTCTGCATTATTTTTCTTGTACCAAATTATTGTCTACATATTATAAACAAAAAGATAACAGAAACGATGAAAACAGAACTGAAGAAGCAGACAATGTATCACTTAGAATTGCCGCTATTTTAACTGAAGTGAGAGCAAATTATCAAAATTATAATTTGAAGATAGATAAAACAACAAAATATTTAGAATTGTTCCTAAGAAATTTGCTTCTAAATGAACATAATGAATTGAAAAACAGATATCTTCATATAGATTATGCTAACTTTGCAAAAAAAGAAGAGAATCGAACAAGCACCGAACAAGTACCGAACAAGTTAACCGAACAAGCTCGAAAATTAATTATGTTAATTGAAGATAAGGAATACTCTTTAGATGAATTAATGGGGCTTGTTTCAATAAAACATAGACCAACTTTCTTAAAAAATTATCTAAACCCATTAATTGATAATGGATGTTTGAAAAGAAAATATTTTAATAAAACTCATCCAAATCAAAAATATCTTCTTACTGAAGAAGGTAAAGGATTAATGCGGAACGATTAGGTTCTGCATTATTTTTTTATTAGTGTGCTATAATAATATTTAAGGAGTATTTAGTTATGGAAGAAAAAAGAACGCTCTTCGATAAGATTTGGGATTTTTTGGCAAAGCCATTTCATAGTTTTGCTAAAAAGCATCCAGAATTTTATTTGAAGCATAGAGATATAATTGGTTCAGCTGTTTGTGGATTTATTGGGGCCTTAATTACTTATATTTTTTGTAGCTTCATGCCATATGTATTTGGACAAAAAATGGCTGAAATAGAAATATTATTACCTGATATCGATATGGAATTTAATGGAATTAAATATGATTGGTCTATTATTGGCTTTTCAATAAGATGGCGTGATGGTGTTGCCATTATTGGTGGAGGACTTGGTTATTCATTATCTTATTATATTGCCAATTTCTTATGCCATTTATTTACATTTGTATTTATGAGAAAATTCCATAAATCCACCCTAAATCCATATAAGCAATATTTTATTGGCTTAGGCTTTTGTTTTTTCACAACAATAGTCACAAATATGATTAATGGACTTTGGCTTCCTATAGTAAATGCTAGATTAACATTCTTGGAATATAATATTATTGTTTTGGGTATTATAGGTGTTGTTAATTTTATAGTTGGTCATATCCAAAATATTATTATTTATAAAAATGATAGTAAATTAAATAAGAAGATTAAAGAATTAGAAGAAAAGAATAAAGAGATAGAATAATTTCTATCTTTTTTCTTGATTTTTAATAAAAGATAGTATACAATTAAATTGAACAAAATAGAAAAGAGGATTATTGTATGAATATTTATGATTTTAAGGTTTTAAATAATAAGCAAGAAGAAATAGATTTAAGTATTTATAAGGGTAAGGTTTTACTTGTTGTTAATACAGCTACAGGCTGTGGATTCACTCCACAGTATAAGGGGCTACAAGATTTATATGAAAAATATAATTCTAAGGGTTTAGAGATTTTAGATTTCCCATGTAATGGATTTTTATTTCAAGCTCCAGGGTCTGATGAAAAGATTAATAATTTTTGTACAACAAAATATAAAACTACATTCCCTAGATTTACTAAGATAAAGGTTAATGGAAAGAATGCTGATCCTCTATATAAATATTTAACTAGTGATGAGAGTGGCTTTGGCGGAAAGATTAAATGGAATTTTACTAAATTCTTAATTGATTCTAATGGCAATGTTGTTAATAGATTCGCTCCAAATGTAAAGCCTGAGACTTTTGAAGAAGAGATTTTAAAATTATTAAAGTAATGTAGAAAATGGAATTTTTTATTCCATTTTCTTATTGACTTTTTCTTTTTTTATCATTAAAATACTAACAGTGTTAGTAAAATAACTAACAGTGTTAGTAATATAGGAGGTATCTTATGGATAATAAGGAATTTATGGATAAGGTTAAGGAAGTATTTTTAGATTCTAAGAATTCAAATTTTAAAATTGAAGAGGGCATTAAGGGTATGCTTCCAGTTTTAAAGCTTTTATGTGATAGTAAAGAAGAGGTAACTCCAAAGGATATTGAGGATAAGTTAAATATTACATCAGCTAGAACAGCAAGAGTTTTAAATCAATTAACTGAAAAGAATTATATTTCTAGAATTAAAAGTAAGATAGATAAAAGAAAAACCATTGTTGTTTTGACAGAAGAGGGAAAAAAGACTGCCTTACATCATAGACAAATGTTTATATCCTATATTGATTTAATGCTAAAGGATATAACAGATGAGGAGAAGGAAGTCTTCATAGAGATTTTGAAAAAGATGGGAAGTAATTTAAAGAAGGGGGAGTAATTAATGTTTAGATTATATAGAAGGTTATCTAAAAAGGATTTTATATTTGTAATATTAATAGTTTTATTAACAGTATTACAGGTATATTTAACAATGACCTTAGTTGATTATGTTCAAGGTATTATTAAGGCAATTACCTATGTTAATTACCATAATAATCCATCTGATATATCACCTATGGTCGCACAGTTTATTGAAACACTTGGAGGTTGGGATAATGTAAATGAGACTGTAGTTTCAAGTCTTGGCATGCCAGAAGAAAGTGTAGCTCAATTAATGAATATTAAAAATGCGAGTGTTGGTGATATTTGGTTTAATGGTGGCATGATGCTTATTATTGCGGTAGGCTCAATGGCTGTTCAAGCTATTATTGCTATACTTGCAAGCTTTGTTGCCGCAGATTTATCTACAAAGATTAGAAGTGATTTATATAAGAAAGTAGAAAATTTCTCATTAGAGGAAATTGATAAATTTTCTACAGCCTCATTAATCACTAGAACTACTAATGATATTCAACAAATTCAAATGGCTAATTTATTTACTATGAGAATGATTTTCCAGGCTCCAGTAACAGCTATTTGGGCATTATGTAAATTTAGAATTGCAGCACAGGAATTAACTTTAGCTACAGTTATTACTTTAATTATTTTAATTGTAATTATTGCCGCTATTATGATTATTGCAATTCCTAAATTTAAGATTATGCAGAAGCTTACTGATAACTTAAATGGTGTTATGAGAGATAATTTAACAGGTATTAGAGTAGTTAGAGCTTATAATGCTGAAAGCTATCAAGAAAATAAATTTGAAGAGGCTAATATTAAATTTACTAAGACTCAAATATTTACTGGTAGAGTAATGGCACTATTAAATCCGACTATGATGCTTATTATGAATGGATTAACTTTAGCTATTTATATTATTGGCTCTAAGCTAATTAATGATGGTGTTATTGATTATGCTGGTGTAACAGCATCAACAATGCTTGGAACTCAATTAATTATGGCATTTATTATGCTAATGCTTTTATTCATGATGTGGCCAAGAGCACTTGTTGCCGCATCAAGAATTAATGAAGTATTTGCTACAAAAAGTAGAATTGAAGATCCAAAAGAGGAAAAAGCATTTAGTGAGATTGGAACAGTTGAATTTAAAAATGTTTCATTTAGATATCCTGATGGAGAAAATGATGTTATAAATGATATTTCATTTAGGGTTAATAAGGGTGAAACCTTAGCTATTATAGGTGCAACCTCTTCAGGTAAAACTTCATTAATTAATTTAATGGCTAGACTTTATGATGTTACAGCTGGTGAGGTTTTAGTTGATGGTATAAATGTAAAAGATGTTTATCAGCATAGCCTAAGAGATAAAATTGGCTTTGTTCCTCAAAAGGGTGTTTTATTTAATGGAAGCATTAAGGATAATATTTGCTTCGGTTCTGATGAAAAAGATGATTATAAGATGGAAGAGGCTGCAAGGATCGCTTGCGTTGAGGACTATATAGTTTCAACTGCTGATGGATATGATTCTAGGATTAGTCAATCAGGTAAAAATGTCTCAGGTGGACAGCGTCAACGCTTATGTATCGCAAGAGCGATATATAATGATCCTGAAATATTTATTTTTGATGATTCATTTAGTGCGCTAGATTATAAGACGGATAAGAAGCTAAGACAAAATCTTAGTGAGAAGGCAAAGGATAAGACAAAGATAATAGTAGCACAGCGTATTGGTACTATTATGGATGCTGATAAGATTATTGTTTTAGATGGTGGTAAGATGGTTGGCTTTGGTAATCATATAGAGCTACTTAATAGCTGTAGTATTTATAAGGAAATAGCCCTATCTCAATTGTCAGAAAAGGAGTTGGGATTATGATGAGAAGACCAGGCAAAATGCCTAAGGAAAAGGTTACAAAGAAGGATTTAAAAAAGCTTTTTAAATCCATTAGACCTTATACATTTTTTATATTAATTGCGATGATATTTATTATTACATCTGTAGTATTAAGTATTTTAGCTCCAAGCCATTTATCTGATTTAACAAACGAGATGGCAAATAATGCAATTTCAAAATCTATTGATGAAAATAGAATTTGGGAGATTGCAAGGCTTCTAATAATTTTTTATGCAATTATTGCTTTCTGTTCACTTTCTTCAGGCTTTATTATGAATAGAGTAACACAAAGCTATGGAAAGAATTTAAGAAAGCAAATATCTGAAAAAATTAATAGAATGCCTTTAAGATATTTTGATGCACACCCATATGGTGATACTCTATCTATTGTTACAAATGATGTTGATACAATTACTCAATCATTACAGCAATCTATTACAACATTATTACAATCTGTAACTACGCTTATTGGTGTTTTGATTGCGATGTTTATAACAAATTGGATTATGGCATTTACTGTATTTGCATCCCTACCTTTAATGTTATTAAATATTGGCTTTATTACAAAGCTTGCTGTACCACAATTTATGAAGCGTCAAAAGGTTACAGGTGAGGTAAATGGTATAGTTGAGGAGAATTTCTCTGGTACTACAGTAATTAAACTATTTAACGCAGAAGATAGAAGACAGAAGCAATTTGATGAATCTAATGAAAAGCTTCATAAGGCAATGATAAAGGCTCAAATATTTGGAGGCTTTATGCAGCCTATAATGTCTTTCATTTCATATTTTGCATATGCATCTGTATTTATTGTTGGCGGTTTATTAATGGCTAATGGTAATATTATTACTTATGGCACTATTACAGCATTTATGATTTATGTTAATTTATTCCAATCACCACTTTCTCAAATAGCTCAATCTATGAATACAATTCAAATGGCCGCAGCTGCCTCAGCTAGAGTATTTGGTATTTTAGATGAGGAAGAAGAAATTGATGATTCTGGCTATGAATTAAAGCTAAATGATAAGGTAGAAGGCCATGTAGAATTTAAGAATGTTAAATTTGGCTATATTGAAGATAAGATAATTATTCCTGATTTTTCTTGTGATGTTAAGCCAGGCATGAAGGTCGCAATAGTTGGACCTACAGGCGCAGGTAAAACTACACTAGTAAATCTACTTATGAGATTTTATGAAATTAATGATGGTGATATCTTGATTGATGGTGTATCAATTAAGGATATGAGCAAAGCAGAATTAAGAAAGATCTTTGGTATGGTATTACAGGATTCTTGGATATTTGATGGTACAATTAAAGAAAATGTATGCTATTCAAATTTTGATGTTTCAGATGATAAGCTAAATGAAGCATTGAATGAGGCTTGTCTTTCTAATTATGTTTCAACATTAAAAGATGGTGTTAATACTAAATTAAATGGTGAAGGCTCACTTTCTCAAGGCCAAAAGCAATTAATTACTATCGCTAGAGCGTTAGTAGATGACGCTCCACTATTAATATTAGATGAGGCAACATCTAATGTTGACACTAGAACTGAAATATTAATTCAGCAGGCTATGGATAATTTAACTAAGGGTAGAACATCATTTGTTATTGCTCATAGACTTTCAACAATTAAGAATGCAGATTTAATATTAGTATTAAAGGATGGTAATATTGTTGAACAGGGTAACCATGAATATTTAATGAATATGAATGGCTTCTATGCAAATTTATATAATTCTCAATTTATTGAGGGAGAAGAGATTTAAAAAAAAGAAATCATCCGCTTGGATGATTTTTTTGTTCTGTTCACATTAGGCAACACCCGTTTGATGAAGAATAAAGAAGAAAAGGAGATTGTTAAGAATAAACTTAACAGCCTTTTTTGATTTTTAAAGATAATTATTTTTTCATTTTTATACAAAATTGTTAAAAAATATATTACAATACTATTTAGTTAAGGATTTTGAGAAAATGAAAGAATTAATTAAATTACAAAATGAAATAGCTGAACACTTAGGAATTGATCGGCTTCCAATTAAATATGAAGAATTAGAATTAGATGATTCGAGGCTATATTTAAAAGAAGAGTATGTAGCAATCAATATCAAATATAAGGATAATTATTTGGAATGTGCAAAGGCTATATGCCATGAATATAGACATGTATTCCAAATATTTTATGCTAATCTATTTGATAATGAAAGAGCTATTAGATGGAAAAAGCTAATTCCAAATTTAGTAAACTCATCTACTATAAATAAGGATGGCTCTAATTATGTAAATCAAGAGCTTGAAGTAGATGCTTTTGCATTTACTAAATATTATCTAAAGGAATATGAAAATATTGATGTAGTAAATAAAATAGAAGGTTTAGATAAATATTTAGATTTATATATT
>JAEEGL016596726.1_pt1 | contig 16828 bp, 13 predicted proteins | sample 9134231 | NCBI WGS metagenome assembly JAEEGL01 (sample SAMN16246548, study PRJNA631951) | gut metagenome | biome: gut microbiome; feature: rumen; material: fiber-attached | host: Bos | place: Iran: Karaj | collected 2018-10
AGCGCGTTTTCAAGCGGATTCATTCTGCTGCCTCCATCTCTGAATAAAATAATTTTAGAAAAACATGCTTCATCCGTCAACCTGTTTTTGCGTTTTGCGGGAAACTCTGCTATAATCATCATTTGACTATATATGCCTGATAGAATCCTAATCCGGCGGAAGGAGGTTACCGTGTATCAGGAGTTCGCAAACATTTACGATGAATTCATGCAGACGATCCCTTACAGTGACTGGGCTGACTACGTGGAGACCCTCTGGCAGCATCATGATCTCAAACCTTCCCTGGTGCTGGATCTTGGCTGCGGGACCGGAAGCCTGACAATGGAACTTTGCAAGCGCGGTTACGACATGATCGGGGCGGATGCCTCGTTTGAAATGCTGACGATCGCCCGGGAAAAAGCGCTCGAGGAGGGCCTTCAGGACAAGATCCTCTACCTTCTGCAGGATATGCGCGAATTCGAGCTTTACGGGACGGTACAAAGCATTATCTGTACCTGTGACAGCCTGAATTATCTGCTGGAGGAGGATGATCTGCGTGAGGTGTTCCGGCTGGCGGAGAATTATCTGGAACCGCCTGGGCTGTTCATGTTTGATCTGAACACGGAGTACAAATACGAAAAGGTGCTCGGCGACAATGTTTTTGCGGAGACCTCCGACGACGCGGCTTTTATCTGGGAAAACAGTTACTACCCCGAGGAGAAGATCAACGAGTATCAGGTTACGTTTTTCGAGGCGAAAGGCAAAAAGAACCTGTATGAACGCTTCGAAGAGACACATTTGCAGAAAGCGTATTCCATCGATACGGTGAAGCGGCTTCTGGAAGAAGCGCATTTTACCGTGGAAGGGATCTACGATGCCTTCACCCTGGAGCCGCCCACCGAGACGAGCGAACGCGTGACCTTCGTAGCAAGAGAAACGCGTCCGAAGCGGACCTTTTAAAAGACCTTACAGAAAAACCAATTAAAAAAAGGACTATTTGCAATGAGTGATTATGTGATCCGCGGCACTGCCGCAAACGGGCAGGTACTGGCATTTGCCTGCGATACGACCGAGATGGTGGAAGAAACGCATCGCCGTCACCAGACGACCAACACGGCTACGGCTGCCATCGGTCGGACCATGACGGCGGCCGCCATGATGGCTGCGGGGCTGAAAGAAGAACATGAGTCGATTACGATCAATATCCAGGGCAACGGACCGATCGGGCGCGTCATCGCGCAGGCGACCGGAGCCGGGTGTGTGCGCGGCTACGTGGACAACCCGAAGGTCGATCTTCCGCTGAATAAGAAAGGCAAGCTCGACGTTGGCGGAGCCATCGGCATCGGTGTCATGAGCATCGAAAAAGATCTGGGACTGAAAGAGCCTTACATCGGTTCGACGCATCTTGTTTCCAGTGAGATCGCGGAAGACTTGGCGTATTACTTTACGGTCTCCGAACAGATCCCTTCCGCGGTTTCCCTTGGCGTGCTCGCGAACGAGGACGGATCGGTCTGGAAATCCGGCGGATACATAATCCAGCTGCTGCCCGGCGCCAGCGACGAGATCGCGGACGAACTGCAAAAGCGCGTCGAGGCATTCCCGCAGCTGACCCATTTCCTGGCCCAGGGTCATACCCCGGAAGAAGTCCTCGAGACGCTGCTCGAAGGGATGGGTTATGAGACGCTCGGCAAGGTCGATGTACGCTTCCAGTGCTTCTGCAACAAGCACAAGGTGGAAGGAGCCCTCGTCTCGATCGGCAAGGATGATCTGGACAGCCTGATCGCGGAAGGCGAGACCATCGAGATGACTTGTCATTTCTGCAACGAGAAATATTATTTCACCGTACCGGAACTGAAAGCGCTTAGACGCTGGATGGACCGGGAAGAAGAGTAACGTAACAAATATCAAAAAAGGGTGACGCTTTTGTGCGTCACCCTTTCTGTTTGCTAAGCATGAATATGTGCCGAAAGATCGTAAGTCTTCCCCTCAGTTGTCCTTCTCCTTCTGGATCTCCCAGTGGATGAGGAAGGTCAGCGCGCCGCGCAGCAAAATGACGGCGCCGAGGATAATGAGTTCATTCCATTCGCGTACGATAACGGTTCGAAGGACCTCTCCGCCAAGCTTGAATTCCAGCGCCAGCGCGATGCCGCGCGCCAGGTACAGGCGAATGTTCTCTTTGTGGCGGATCCAGCCGATGAAGCTCTTCACGATCGTGTAGACCAACACGGAAACGCCTGCCAGTTCGGTAAGCAAAATGGCATAATTCACGATCGCTTCAAAAATCTGATTGATAACCGAAAACATAAGGGCGCCTCCTGTGGTAAACTTCATTTAATGGTAACAGGTGAAACAGGAAAATGCAAGGTTATTTTCCTGTCTTGTCTGCTGTAACGCGCCTTGTGAAATATACGATTTCCGCAGGAAAAACCGGACGGTTGTTTTTTGAAACCGAATGCCACGGGATTGAAAATACGGGCTATTGACGCGTCTATTCAAATATGGTAAAACTGAAGTAATGTAAACGATTGCAACTGCAGAGGAATCGTTGCTTTCAACTATACTTTTAAGGAGGACCATCATGTCTAAGATCAAAGTCGGTATCATCGGCTGCGGCGGTATCGCCAACGGCAAACATCTTCCCGCGCTGAAGACGCAGGAGAAGCGTCTTGAGATCGTTGCGTTCTGCGATATTATCCGCGAGCGCGCTGAGAAGGCGGCAAAGGAATACGGCACCCCTGATGCGAAGGTTTATACGGATTATCGTGAAATGCTTGAGAAGCAGCCCGAGATCCAGACGATCCATGTCCTGACCCCGAATGTCAGCCATTGCCAGCTGACCGTCGACTCCTTGATGGCGGGCAAGGATGTTATCTGTGAAAAGCCCATGGCGGCTACCCCCGAAGACGCTAAGAAAATGCTCGATGCCCAGAAGGCAAGCGGCCGCATCCTCACCATCGGTTACCAGAACCGCTGCCGTCAGGACAGCCTGACACTGAAGGCAATGTGCGATAACGGCGACCTCGGCGAGATCTACTATGCCAAGGCGCACGCGATCCGTCGCCGCGGCGTTCCGACCTGGGGCGTATTCCCGAACAAAGACCTGCAGGGCGGCGGTCCCCTCATCGATATCGGAACCCATTCCCTCGACCTGACGCTGTGGATGATGAACAACTACAAGCCGAAAACCGTCATGGGCGCGAGCTTCCAGAAACTTGGACGCGTGCTGCAGCCGGGCAACCAGGGCAACACGATGGGTGTTTGGGATCCCGAGACCTACCAGGTAGAAGACTCCGCTTTCGGTTTCGTGACCATGGAGAACGGCGCAGTCATCGTTGTGGAAGCCAGCTGGGCACTGAATACGCTGGATGTTTCCGAGGCTCTGACCGAACTGTGCGGCACCAAGGCCGGCGCGGACATGAAGGACGGTCTGCGCATTAACACTGTTTGCTATGACAAGCTGACCACGATCAAGCCGGATTGCCGTACCCCGAAGGGCGTTGCGTTCTTCGAAGGCGCTTCCGCACTTCCGCCGGAAGTCTACGAGTGCAAACGCTTCTACGACGCAGTCGAGGGCAAGGGTGAACCGGTCGTTAAGCCGGAAGAAGCTTTTGTTGTCACCCAGATCCTTGACGCGATCTATCGCAGCGCGGAGACCGGCAAGCTGATCGAGCTCTGATCTCGCTAAGGCAGGTGTCCCGGTGGATTCTCGCCCTTTCAGAATGAGGGCTGTTGACTGAAGAAACGGAGGATTCTCATGGATACAGTATATTTACAGGTCTATTCGCTGGGTGAAGCTGCCAGAGCGGATCTTCCCGCAGCGCTGAGAAAAGTGGCGGAGATGGGCTACGCGGGCGTTGAGTTTGCCGGCGGGTACGGTGGGCTTTCGGTCTGCGAGATGAAAGCACTGCTGAAAGAACTGGATCTCGATCCGATTGGGTCTCATGTTCAGCTGACTTCGATCGAGAACGACCTTCCTTACCTGAAGGAGATCGGCGTTCCCTATATTATCTGTCCTATGGTTCATCTCAGCACGGCAGAAGAGGTCCATGCCGCGGCGAAGGAATTCAACCGTGTCGGCAAGCTTTGCAAAGATGCCGGCATTCGCTTCGGGTACCATAATCATACCGGCGAGTTCGCGGTGTTTGAGGGAAAATACGCGGAGGAGATCCTCATCGAGGAGACCGATCCGGAGCTTGTATGCTTTGAATTGGACTGCGGCTGGGCGACCTGCGCGGGCATTGACGCGCCTGCGTTCCTTAAGAAGTACGCAGATCGTTTCGAGCTCATCCACGTGAAGGAGACCAACGCGGTGACGGGCGTTCAGAAACCGTTCAACTTCAAGGATCTGCCGCGCGATGGAAACGGCCGTCCGATCCTGCCGCAGGAAGTCCGCGATGAGCTGGCCCGAGTCAAGAAATCGAACTGCCCGACCGGACAAGGCATCGTTGACTGGAAAAAAATCAAGGCGGTCGGAGACGAGATCGGCATCAAGGCTTACATCGTCGAGCGTGAATATGATTACAAGGGCGGCGATATCTTCGGATGTGTCGCGGAAGATCTGGCAGCGCTGAAGGAGATCTGAGCGGATCTAAACAGTGCGAAGAACTTCAAATGCATGTTTCGTTTCAAAGAAAGGAAAAGGATATGTTAAAATTCGGTTTGCTGACCGCGATCCTGGATGGCTGGAGCTTTGAAGAGGCTGTCGATACCGCGGCCGAAATGGGATTCAAATGTCTGGAAGTTGCCTGCTGGCCGGCCGGCAAAGCTGAGCGCCGCTACGCGGGTGTGTCTCACATCGACGCGGAGAGAGTGCTCGAGGACGATGCATACGCAAAGCATGTGAAGGATTATATCGAGAGCAAGGGCATGCACATCTCTTCTCTGGCTTACTATCCCAACACGATGGATCCGGATCTTGAAAAGAGAGCCGCAGCCATTGAACACCTGAAAGCCCTGATCAAAGCCTCCGCGAAGCTTGAGGTCGGCCTTGTTACCACGTTTATCGGCCGTGACCAGAATAAGTCGGTCGAGGAGAACATCGAGCTTTTCAAGGAGATTTGGCCGCCGATCATTCAGCTGGCTGAAGAGAACAACGTGAAGGTCGGTATCGAGAACTGCCCGATGCTCTTTGGAAAAGACCAGTGGCCCGGCGGACAGAACCTCATGTGCACACCGGCTATCTTCCGTCAGCTGTTCGAGATCATTCCTTCCCCGAACTTCGGCCTGAACTTCGATCCCAGTCATTATGTATGGCAGCAGCTTGATTACTGCAAGACAGTCTACGATTTCAAAGATCGTATCTTCCATGTCCACTTTAAGGATATCAAGCTCTACAAAGACAAACTGGCGGAAGTCGGCGTTCTCGCTTATCCTCTTGACTACATGAGCCCGAAAATCCCGGGTCTCGGAGATGTTAACTGGAGCGCCTTTGTCAGCGCACTGAACGACATCCGTTACTGCGGCGATGCCGTCATCGAAGTCGAAGACAAAGCCTTTGAGGGAAGCAGGGAAGATATCCTGACCTCCATCCGGCTGTCCAAGCACTATCTTGACAACTTTATCGGATAAGACGTAACCAAAAGAATCAAAAGACCGGCTGAGGAAACTCAGCCGGTCTTTTTGTGCGCAGCATGAGCGTATAGGATCATTTCAGAAAGCGCTGTGAAGAACCCTTCGGGAAATTAGCGCAGTCTAATATTCGCAATATATAGATTACCATATTTTTTGCGTATCATAATCGCGTTGACAGCCATTTTTGAATATCATACAATGATTCTTGTGATTGGAAGGGCGTTTTCGGGTCAGTCAGCCCGAAGGCGCTCTTCCTTTTTTTGTTGGAAGAACAGCGAGGAAACGATATGGAAAGTGCAGCTGATCTGTTCGGGAGTCTGGTTTTTAATGAACGTGTTATGCGGGCTAAACTATCAGCCGATATCTATGAATCTCTTAGGAAAACGATCGAGGAGGGAAGCACCCTGGATCTTCAGGTTGCCAATGCGGTCGCGCAGGCGATGAAAGAATGGGCGATCGAGAAGGGAGCCACGCATTTTACCCATTGGTTTCAGCCGCTGACCGGAATCACGGCGGAAAAACATGACAGCTTTATCTCGCCGGCCCCTGACGGAAGTGCCATGATGGAATTTTCAGGGAAAGAGCTGGTGAAAGGAGAACCGGACGCTTCTTCCTTCCCGAGTGGGGGACTCCGAACGACCTTTGAGGCCATTGTTTATTCGACCGCGAACGTGGCCACGGACAATAATCAGCTAACGATGGAGATCATGCAGAAGGTCGCGGACAGACACGGCCTTGTGTGCTTGCTGCATGAAAAGCCTTTTGAGGGCGTTAACGGCAGCGGGAAACACAACAACTGGTCTCTGGCCGCCGATACCGGGCAGAACCTGCTTTCGCCGGGGGAAACGCCCTATGAAAACGCACAGTTTTTGCTTTTCCTTTGCGCGGTGATCCGGGCGGTGGATGATTACCAGGATCTGCTCCGGCTATCCGTTGCCACCGCCGGAAAGATTGGCCGTTCCCGACCTATCAGGACCTTTTGTTTGGTGTGAGATAAGAAGAGCGGAGGCGAAAAAAATGACAAAGTATATTTTTGTGACCGGCGGTGTTGTTTCGGGACTGGGCAAAGGAATCACCGCGGCCTCTCTCGGCCGTCTGTTAAAAGCGCGAGGTTTGAAAGTCGCGGCGCAGAAGCTGGATCCATACATCAACGTGGATCCGGGAACCATGAGTCCGTACCAGCACGGAGAGGTCTATGTTACCGACGATGGAGCCGAGACGGATCTGGATCTGGGGCATTATGAGCGGTTTATCGATGAAGACCTGAATCGGTATTCCAATCTGACGACGGGCAAAGTGTACTGGAATGTCCTGAATAAAGAACGGCGCGGAGAATACCTGGGATCGACGGTCCAGGTGATCCCCCACATAACCAATGAGATCAAGGACTTTGTCTATCAGGTCGGCCGGAAGACCGCCGCGGATGTCGTGATTACCGAGATCGGAGGTACGATCGGTGATATCGAATCCCAGCCATTTATCGAAGCGGCACGACAGATCTCGCTGGAAGTCGGGAGGGAAAACAGTCTGTTCATCCATGTTACACTGGTTCCTTACCTGAGAGGATCCGAGGAACATAAATCCAAGCCGACACAGCATTCCGTCAAGGAACTGCAGGGAATGGGCGTCCATCCCAATATCATCGTTCTTCGCTGCGATCAGCCTCTGGAAGAGTCGATCTTTCAGAAGATCGCGATGTTCTGCAACGTCAAGCCTGACTGCGTGATCGAAAACATGACCTTGCCGATCCTGTACGAAGCGCCGCTGATGCTCGAGAAATCCCATTTTTCCGAGGTCGTTTGCCGGGAACTGGGTATCCGGACGGCACCTGCGGATCTTGGCGATTGGGAAGCCATGGTCACACGGATCGAAAACATTCATCAAGAGGTGAATATCGGACTTGTCGGGAAATATGTGGGGCTTCACGATGCTTACCTCTCCGTTGCGGAAGCATTGCATCATGCAGGGTATTACCATAGCGCCAAGGTCAATATCCACTGGATCGATTCGGAAGGCATCACGGCCGATAATGTGGAAACCGTGCTGGGGCGGCTTGAAGGAATCATTGTCCCCGGCGGGTTCGGAAGCCGCGGGATCGAGGGGATGATCATGGCCGCAAAGTATGCCAGAGAAAACGATGTCCCCTATTTCGGGATTTGTCTCGGTATGCAGATCGCCGTTATCGAATATGCGCGGCATGTGGCAAGTATTCCGGATGCCAATTCCGGGGAGTTCGATGAGCAATGCCGAAATAAAGTCATCGACTTTATGCCGGGCCAAAGCGACAGCATCGACAAAGGCGGAACGCTGAGGCTCGGAGCCTATCCCTGCGAGATCCGGCCTGGAACGGTGATGGAACGAAGCTACGGAACACTTCACATCAGCGAGCGGCACCGCCATCGATACGAGGTCAACAATGACTATCGCGAAATATTCGAGCAAAATGGTCTGACTCTAAGCGGGCTTTCGCCGGACGGACGGCTTGTCGAGACGGTAGAGCTCTCCGACCGGGACTTTTATCTGGGTGTTCAATATCATCCCGAATTTAAAAGCCGCCCCAACAAACCGCATCCTTTATTCCGTGAGTTTGTCGGAGCAGCATTAAAGCATAATTCGTAAACTGAGCTCCATCGAGAGCGCAAAAGGGTTCCCGATGGAGCTTTTCTTGTGAAAAATCCGGCTTTTATTGACGTAATCCCAAAATAAAGGTAACATTACATACTGACAGATATTTCCTCCGGAACCTGCGGAGAAGCAAACAAGGTGAGTGAAATGACTGCAGTAAAAACCTTCCCTTTGGGATATCGCATCGTTTACGGATGCGTCAGGCTGTATTCGAAGCTGGAAATGAAAAAGTACAGCTTTACGACGGATCTGATCCCCCAAATGGATGAGCCGTTCTTCATGATTTCAAACCATACGACTGAATTTGATATGTGGGCAGCTGCGGTGGCCAGTCCGCGGCCGTTTTATATTGTCTGCGGAGAGCATCTGACCCGCAACAAAGTATACGGAAAGCCGCTGCGCATGCTGGGGAACCCCATCCCGGTGCCGAAGGGCGGCGCGAATTTCGCAGCGATCAAGGAGATCATGAAACGCCTGAAGGATGGCTATAGTGTCATGATGTTCCCGGAAGGCAAGCGATCCTATCATGGCGAAACGATCCCAGCGGGCGTGGCGCTCGGCAAGCTCGTCAAAAAGGCGGGCTGCGCGCTTGTGACCTACCGGATCCGCGGCGGCTACTTCGCAATGCCCAGATGGTCGAGGATCAAGCGTAAGGGTCACGTCGAAGGCAAGATCATGGGCATCTACTCCAGCGAGGAGCTTTCCAGGATGAGTGCCCAGGAAGTGACAGACATCATCAACCGGGACACTTACGAAAACGCCTATGCGGTGCAGCGGGAGAAGCATTGGCTCTACAAAGGCGAGAAGCGCGCCGAGGGCATGGAGATGTATCTCTTCGAGTGTCCGCGCTGCAAAAAGTTTGATACGATGGAAGCGGAGGGCAACAACTTCCGCTGCACGAACTGCGGACTTTCGGGAGAGTTTGGAGAAGACGGTTTCCTTCATGGAGAGAACCTGCCCTACGACAATGTGCTGGATTGGGGTCGCTGGATAGAAAAAGACTTCGACCGTTACGTAGCGGAACGGATCGCCGCGGCGCCGGAGGAGCTGCTTTTCGTCGAGAAAGACGCGACGCTCTACACGATGCTCGAGGACTATACCAACAAAGATATCGTAAGCGGCGATGTAGAGATCAGCTGGGATGCGATGCGGATCGGCGACTATGTATTCCCGTTTGATAAGATCGATTCACTGTCCGTCCTGTTCGGAGATATCGTCCTGTTTACTTACGACAAAACCTATTACGGGCTGCGCGGAAAGAAATTCCACGCGTGGAAATGCGGGCGGCTGTGGCACCTGCATAAAGGCGACACAAACGTGCCGGAAAAAGAGATCTAAAAGCGTACTACTATAATTTTATATCACAGTGAGGCATCTCATGGTTAAGGGAATTACCGCAAAAGAGAAGATCGGATACGGAATGGGCGAGGTTGCGAGCGGCGTCGTGTTCGGACTCGTTCAATCGGTGTTGCAGAAGTATTATACGGATATTCTGGGGATCGGCGTCATCAGCATTATGCTGCTGTTCATCCTCGCGCGTTTCTGGGACGCTGCGGATGATACGATCTGGGGCCATATCATTGCCAGAGTACAGCCGGACAAGACCGGGCGATACCGTCGGTGGGTGAAGATCTTCACGGTGCCGCTGGCAGCGGCGACGGTGCTGATGTTCGTCAAGATCCCAGGTCTTTCTACGGGCGGCTATTTCGCCTGGGCATGCGTGACGTACCTGATCTTCGGTATGGTCTACACCTGCCTCAATATCCCGTACGGATCCATGGCGCAGGTCATCACGGAGGATAGCCGTGAGCGCGCGTCGCTTTCAGTAGCGCGGTCGGTCGGCGGGTGCTTCGGAGCGATCCCGGCGCTGATCCTTATCAGTTTTTGCTATACGAAGAATGCCGACGGGATCAAGCAGATGGACTATCAGAAAGTCCTGCTTGGCGTTGTCGCGATCTCGATCCTCTGCGTGATCTGCTACGCGATCTATTATTTCAACACCAAGGAGCGCATCATCCTGCCTTCCGCGAAGAAGGAAAAAGGGAGCGGAAGCATTTACTGGTATAGTATCCGCACGCTCCTGAAGGACCGGGCGATCATGACGTCCTGCTTCGCGGCCATGTTCTATCTGGCCAGTCAGCAGTTCCAGATGAGCTACAGCACCTATCTGTTCCAGTATTATTTCGGCGCCCCGCAGTTTACGATGCTGCCGACGATCTTTTCCTATCTGCCGGTCGCGGTCATGATGTTCTTCGCGGTGAAGCTGGGCGATAAGTTCGGCAAGCGCCGGATCTGCGCCTATGGCCTTCTGGCGGCGGGTCTTGGCAATCTGATCCTGTATCTGATGCACACGCACAATGTGTGGATCTATATCGCGGTCTGCCTGATCTCGGGCATCGGCACCACGTTTATCTACCTGCTGATCTGGGGCATCGCGGCGGATGCGATCGACCACGCGACAAAGCACAGCGGGGTGGAGGAAGCCTACAGCTATTCGTTCTTCTCGTTCATGCGCAAGCTGGGACACTGCGTCGCGGCGGTCTGCGTCAACATGGTGCTGTTCCAGATCGGCTATTCAGACAACGTTCTGAACGTGGCCAACATTACCGAGAAAACGCTCTCGAGCATGTATACCTATTCCGTGCTGGTACCGGCACTGCTGTTTGTGATCACGTATGTGCTGCTTCGATTCGTTTATCCGAAAGAAGGAAAGAAAGAAACGGAGCAAGCGGAAAGTTAAACGAGGAACGACCATGATCCAGGACATTTTTCCGCATCGGTTTTGGAATCATTTTGAGCCGGGCGAGAAACCGGAGAAGCAGGACGAAGTCTTCTGGTTCGACGGCCGCAAGGTATTGGTAAAAGAGGAAAATGAGACCTTTCGTCTGCCGCTTGCCGCGGAGCTTGGCGAATGCGTTGAAAACGGTTCGCTCCGGCTGCGCTGGCTGTTTCGGATGGACGAAAAAGACTACGCCGGCGCGTTTTCCGTGGACGAAAAAGGCAGCGCCGGTGCTTTTGGCGTGGAAAGCCCGATGACACTGCCAACGGGATTTGCCTTCCGTGAAATGGCCGAGCTGCGGTATCACCACGGACTTCCGAAAGAATGGATGTTTCTTCTGTACACCGCTTACCATCTGGATGGCTGGTACAAGGACAACCGCTATTGCGGACGCTGCCGGACCGAGATGGAAGACAGCCCGAGAGAGAGAGCATTGGTCTGTCCCGTCTGCGGGAAGACCGTCTATCCGCGGATCAACCCGGCGGTCATCGTCGCAGTCGTGAGCGGTGACGAGATCGTCCTGACACAGTACGCGGGCCGAAGCATCAGCTACAATGCGCTGGTCGCGGGTTTCACGGAGATCGGAGAGACCTTTGAAGAGACCGTCGCGCGCGAGGTCATGGAAGAGATCGGACTGAAAGTTAAGAACATCCGTTATTATAAGAGCCAGCCGTGGGGCATGGCCGCAGACATTCTGGCGGGATATTTCTGTGAAGCGGACGGGGATAAGACGATCCGCATGGAAGAAAACGAGCTCAAAAAGGCGGAATGGACGAGACGCGAAGACATCGTTCTTCAGCCGGACGCGTTCAGCCTGACCAATGAGATGATGACCATCTTTAAAGAGGGCAGGGATCCCTACAGCCTGGAGCGAGCTCCTAAATCCGCTGAATAAGCGCTATCTTAATCATTTCTAAAGAAGTTCGCCTGTTTTTTCTTAATTTGGCGGTAATTATAATAAGAGTATCAAAGCCGGGAGCCCGTGGGGAGTCCCGGCGGAATCGGGGGAAAACATGTATAATCTGCTGATCTGTGACGACGAAAGAGACATTGTCAACGCACTCAAGATCTACCTGAACGATCCGTCCTACTGTCTGTTTGAAGCGCACAACGGACAGGAAGCGCTGGACATCGTTCAAAGGGAGGATATCCACTTGGTGCTTCTCGATATCATGATGCCGGTCATGGATGGGATAACGGCGATGGTTCGCATTCGCGAGGTGAGCAATGTGCCGGTGATCCTTTTAACAGCGAAGAGTGAGGATGGAGACAAGATCCTCGGACTCAACGTTGGAGCGGATGATTACATTACCAAGCCCTTCAACCCGCTGGAGGTCGCGGCGCGTGTCAAATCGCAGCTGCGCCGGTATCTGCAGCTGGGAAGCGGTCAGCCTTCTGACGAAGTCATCCGGATCGGCGGGATCGACATGGACGATAAGGCCAAGACGGTTCGGCTCGATGGGGAAGAGGTCGCGCTGACACCGAAGGAATACGATATCCTTCGGCTGCTGATGACCAATCCCGGACGCGTATTTGCGCCGAAGGAGATCTACCGGCTCGTCTGGAAGGAAAAACCGCTTGGAAGTGACAACGCGGTCGCTGTTCATATCCGGCACTTGAGAGAAAAGCTGGAGTATGACCCGGCCTCGCCCCGATATCTGAAGGTCGTATTCGGCCAGGGCTACGTGTTTGAAAACGGAAAAGCCTAAGCCGACGCGGCAGCAATTCCGCCTGCGGGGGTTAAGAAATGAAAAGATTCTGGAGAACGATCGGCGGTAAGTCGATCTTGTTTCTGACAACGATCCTGTGTGTGTATCTGGTGTTCGCATCGCTGATCGGTGTCTTTGTCATGGTCAATTGGGGGAACAGTTTCTTCGCTCCGTCCGCCACGGCCATGGAAAAAAGCGTGATCGAGGAATATGCTCATGACGAGGCCTATATCATCGCGCTGAATTGTTTGTATAGTGATGAGATGCCTTTGAGCGATGACAGTCAAACATCGCTGCGGACGCGTGTTATTTCCACCAGTGAGGGGAGAGGCGTGTACTTCACCACGGAGCGTTTTGACGCGTCGAAGATGGAATCCGCCCGATTGAGCTTCACCTATTACTATGTGTCGGTCATGCACGATTCAGGCGAGTCCTCGTGGAGCGAGATCCTCTTCGTCGATGCCGAAGATCGCGCCCGGCTTTATCCGGGGGAGGAAGCCTTCTTTGGCGATAATACCACGGTCAAGGACATTTTTGAGATCCAGCTCTACGTTGATGAGGAATGGAACGGGATCGACCGCGTCTATATTTTGCGGCAGGCGGCGCAGTTGGTCTACAGGCTGCGCTATTGGATCCCTGCCGTCGGAGCCGTGGCGTTTCTTCTCGGACTGACAACGTTTATCGCACTGATGTGCGTCACGGCAAGACGGAGGGAGGACAATGATGTCCATCCCGGACCGATCACCAAAGTTCCGCTGGAGCTGCTCCTGATCGGGGTGCTGCTGGCAGTCTATGTGACCGGCAGTCTTTTTGACGGGGCGGGCGGCACCGTTCTCCTTTGCATCCTCGCGGTTTTTTGGCTCCACTTCGGACTGTGGCTTTGCATGGATATCGCCGCCAGGATCAAAGCGAAGACCCTGTTTAAGAATACCCTGATCTACAAGATCTTCCACGGCATCGGCAACCTGTTCAAAATGCTGCCGCTGACATGGAAGACCGTCCTGATACTGGGCGCACTTTGGCTGTTTGAGCTGATCGTTTACATGACTATCTCAGACAGTACCGGGCTGGTACTGGTCTACATGATCTTCGAGAGAATCATCCTGTTTGCGCTGATCATCACGGGCGTCTACTGGATGAAGAAGCTGCAGGAAGGCGGCAAGCGCCTGGCGTCCGGCGATCTTGGGTTCAAAGTGGATACGGCGAGCATCAAATATCCTGACCTGAAGGCGCATGGCGAGGACCTGAATTCCATCGGTGTCGGCATGCAGCGGGCGGTGGAGCAGCAGATGCGCTCTGAGCGGATGAAGACCGAGCTGATCACGAACGTTTCGCACGATATCAAGACACCGCTGACCTCGATCATCAACTACGCTGATCTCATCTCGAAGGAAGAGACCGACAACCCGAAGATCGCGGAATACACGGAAGTGCTGACGAGGCAGTCGACAAGGCTGAAGCGCCTTATCGAGGACCTCGTGGAAGCATCCCGCGCTTCGACCGGCAATCTGGATGTCGTGATGGCGCCCTGCGAGGCGTCGACGTTTGTGGAACAGATCTCGGGTGAATACGAGGAGCGCCTCAAGGCGCAGGATCTGACGCTCGTCACGCAGTGCGACGAGGACCCGATGCCGATCATGGCCGACGGCCGCCGAATGCTCCGCGTCTTCGACAACCTGATGAGCAATATCTGCAAGTACGCGCAGCCCGGAACCAGAGTCTACCTGACGCTGAGCCGGTTTAACGATAATGTTTTGTTTACCTTCAAGAATACTTCCCGGGAGGCGCTGAACATCTCGGCGGAAGAGCTGATGGAGAGGTTTGTCCGCGGCGACAGGTCGCGCGGAACCGAAGGCAACGGCCTTGGTCTCTCTATCGCGCGCAGCCTTACCGAGCTGCAGGGCGGCAGCCTGAATCTGGTGGTGGACGGCGACCTCTTTAAAGCGATCCTCCGCTTCCCGATGATAAAGGAGGGCGCGACGCAGCCGGTTCAGCCCGCGGACTCGGATCCTACCCAAACGCCATGATCGGACCTCATGTCCTTTTCCTAATTGCCCTTCAGGCACAAACGTGTCTGAGGGGCTTTTTTACGGGCAAACACACGCATGGAGAAACCGGTGTTTCTCCGGGTCTGTTTCTCATGTAAAAACATCAGGCAAACTCTATGGTTTCGGTTGAAAAAACCGCCGGTTCGTGTTAGCTTAATCTATATAGATCCATAGGCGTTTTGCCATAGAGGAGACTGAAAAAAACGGAAGGAGAACCCATGAAAGCTGACACGAGAAAATGGTGGATCATGCTGTGCGCCTTTTTGGTGTGCGCGATCATTTTGATGACTTTCGCCAACCGTATCCAGACGAATGGCGGAACCGTGAAGATCACGACCGGCACCATCGAAATGGATGATGGTGTAATGAAGTATAAGCTTTATACGCCGGCGAACGCGACCGAAGCGAATCCCGCCTCAGCGGTCCTGCTGCTGCACGGCTACCAGAACGACCGGGAGACCTCCTCTTCCTTCGCGATCGAACTGGCAAGGCGCGGCGTCGTTGTCATGTCGCTGGATGAGTACGGGCACGGCTACACAACGGTCGGTCTTTTGAACCGCGGCTATGTGAACCATAAAGTAACCGTGAACTACGGCATGGACAGTGAAGAGGATAAGACGTTCGTTTCGATCGGCGGCCAGACCCGCTACAGGATCATGATGAACTTCTCCAACCTGTCCTTCTTTGACGAACGTTACACGACGGATGCGGATGGCAACGTTTTGACCGATTCGTCCTGCGGCGGTATCGCGGCTTACGCGGTGCTGGCGGATATGCCGAACGTCGATGAGACCCGCATGGCCGTCAGCGGCCACTCGATGGGTACCTGGGCGAGCTGGAGCGTCGCGGCTGCTTACACGGACGCGGTGAATGACGCGGGCGAGAGCATCGCACCGAAGGCGATCGTCCTGCAGTGCGGCGAGGTCTTCACCGAAGATGCTTACGACGCGGACAAGATCCACTTCAACAATGTCCTGATCCTGCAGGCGAAATATGAAGAATTCAGCTATTTCCGTGACTATAAGCTGAACGTTACGGAAGAACTGTTAAAGAGCGATCTGAGAACCTCGTTCCTGGGGACGACCGCTGACAAAGCCGCGTGGAATACCACCTACGGCAATTTTACTGACGGCTCGGCAAGGCGCTATGAGCTGCTTTACACCAATCACCGTCTTGTTCCGATGTCGGACCGCGGTCTCACGGTTTCGATGGAGTGGTTTGACAATTCGATCGGACTGGACGCGGCGAATGTTTCCTACGATGATCATACCGCCGGCACGAAGGAGTTCCTGACGCTCGCGGCGATGCTGCTGACCCTGTTTGCGCTGGTACCGGCGCTGGAGCTTTTGCTGAAGACCAAATTCTTCGGCAAAGTCGTGGTCGGAAAACCGGCGATGGAAACGGCCCAGACAAACAAAGGCTGGTGCAAGGGTCTCATTATCACGATGGTGATCTCGGGCCTTTCCTTCCCGTTCATGACGCAGCTCGGCCACGGTCTTCTGCCGCTGCCGGAAGGCATTTTCCGCATGACCGTGGGCAATGGTTTCCTGAGCTGGTATCTGCTCCTTATCATTGTCATGATCGTGACAACGTTGATCTCCCGGAACGGCGCGAAAAAGAAAAAGGTCGTTTACGATTGGAACACGATCGGTCTGAGCTCACCGAAGCATGGCAGCAAGCTGGAGTGGGGACTGTTTGGCAGAAGCCTTCTTCTGACGCTGTGCCTCGCGGCGATCGTTTACGTCATGACGTCGCTGTTCCAGCTGCTGTTTGACCTCGATCTGCGCATTATCTGGCCGTTCTTCAAGTCGTTCAACCTGCTGAGGCTCGGACAGTTCTTCGTTTATCTCCCGATCTTCCTGCTGTTCTATATTCTCAATAACTCCAAGATCATGGCGGGCATGCGCACTAAAGCGACCTACGTGGTCGGCTGGAGGGGTTTCCTCTCCTCTTGGTGGCGCAACCTTCTGGCGATGGCCGGCGGACTGCTTCTTATCACCTTGCTGGAATATGTCCCGTTCTTCATGGGCATCGGCCCCGGCGCGGACGTGCTCTTCGGTTCGACCTTCGGCGGCCCGTTCATGTCGCTTCTGATCCTGTTCGTTCCGCAGGTGTTC